>SPKZ01014148.1_pt1 | contig 15005 bp, 12 predicted proteins | sample 2456571 | NCBI WGS metagenome assembly SPKZ01 (sample SAMN11192286, study PRJNA482655) | marine metagenome | biome: ENVO:00000447; feature: ENVO:00000244|ENVO:00000211|ENVO:00000569|ENVO:00002023; material: ENVO:00002151; isolation source: ocean water from marine abyssalpelagic zone ...
GCTCATCGGTCGTTGTAGAAAGTGGTAGTATTGCCAGGCTACTATTAGAGAAAGCCGCTGCATTTATTTGCAGCGTTTTTTTCATTTCTGCTATAAAATTGAACTATTGTCGCAAAAAATAAAAAAGCACTATTTTACTCTTTCTATCTTATATCTAGCCCTGTATTATTCCGCCTAAATTCCGTTTGAGTGGTTTTTACTGCTAAAACACCTAAAAATATCAATTGAGACAAAGAAGATGACTGATACTCATAAAGCCGCCAGCGCAGCAATGTTAAAGCAAGCACATACCCATATGCCAATGGGCGTTGCCGATAGTTACCGATATTGGGGTGAAGAGAACTCTGTATTTTTGAAAAGCATGAAAGGCTGCACTATTACCGATTGTGATGATCAAACATTTGTCGATTTTCGTTTAGCTTATGGGCCAATTATTCTTGGTTATCGTGATACGCGGGTTGATGCCGCCGTTATTGACGCAATCACTAATGTTGGTACTATCTCTGGTTTTTCAACCGGTCTTGATTCTGAAGTTGTTAGTTTGGTTAAAAAATTATGTCCAAACATTGAAAAAATGCGTTTTGCTAATTCTGGTACTGAAGCAGTTATTGGTGCAGTTCGTACCGCTCGTGGTTTTACTGGACGTAATAAGATTGTGGTTGTTGAAGGTGGTTTCCACGGTTTATATGATGAAATGATGTGGAAATCTGATGTTGATAACTGGAACTGTGACACGCAATCGGCTCCAGAAATTATCCCTTTTGGCGCGGGTATCCCTGAAAGTACTCGTGAGCATCAAGTGAGTGTGCCATTAAATGATATTGCGGCATTAGACGCTGTTTTTGCACAATATGGTAATGATATTGCTGCGATTTTGATCGAACCTATTATGGGTAATTGTGGCAGCATTTCATCCACCCAAGAATATATGCAAAAATTACGTGACATTAGTGATAGTAATGGCTCATTGTTGATCATGGATGAAGTTAAAACAGGTTTCCGTGTTGCAAAAGGTGGCGTACAAGAGCTTTATGACGTTAAGGCCGACTTAACCACCTATGCCAAAGCAATTGGTAATGGATATCCGGTAGCTGCTTTTGGTGGTCGCGCTGATGTGATGGATAAAATTAGTTTTGAAAAAGATGGAGTTACTCATGGTGGAACCTATACCGCTAATATGATTGCGTTAAGTGCTGCTAAAGCGACCTTAACTATATTAAGTGAAACTGATGCGTTAGTGACAATTAATCGCGTTGGTGCTGATATTCAGCAGCTACTATCAAGAGTTTTCACTAAATTTGGAATAGAGCATCGTTTTGCTGGTCCCGATTCCATGTTCGGTATTCATTTTTGTAACGAAGTACCACTGAACTATCGTGATTGGAAAAAAACTAATAGTGATCTTTATACTGAATTTGCGTTGAATTTAATTAAAAATGGTGTGATGTTAGAACCTGATTCCCGTGAACCTTGGTTTATTTGTGAAGCTCATCAGAATGTTGATTTAGTTTGGCTTGAAAAAATAGCTGAATTATCAATGGCGCAAGCATTAGGTCAATAGATAAACGAATCAGGTCAGCAATGAACTTGTTGACCTGTTCTTTTAGTTAACTGCCGTATTCAACATCAACCATCATATCATCACCGATTTTTTCAATGGATTCTTGAAGCTGTTCTATTGATGAATGTTCAGGTAGCAAGGCGACTATATTGGCCCTAAATAGCGTTTGCCCGGTATTAGCAGCACTTTCTAATTGGCTGCCTAACTGCTCAATGTTGGCATCAACAGCATGCAGTGCTTGAGTGATTTCTTGAATAATGCCGTGACGATCATTACAGACAATAGATATGTTAAGTAACTCTTCTGGTTCTATTTCTGACGCTGTATTATGACCTTGTTGAATGGTAATGCTTAAATCGTCAATGGTGGCGATTTCGAGGCTAAATTTTGCTAACTCTAACTCCGGTAATTCAACTTCGATAATCCCTGCAAATTGTCCTGCAAGATGGCTCATTGAGCTTCCTAACCAGTTTCCTTTGTGAGTAACAATCAGTTGAGCTAGTTGATCTACTAATCCAGGTTTATCGCTACCAACGAAAGTGATGACAACATTCTTCATACAATTACATCCTTTAATAATCTGTTACTATTATTAATAGACGCGTTTTGATCCGTTGTCCAGCGATATTGGAAATTTAAATAACTTAAAGACCCTAACTTATTTTAGGATCTTTAAGGATCGGCGTTTAAATAATTGCCGCTAAATTAGCTGCTTGTCTAATCGCACGCTTAGCATCTAATTCGCCAGCATAATCTGCACCACCAATCAGGTGAACTTTGATCCCAGCCTGTTCTAGACCATCATTAAGTTCTTTTTGTGACTGTTGTCCGGTACATATCACAATGTTATCGACCGCCAAAATTCTAATCTGACCGTCTTCACTGATGTGTAAGCCTTGATCGTCAATTTTTATGTATTCAACGCCAGCGATCATATCAACGGTGCGTTTTTTTAATGCGGCACGATGAATCCAGCCTGTGGTTGGCTGTAGGGATCTGCCAAAGCGAGCATCTTTTCGTTGTAGCATGAAAATTTGACGCGCAGAGGCGGGGTTTTCTTGTTGAACACCATCAACGCCGCCACGATGTTCAATGGTGGTATCAATGCCCCATTCTTTAATCCAAAGTTCAAGATTAACTGTGTGTGATTGGCCCTTTTCGGTGAGAAATTCACAGATATCATAACCGATACCACCAGCGCCTAACACCGCTACTCGTTGTCCCATTTTGGTATCACCACGTAATACTTGCTGATAGTTAAATACCATTGGATGATCAATACCTTCAATCTCTGGAATACGAGGGACGACGCCAGTGGCTAACACAACTTCATCAAATCCAGATTGTTTAATTGAATCAACGCTTTGATAACTATTGAGCTCAACCTTAATATTTTGTCGGATTAATTCTGAGCGGAAATATTTTAATGAGTCGATAAACTCTTCTTTACCAGGAACATTTTTTGCTAAATTAAACTGTCCACCTAATTCACTGTTTGCTTCAAACAAAGTGACGTCATGTCCACGTTGAGCTGCGTAAATAGAAAAAGACATACCAGCCATGCCACCGCCAATCACCGCGAGTTTCTTCGCGTTGATGGTTGATTCGAAATTTAATTCTGTTTCATAACAGGCGCGCGGATTCACTAAGCAACTCGCTCGCTTTTGTTTAAACACGTGATCTAGGCAGGCTTGATTACAAGCAATACAGATATTAATTGAATCTGCTTCATTACGTGCTGCTTTGTTAACAAAATCAGCGTCGGCTAACATTGGTCGTGCCATTGATACCATGTCAGCATCACCGCGCTTTAATATTTCTTCGGCGACCTCAGGGGTATTAATGCGGTTAGTCGTAATAAGAGGCAGTGAGACTTCCTTTTTCATCTTCGCTGTTACCCAGCTAAAGGCGGCACGGGGTACTGAAGTCGCAATAGTTGGTATTCTTGCTTCATGCCAACCAATACCGGTATTAATAATTGTGACCCCAGCTAGCTCTAATTCTTTTGCTAAGATAACAACTTCGTCCCAGTTACTACCACCTTCGACCAGATCAAGCATCGAAAGTCTGAAGATAATAATAAAATCTGTCCCGACTTTTTTACGTGACGCTTTAACGATTTCAAGGGCTAGGCGCATCCGGTTTTCGTAGCTACCACCCCATTTATCTTGACGTTTATTGGTTCGTTGGCATAGGAATTGGTTAATTAAGTAACCTTCCGACCCCATGATTTCAACACCATCATAACCTGCCTTTTGAGCTAGGTAGCAGGTAGTAGAAAAATCTTTGATGGTTTTCTTTATTTGACGCTCACTCATTTGGCGCGGTTTAAAGGGATTGATTGGTGCCTTGATATTTGAAGCACTGACACTAAATGGATGATAAGCATAACGGCCAGTATGGAGTATTTGTAAACAAATTTTTCCCCCGGCTTGATGCACTGCATCGGTGACTATTTTATGCTTACCGGTTTGCCATGAAAAACTAAGCTGCGAACCATGTGGTGAAATCCTGCCGCGAAAATTAGGAGCAATACCACCAGTAACGATTAAGCCAATACCGCCATGAGCTCTTTCTGCATAGAAGGCAGCAAGCTTTTCAAAACCGCCTTTTTCTTCTTCTAGGCCAGTGTGCATTGAGCCCATGATGACGCGATTTTTGAGGGTAGTAAAGCCTAAATCTAATGGACTTAACATGTGGCTATATGGTGAGGTTGACATAATTACTCCGCTATTTTGTGCTAGTGGATCCCAGCTATTTTTATAAAATTAGAGTCGACGCTCTATTCAAACACTAGTTTGAACTTTACGCTAACTTTTTGAGCAATTCAAGGGGTGTTAATTAATCGCAGTAGCTAAATGGCGATGCAATGGTCTATAGTCCATAAAATATCAATTACCTTGCTCGATCTATTTGTTGGCACATTTGTGCCATCGCCGTTAATAATCTAGGGGTAGGGCGGTGTAATAGCGTTGCGTCGGGGTAGTAAATATGATGATTTTTGATGGCTTCAAGGTATGTCCATTTTTCCCAACCAAAAATATCGTGATTACGGGTATTATTATCACTAGGAATTAAGATAACTTGTGGGTTGGTTACTAATACATTTTCGATGCTGATTTGCGGATAGGCTGTTTGATTGTTAGCAAAGACATTGGTGGCACCACAATTTTCAATTAACTGATTAATCCAGCTTTTGTTACTGATGGTCATGAGTGGTTTGGACCACAGCTGATAAAATACCTTAATCTTCGCTTTGGTTTGATAGCGGGCTTTTATCTCAGCCAGTTGTTGCTCATAGATTTTAGCTACTTGCTCAGATTTTTTGGTTAAATCAGTTAGCTGACCAAGTAATCTAATGTTTTCAGCAATATCATCGAGGGATTTAGGATCTGAATTGACGACATTAAAGCCTAATTTTTTTAGCTGCTCGATCTGATCGGTTTTATTACCGCTCGCCCATGAAATAATCAGGTCAGGTTTTAGCGCGATGATCTTTTCGATCACCAATCCATGGTAATTGCCGACAAAATTTAATTTTTTGGCCGCATCAGGGTAATCAGCACTATCAATGGAACCTACTATTTTTGAACCCGCACCGATGGCAAATAATAGTTCTACGCTGTGAGGAGACAGTGCAACTATCCGTTGTGCAGATCTTGCGATACTAAACTGACTGTAACAGAGCAAAAACAATAATAAGCTCAACTGAAACTTAATAGTCAAAACCGATGCTCGCTTTGATGCCGTCATTAAAGGCATGTTTTTGATCCTTTACTTCACTAATAGTATCGGCGATGTCTAATAGTGCGCGGTGGCAAGCTCGTCCTGTGACAATCACATGTTGCATTGGTGGTCTATTACTGATGGCATTGGCGACTTCTGTCGGATCTAAATAATGATAACTCAGCATATAAGTGAGTTCATCCAGTAACACTAAATCAATCGTTGGATCCTGTAACATTTCTTTCGCTTCTTGCCAGGCTAAAATTGCAGCGGCAGTGTCTAATTCTTTATCTTGGGTGTTCCAAGTAAACCCTGTTGCCATAACATGGAATCTAACGCCTAACTTTTCGAGCACATTACGTTCGCCACAGGGCCATTGACCTTTTATAAATTGGACCACCGCTGCACTTTGACCGTGGCCGACACAGCGTAGTGCGGTGCCAAAACCTGCGGTGGTTTTTCCTTTGCCATTACCGGTTAAAATGAGAAAAATTCCTTGTTCTTTATTTGCTAGCGCTATTTTTTGATCAACGGTTTCTTTGAGTTTCTGTTGCCTAGCTTGATGACGTTGTTTCTTTTCAGTTTCTTTCATGGGGAATCCTTATAACCAATAGGCTAATAATACGGTGTAGCAACAAATCTCTGCAATCTGTTGAGCTGCTCCTAATAAATCCCCAGTATAGCCACCAATTTGTTGGTGATACCAACGAATGAGAAAATAGCGGAGTAATAATAATAGTCCGATGAGCAAGCAGGCGAGCTTAAATTCTATCAACAATAATGGCAACGCACTGGTGGCTAATAAAATGATGAGCTCAACGATGCTTTGTTGTTCGGTCATTGGTTTTATTTTACTGCTCTCATTATCACGGACATAGGGTTGATCGAATATAATACTAACGGCCATCGCGCGGCTTGCTGTATGGGCGATGATGATAGCAATGATTATTTGATATGTTGTCGCCGAGTCGATATTAGATATTTCAATTAAAAGCTGATATTTGATCAAAATAGCGAATACAAGAGCTAAGGCACCATAGGTGCCTAAACGTGAATCTTTCATGATGGATAGTTTATTATCAATAGTCCAGCCGCCACCAAATCCGTCCCAGGTATCGGCGAAGCCATCCTCATGAAAAGCCCCTGTAACTAGCACCGAACAGATCATTGATAGGATTATCGAGATGCTTAATGGTAAAAACTGACTTGCCAGCAATAATACCAATGCTGAGATGCTGCCAATTAATATGCCGACCAAACCGTAATATCGATTTGCTTGATTGAGCCAGCTTTGTTGAAAGTCTTTAATTGGTGGAATTTTTAGTCGAGTAAAGAAACTAATAGCAATTAATAACAGACACCATTGATGGGCTAGTTGTTCCTTTAGTCGTAACACTAGTTAACCTCAGTAACTTTAGCCTGTTCAAAACTAGCCATTTGGTGATAAAACGCTAATGCACTTTGAATCAATGGCAGCGCTAATGGACAGCCAGATCCTTCGCCCAATCTGAGATCTAGATTAAGCAAAGGTTCTCCTTGAAGCTCCTTTAATAGCAAATGATGACCAAGTTCTTTAGAGCAATGACTAAAAACCATATAGCCACGAGCAGCAGGGTACATTCTCATGGCGAGTAATGCCGCGGTTGAGGTAATAAAGCCATCAACTAAAATAATCTGTTTTGCTTGCGCTGTGGCTAACATCGCGCCAACCATTTGTGCTATTTCATAGCCGCCTAGTGCGGCAAGAATAGCCAGTGGTGATGTTAAAATGTCGGAGTGTAATAGCATCGCAGTTTCAATGATTTGTTTTTTTCTCGCTAGGCTATCATCGTCTACGCCAGTACCGCGCCCGACACAGTATTCAAGGTCAAGTGCGGTTAATGCCATCATCATTGCTGCGGCAGATGTGGTGTTGGCAATCCCCATCTCTCCGATGCCAATTAGATTTGAGCCTTGGTCTAGGTATTGTTGTGCTATTTTAGCACCTAACTTTATACCTAACACTGCGTCTTGTTCATACATCGCCGGGGAAAGGTTAAAAGGTTCGGTAGCCTCGCCTAATCGCTGTTTAACGAGCCTTGAGTGATTTGGTTGTTCATTAGTGGTACCACAATCAATGACCACTAAGTTCATATTCGCTTGTCGGCAAAAGACATTAATCGCCGCACCGCCAGCGCAAAAATTAGCGACCATTTGCCCTGTTACTTCGCTGTCTGCAATCGAAACACCAAACTCGGCGATGCCATGATCTCCGGCGAATACAAGTTGGGTTGGTTGGTTAATCTCTGTTTGATGTGGACCTAATATTTGGACCAATTGTTGGGCTAAATCTTCGAGTTTTCCTAATGCGCCTAATGGTTTCGTTTTGGTATCTATCTGATGTTTGATAGCTGTAATATGAGAGGTGGAAACAGGGGTTATAGAAAACATAATACTTTCACTATCCTATGCGACGTCGGCGCAATATATATAAAAAGAATACGCTACCAATGAGCGAAGTAATAATCCCTAAAGGGATCTCTTGGTTCTCGAGCAGTGTGCGAGCGATGATGTCGACATAAATCATAAATAGGCCGCCTAGCATTGCTACCACCAAGTAGTTGTTCGCGATTTTTTGTCCAAATATTATCCGTACTAAATGTGGGATAAGTAATCCGACAAAAGATATCCCACCACAACTCGCGACAATCACAGCGCATATCATTGAGCTAACAACTAACATTAACAATCTAACTCGCGCCACTTTGACGCCTAGCGTACTCGCTGTCTCATCGCCGGAAGAGATCGCAATAGTATGACGGGAAAATGCAAAAAATACTAATAAACTTATAGAGATAATTATTGTCGGCAGGACTAACGTTGACCATTGTGCTTGCGCAAAGCTGCCTAAGGTCCAGAACAAAATAGCCGCCGCCGCTTGAGGATCGCTATGATATAGCATTGAGCTGGAAGCGGCGCTAAATAAAAAGGAGCTGGCTACACCAGCTAGTAGCATGCGTTCAATTTGATTAATACTATTCGTGCCAGCGATGCTTAACACCAAAATCACAGCAAACAAACTACCAATAAAAGCGGCTATGGGTAGATAAAGCATACTGACACTGGAGAATACGGTCATTAAGGCCACGGCGCCAAAGGATGCGCCCGATGAAATTCCAAATAAGTAAGGGTCAGCCAGCGGATTGCGCGTCACTAGTTGGAGAATGGCTCCTGATAACGCCAAGCCAGCGCCCGCAATAAAGGCGAGTAAAATCCGTGGCAATCGTAATTCAATGACAATTTGTTCAATCATCGAGTTTAATGGTGCAGTCTTGGTGATTTGGGCAATTAAAATCTGAATTACATCGTTAATAGATGTGGTGACTGCACCAAAACTCATGCTAACAATAATACTAGCAGCAACAGTTAAGACGCCTAAAATTAAAGTTGTTCCCCTCATTTTTGAGCCTGATTATAATGATAGGTTAATAAAGGATTACCATGGACAGGGTGTTGACTGATAGTGACCTCTACTTGGTAGGTACTGCTGATTAGTGGCACCGTTAATACTTCCATTGGTGAACCATGCGCAATAATTTTTCCTTGATCTAGTAAAATTAGCTCATCACAAAATGCACTAGCAATATTTAAATCATGTAAAGACACGATAACCGTTTTGTTTAACGCTTTAATGCGATTAAGAATATCTATTTGATAATGAATGTCGAGGTGATTGGTTGGTTCATCCATAATTAGGATGGGTGTTTGTTGAGCAATTGCTCTAGCAATAAGAACTCGTTGTTGTTCTCCGCCAGACAGTGTTTGATAGTTGTGATGGGCTAAATGTCCTAACCCAACATCATTAATCGCTTGGTCTATTACTTTTAAATCATCTGGATTATCAGATTCAAAAAAATTCTTACGCGGAGTTAAGCCCATTTTTATGATATCAATAACCAGATAAGGCAGTTGTTCATGGTTTTGTTGCACCACGGCAATCTGTTGTGCAATTTGCTTGGCGCTTTGTTGCCAGATATCTTGCTGGGCCACAACAACAGAGCCTGAAGATGGTTTTATATAGCGGTAAATTGTCCTTAGTAAACTTGATTTTCCAGACCCATTAGTGCCAATGATACCAATGAACTGACCAGTATTTACCGTAAAATTTATATCCTCTAAAATAGTATGATCACTAATCTGCCAATTAAGATCGTTGATGATTAGTAGTGGCTCAAACACAAAGTGTCTCCATTTCTGATGTCGACCCATGGTCGACATAAATGAGGGACCATTAACGGGGAGGCATGATTATCGGTATTTTTGATATTTTATCAAGTTGACTTTAACTTTAGCTATCGCTAACTCTCTTTTTTGTAATTTAATTAGATAAAAACCTTGTTTTAAGCCTTAATCATTCGTTATCCTGTAACTTAATTACAAAATAAACACTAGGTGGTAATAATGAGTAGTCGCGATGAACTGGCCAGTTGGCAATTTTTAGTTGAACATGCCAAAGAAATGAAACAATGTCACTTAAATACATTGTTTGCGCAAGACTCGGAGCGTTTTAACAAACTTTCTTTAAAATTACCCCACTTATTACTCGATTACTCAAAAAACTTAGTGACTGATAAAACGATGTCAGCATTAATCGCTTTAGCTAAAGAATGTGATGTTGAGCTATGGCGCGATAAAATGTTTGCTGGTGAAAGAATTAACCTCACTGAGAATCGCTCGGTTTTACATACAGCATTACGTAACCGTTCTGGTACTAAGTTAATGGTTGAAGGTGAGAACATTACTGAAGTTGTCGACCAGCAATTAGAAAAAATGGCGGTGTTTGTTAAGCAAGTCAGGCAGGGAGAATGGAAAGGTTACTCGGGAAAACGGATCACAGATATTGTTAACATTGGCGTTGGTGGTTCTAATCTTGGACCGCAAATGGTGACTGAAGCGTTAAAACATTATAGTGATGATAGTGTGCGAGTACATTATGTATCTAATGTTGATGGTGCTCAAATCGCTGAAGTATTGCGACCGCTTGATCCTGCTCGTGTGTTATTCGTTATTTCTTCTAAAACATTTACCACGACAGAAACGATTACCAATGCTAATACTGCTAAGCGTTGGTTGATCTCGGCGTCTTTTGATCAGGAAGCGGTTAAACATCATTTTGTTGCTGTTACTGCTAATATTGAAAATGCAGTAAATTTTGGTATCGATGCCGAAAATATTTTTTCAATGTGGGATTGGGTTGGCGGTCGTTTTTCATTATGGTCAGCCATTGGTTTACCCATTGCTTTGGATATGGGATTTGATAAATTTATTGAGTTACTCGAAGGTGCTCATCAAATGGATCTTCATTTTTGTCAAACCCCACTAGAAAAAAATGCTCCAGCTATTTTAGCTTTGTTAAGTTTATGGAACACAACATTTTTAGGCTCGCAATCTCAAGCCATTTTACCCTATGATCAAACATTACATATGCTTGCTTCCTATTTGCAGCAAGCTGAGATGGAGTCTAATGGTAAATCGGTAAACTGGCATGGTGAAGAAATTAATTATCAGTCGGTTCCTTCAATCTGGGGAGGCTTAGGCATTGATGGTCAGCATGCTTTTTATCAATACTTACATCAAAGTAAAAATGTTATTCCCGCTGACTTTATCGGTTCAGTAGAAAGCTCTACACCGATTGGTGGTCATCACGATACCTTAATGAGCAATTTTTTTGCTCAAACGGAAGCATTGATGAGTGGTGTCAATGAAAAGCATGTTCGTGAAGATTTGAAAGCGAAAGGGCGAACTCCTGAATATATCGATCAGTTGGCGCCACATAAGGTCCACCAGGGCAATCGACCAACTAATACTATTTTACTTGATCGTATTGACCCACATTCTTTAGGTGGGCTTATTGCGTTATACGAACAAAAAATATTTGTACAAGGAATTATTTTACAGATTTGCTCATTTGATCAATGGGGCGTTGAATTGGGCAAAGGGCTAGCGGCTAAAATACATCAAGAACTTAAACAAGGTGGCGAGATAGCGAAACATGACTCATCAACGTTTAATTTAATCCAGTATTATAAGCAAATCCGCTACGGCGACGTTTAAATATCTTCACCCGGTAAACATGCTTGTTGTAATGAAAGTATGTTTACTAGGGACACTCGCTCTTTTTGAGGCAAAGGGTCAAATTTTATCACCGTGTACTCCTCAATACAGGATATGACATTACTATCGAGAGTTAGCGTGCTGCCGTCGTGATTGAATAAACAAACCTTGACGCTGGCATCGATTGGCATCATCACCGAACCACTGTCATTTGAAATTTTTATCCCCCCCATGTTAATGATAAAATCACTACAAAAATTTGGGAAGCCATTTTCAGCATAGATAATACTTTCTATATGATGGCTGACCATCACTCTGATCCCGTCTCTTCTATTACTCACTATGTTCATCGCACACACCTAATATGCTACATAATATATTTTATGATAGTTCAACCTGACAAAAAGGTTAGATTGAATTTTAAGTTGTATCTTGTTTTTAGTTAGGTAGACTGTTAATTAATAGATTAATTTTGTAGCTTATCTATCTCTATTATTTTAACGCGCATGAATGGACAGGGTTATGGTCCAGTATCGAACAAGGAAAGTTTATGAACACTTCTATACGAGCAAAATTAATATTTGCTTTTGGAACAATCTTAGTTATTTTGAGCGTTTCAACTGCTCTTAATTTCTTCTTCTTATCAAAAATTTCTGATATTCAACATCGTGTCATCAATCTTAGAGTGAACACCGTGGATGCTGGTAAAGATATCACTAACGCAATTAATGCATCATTAGCAGCGCTTCGAGGCTATATTATTCTCGGTAATGATCCTGCAAAGGCTAAAATCATGAGGGATAAGCGTACTCAAGCTTGGAGTTCTATTGGTCTCAGCCTGAAAGAGATAGATATATTGTCATCGGGATGGACAGTACCTAAAAATATTGAAGTCTATCAAGATCTCAAAAAAGTTTTGATTGATTTTAAAGTGGCTCAACAAGAAATAGAAAGCATTGCGCAAGCTCCTCAGAATATCCCTTCTTATCAACTATTGCTAACTGAAGCAGCCCCTAAAGCCTCGTTCATCATGAGTAGCTTAACTAATATCATTAATCTGGAATCATCATTAAGCGCTACCACTGAAAGAAAGATATTATTAAAGTTACTCGCTGATTCACGGGGATCGTTTGCAATTGGTTTGGCGAACATCCGTGCATTTTTGTTATCTGGCGATGTGATGTTTAAAGAAAAGTTTTTAGACCAATGGCAAGTCAATCAACAACGGTTAGAAACTATTGTTAATAATTATCAGTACTTGTTTACGGCTGAGCAATTAAAATTATGGGATCAATATGTTGACGTTCGATTAGCATTTTCTAATCTGCCGAATGAAATGTTCAATTTACGTAATGCTGCGGATTGGAATAAGGCAAATTACTTCTTAGGAACCAAAGCTGCACCCAAAGCTGTCGAATCATTTAGGTTGCTGAATGCATTAAGTGAGTCACAGGAAGCATTGTTGGCCGCTGATGTCTCATTATTAGAAGAGCAATCAAACATGCAGTATTTTGTTCTTATTGCGGGCGGTACTCTTTCATTGCTGATGTCGCTATTTATGGCGTCATGGATTAGTAAGGATTTATTAGGACGTCTAAATCCAATTTTACAAAAATCACAGGATATAGCGAACAATAATTTAACGACTCCTGTTTTGAGAGTTGTGGGGAATGACGAATTGGCTAAATTGACACAGTCAGTTAATGCCATGAGTTCGTCATTAAGCGATACTCTTCATTCTACCGCCGAGTCAATGCGAGGAGTATCTAATGATGCGAACAATATTTACCATGCAAATTCTGATATGTCCTCAAGTATTTCTCAGCAAGTTGAACAAATTAGTTTAATTGCTTCTGCGATTGAAGAGTTATCAGCTTCCGCATCGGAAGTATCAAATTACAGCTCCGAGGCTGCATCGAGTGCTGATGAATCTTTAAGAATAGCCCAGCAAGGTGGTATCTTAGTTGACGATTCATTAAGTCAAATGAATGAGATTAGTGATGCCTTTAATGAAAGTGCAACCTCGATTGAATCGTTGAGCTTACAAAGTAAGCAAATTGAAGATATTTTAGGTGTCATTCGTGGTATTGCAGAGCAAACAAATCTTTTAGCGCTAAACGCTGCAATTGAAGCTGCTAGGGCGGGCGAACAGGGCCGTGGGTTTGCCGTGGTTGCCGATGAGGTAAGACAGCTCGCTAGCCGGACGACTGATGCGACGACTGATGTTGAAAAAGCGATAGAGTCGATGCGTAATGACACCAATGTTGCAGTTAAAAGCATGGGCGTTGGGCGCGATAAAGTATCTGAAGGGATTGTTATCTCCAATAAAGTCGCTGATGCTTTAGTACAGATCATTGATTGTGCAAAGGATGTCGCAGTGAAGGTCGATACTATAGCGGCCACTTCAAAGCAGCAATCTGTGGTCACTGAAGAGATTGCTGGTAATACAGATCAAGCCTCCACTGTTTCTCTGCAAGTAAGTGAAGGAATTGAAAAAGTTGTCGCCATGGCCCAAGCGGTAACCGCAAATTCAACCAAACGGGCAGACGAGTTGAATCTAATGATTAATCGTTAGAGCCCGGTTAGGAATCGAGGTTGCGTTTTTATTCAGTGGTTGTTCACCTGTTATTTTGTATTATTTGGCAATCACTGAAAATTGAATGATCTTTTATGTATTTTTACTTTAGTTTGGTTAATAGGTAGTACTGTATCTATATTGTTCATTGAAAAGTTTTATTACTGTCAAGTTCAATATATAATAAGTATATTGAACTTGAATGATATGAATCTTTATTGTTAAGCTGTTCAATTTCTTTATAATTATTACTGCCAACTCATGCTGTAGATTATTTTTAAGTATCAAAATTAATCTTAGTTGACAAACGTAAGGTACATTTTGATGAAAACAGTCTTTATAACTCCCCAAAATTCTACAATCACAGCCATTCGTGGTGATGTTGCCTTACAACAAAGTGTCAGTCATCAGTTAATGTTGGGCGATAAAATCGACATTGGCACCACTATTACTTTCTCGGTAGATAGCGAGATAGTTCTCTTGTTTGTTGATGGCACTCAACATACCATTCGCGGTAACTCTTTAACGGTTGAAAAAGCAGAAGCTGATTTTGTTAATGACTCCTCACTAGAAGGAGATGAGTTAACGAATGCATTAAACGAAATTGATGCGATACAAGCTTTAATTGAATCCGGTGATGATCAAATTGATTTACCAGAAACTGCAGCTGGTGGTGATAGTGGTAACGAAGGATTGGATTTCATAACCCTTGATCGAAGTGGTAATGAAACTTTAGCTGAGTCCGGTTTTGATACACAGACAACAATAAACACCGTGGATGAGGCCAGAAAAGACAACGCTGATACTAGAGCTAGTTCCACATTAACAATTGACATTGCGTTAGACAATATCACCGCCGATAACATCATTAATGCCGCAGAAGCTGGTGCTAATGTTGCCGTGACCGGCACCGTTGGTGGTGATGTTAAAGAAAATGACCTTGTAACCTTGACCATTAATGGCACCCAATATACCGGCGTGGTGTTAGCGAATAACACCTTTAGTATCGATGTTCCGGGCAGTGCCTTAGTTAATGATCCTGATTTAACC
>SPKZ01000041.1_pt1 | contig 14995 bp, 10 predicted proteins | sample 2456571 | NCBI WGS metagenome assembly SPKZ01 (sample SAMN11192286, study PRJNA482655) | marine metagenome | biome: ENVO:00000447; feature: ENVO:00000244|ENVO:00000211|ENVO:00000569|ENVO:00002023; material: ENVO:00002151; isolation source: ocean water from marine abyssalpelagic zone ...
CCTGAAATCGAATGGCCATCTTTCCATTCTCCCGGAAATTTGAAGGTACTTTCAATTGTAACACCAGTATATTTTTGATAGCTGGATCCAAGCATTTTAAAAATATGATCCAAATTTTCAGCTTCTACATATTTTTCTTCCTGTCTTAAATATTTGAACAGCTCAAAAAAATACATTTGCTCATCTTCTATCTTATTTTGAATCACCTGAATTTCCCACGTTAATAGCGTTTTAAAAGATTCTGAAACATAATTTTCTTCAATCGGAACTTCTTGAGAATTATAAATTGATTTTATTTCTCTTACGATTTTGTCGAAAACAACATCGTTTTTCTGGTTGATTCTTCTTTGCCAGAATTTATAATAGTAATTAGATGTATCTGTTCGAACATTCTTATGCGATAATATGGTATCTATGAAGCTAGAAAGGTATTCGGAATAAAAATATTCTGAAATTAAGTTTTTATACCCTACCGATTTAAAGGTATTGTGAATGGTATAAAGGAGGTTGGAGTCGGTTAAATGCTTTGTGTTAAAAGGGTGGTGGGTGATTTTGTTTGTTTCTATAGAAATACCATATTCAGTATGTTCTTCATATTTATTAGGGCACGAAATGCAATCAAAATAATCGAGAAAGTATTCGTCGTAAAACTGCTTCTTCGTATTCGGAACGATTACGTAGGTGTACTTGGCACACGCCGAGAAAAGAAATACAGTAACTATAAAAAGAAGGTGCTTGCTCAAAGCTTAGAAATACTTAGCCCTTTCCTTGTTTCTTTTCGCGCTTGGCTTGTTTTTTTTCCTTAGCAGTTTTTCCTGCTTCTGTCTTTACGTTTTTCTGTGAGTTTTTTCCTTTTGCCATAATATTTATTTAATTACCTCCTGATAAAGATTTTCATCTCTACTCTACGGTTTTTCTGTTTGCCTTCTGCTGTGGAGTTATCCGCGATAGGCACGAATTCTCCGAAGTATTTCACCCTAATTCTTTTTGGTTCTACACCGCTTTTTACCAGTTCTGCTTTAACGTTTTCGGCTCTTTTTTTAGATAGCTTTAAGTTGTCTTCGTCGTTGCCAACATCGTCGGTATGGCCACCCAAAACAATTCCCCAATCCATATTACGAGCCATTAATTCGGCTAGTACTTCTAGTGATTTTTTAGAATTCTCTACTATAATTCCCGATCCTAATTTAAACTCTAATTCAACAAATGCATCTTCAATTACTTTTTCTTCTTTAGATCCTAATAGTGCAAACTCATCGTCATCATCTAGCAAGCCTATTCCTGTGTTTTCAATTTTAGGCAAAGGGTTGTATGTAAAACTTCCATCAGGGCCTTTACTCGCAGAGATGTAGTCTTTTTTACCATCGTTGGCAAACATTACATGAATCTCGCTGTCATCCCCACCTTCTAATTTGTATATATAGTTTTCCATTCGAGCAATATTTTTGAATTCAAAAATACCGTCTCTGTTTATTTCTACGGAGCCCAAAGTGTCACCTTTTTCATCAATAAGGTATAGTGTAGGAGTATCGATAGATTTGATTTTTGCGTATCGGAAATAGCCTTGTCCATCGCTTTTTGCTTTGATGTTTTGACTGCCAATTTTAATGTTAATTACATCTGCCTTCGAAATATCGCCGTCGTCACCCTGAAGTAAGAAAGTCATTTTATTTGCATTTGTAGGGAGTTGTTGAAATTCGAAAATTCCATCAGCATTTTTGCTGGCAATCATCAAAGTGTCGCCTTTTTCGTTGAGCATTAAGAGTTTTGCTGCTCCTTGAGATTTTAGTTTTTTTAATTCGAATAAGCCGTCGTGTACTTCTTTAATGTCTACAACTAGCTCTTCGCCATCTTCAAAAGTCATTTTAACCTGCACTTCTTTTGCATTACCAAAGTGTTCGTCGTTGGCTTCAAGTTTAAATAAAAACTTCTCTTGCGAATTCGGTACGTTGTTAAATTCGAATTGGAAATGATCGTCCACAATAGCAGATTGAAGCGTGTCTCCTGCATCATTAACCATGTGGAGCGTACTTTGAGTGAAAGGGCAACCTTTGTTTTCAGCTGGTCCACTTTCCGTAGGACATTTATCGTCTTTGTCTAAAATTCCGTCCTTATCTGTATCAGGACATCCATGGGTGTCTTTGGGGCCAGCGGCTTTCGGGCAATCATCGTCTTTGTCTAAAATCCCATCCTTATCAAAATCTTTGCTTTTTCTTCCAAAGGTTAAGTTCATTCCGAATCGGAAATCAATCACTTGGTTACTTTGTGGGAATATCTCTCCGATAACATTGTCTGTCATCATATAAATTTGGAATGGGCCAGCATTAACAGAGAGTCCTAGGCCTACATTGGTCCAACTTCTCGACATTGCGGTGTAGTTTATTTGAGCTCTCAACCAATTTTTAACTTTAACGCTGTACGAAGCTGTAAAAGCACCACGAAATACTTTGTATTGCTCTCCGTGTAATAGTAGGCTTGCGGAAGACCTGTCGCTAAATTCCCATGTGCCACCTGCATACATCCGTGTAGGCAGTTTGGTTTGGTATTCTTCGGTGGTTCCGCTAGCAGCAAAGGCTTGTTCAAGGCTGTCTACAAGTGCGGTAAAGTCGGGTGCTGCAATGCCTGTATCTAAATAATTAAGTGCTACATCTGCTCCTTCCCAAATAAATTCAGATTTATCCAATGTCCAGTTTTGAGGATTGGACTTCCAGTTAATAAATCCTAAATCTGTTACCGAAGCTTGCAATTGTAATTTATCAAGCAATTGGTAGGTAGCACCAAAGTTTACTGCCATCCCTTTGTTTTCTGCACCAATTAATGTCGACAACACTATGTTTCCTGCTGGATCAAAATCAGTTAATTCATCTACAAGCCCACCTAAATCTAAACCCGAAGTGTTGAATACAAAACTCCCATTAAATGTTGTTGCAAATGTATTTGCGTCTGTAAATACTGAGAGGGTAGAAGCTTCTGTGTCTATATTTAAAATACCATTTAAGTATTTAAACCGAACTCCAATGCTAAGTTTGTCTCCAAATTCTCGAGCAACTCCCAAGCAGTACTCGTTGTACCACATCATATCGTATCCTAAGCCGCCGAAATCTGCGGATGCACCGAGGAATTCATCGCTTGCATTTCCTTTTAAAACATATGCGAATAGATCTCTAGGTAAAAAGAAACGGGAGAACATTCTGTTGGATGCACTGGCAGAGAAATACAAATTTTTAACTCTGAAACCGAATGACATCGGTTCTAAGTCCATCATGTAGTCAATGTAGTTAATATCTAATAGTACATTGTCTACTAAGTTGTAAAGATCTAATAACGGGGCTCCATCAGGCTGTGTTGTAAACAAATCGTTATAGCCAAATGCGCTGTTGGTTGCTTCAACACCATGAGAACCTAATCCAGGGATCCCGATGAACCATTTACTATCTGGAATCATAGCCGGATTAACCTTTATAGATTGCGGTACACTATTCATGTAATGCAATGTAAGGTTGTGTTGCGCTTCAGATTTTAAACTGATGAACGCAATAAATAAGGTTACTAGCGTAATTATTTTAATCCTCATGCTCATTCTTCATCGGAGGTTAGTGCTTGTATATCTGCATCAAATTCTATCAATATTCCAGCTGCAATAGATAGGCTGTAAGAGTTTAACATTTGAACCACTGTTTTTCCTCCATTGTTTGTTTGCACGCCTCCTTCAATAATTAAATACCTTACGTTGGTTACAAGGTTATCCATTAAAGCAGGTGTTATAGTAATGTCTGTTATCGAATTGGTTGTTTCGTAAACTATTCCATCAGAATCGATGTTGCCTGCCGTAATTACTTCGGTATATGCGAGGAGCGTGTCTATCATTTGGAAATTAGAGTCTACCAACCATGCTTTTACATGCATTTCCCAAGCAAACCCGTTGTCTATTGATAAACGAAGCATAGCCGATTTAACAGGGAACTCCTCCGGAGAATCAAATGGGTGTTCGCTTAATGTAAATGCCAATGTATCTCTAGTTGCAAAGGCTGTAGCAGTACCTTCCAGCGGGAGTTTTATTTCCATATCAATGGTAACCCTACTGTCTTTTTTTACAAAATTGCTTGTTCTAAGCCCTGTTGTGCTAGGGTTGGGATTCGCAAATATGTTATCGATGCTAAAGTCTACAATGGTTGGCGACGATGCTATCATTTGACGGATGTTGCAAGTAATCGTGTCTAGTGTTAATGTGTCGTACTTAACAGAGTCTGCCGTATTGTAATTAAGGTTAGTTGGCCCCACAATAGAATATGGATTAAGCGGGTTGGTGCCATAGAAAACTAAACCATCTGTTTGACTAGTAAATTCATCTACTTTGTAAGTGTAATCTATTTTCTCAACGTCAATAGCAACATCAATTCCGAATGAATTGGCAACGTACATACTTATTTGCGGTGCAATTAAGTCAAAACTGCCATCAATAATATCGTTAAATATTTTGATGTTTGCATCTAAATCATCGTCATAAATGTTTTGATTAAATCCAATAAACCCGAAAACTACATCAAAGTCTATTCCTCCAAAAGTTCCAGTAAATGTCATTGCATCTGCACCGCTAACAGGGAAGCTAGTAGATATTATGCCAAAGTCTAAAATGATTGGAATTTTATTGTTGATTGTATCGTAAGCGATTTTGTAATCTGCTAAGTCTTCAGAAAAACTTGCCGTTTGGTCGTCGTCTGAAGTAAACGTAAGCGAAAGTGTTTTGGAAAGAGCAGTGCCGTTTTTAGTGATTGTGGGGAAACTTAACGTAACATTCATATCGTGATGCACTTCGGAAACTAACTCTAAAAATAAAGATCCTCCATCTAAAATAATAGAATCCATAACAGTGCTAGCAGTGTCTACCATACTTACATACAAAGTATCGGTAAAAGATAAATTGATACCTGAACCTGGAGAAATGATGGCTATATCTGGTGCGTCTAAGAAAACAGCTTGATTAAATGACTGGTCTTCAAACTTAAATAAATCGGAGCCATCTAACGTAAGGATATTACCGTTGTAAATTAGGGTAAGTAATTGTGTTTCTTCGTTTACTATTAGATTTTGAGGTTCGTGATTGGTAAGTATCTGCGCCATTGATAATTCTGAATTAACGATAGGAAAGGCCCACTTGCCAGTATAGTTTGGCAGTACGACTTCGTCTAATTTGAAACTATCTTTTACGCAAGATGTCCAAAGCGAGGTGATTGCAATAATGGTAACAACCAAGGCAATCAATTTTAAAGGGCTTTTATGACTCATGTTAACCTTTAAGTTAGTGTGTTAGAAATTGTTATGTCGCTCGCTGGTGAAAGGATTACTACAATAAAGATATACAAAGTATTGAATTACTCAAGGGCAAATGTGTATATATTTCTGTCTCCGTTGCCAGTAACTAGGTTGAGGTTCCCGTTATTATTGATGTCGGCAATGGAAAATACCTTACTGCCATAGAGAGGAAATCCTTCTGCAATCGTTCCGTTGGAGTTAAATAGATAAATTTCGTTTGATTGATCGGCGACCACTCCAATTTTAACTTCTTTGTTAGGGAAATTGAATAGGAGGGGTGGGCTTGTAATTTCTGTTTCGAATACATGATTAAAGAGGAGCGTGCCTTCCTGATCGAAAACGGAAAGTATGCTATGATCAATAAAAATGAACTCAGCCGATTTGTCGTTGTTTAAATCGCAATAAGCAAAATGATGCTCGGCACTAAAGGATTCAATCAGTATGGTTTCTTCCTTGCTGTTAAAAGAAAGTTTACTAATGTTTCCAATTGTATCCGTCGTAATTATTTTGGACGAATTGATGTCTCTACCAATATCGAGTGTGTAATTTGTAATGTTGGCATTGGTATTAACCTTCATTTTTACCCTCGATTTACCTTTTCGGTTAATTACATATACTTTTCCAATGGAGTCGATTGCAACTATATAATCTTTCCTTTTAATTGAAAAATGGCTGATTGGAACTTTAATTGGGGCTTTAGATTTTTTGAATTCCCATCCTTTTACAATTTTCCCTTTTCCTGTATAGTTGTATATCGATTTGTTTTCGCACGCAATTAAGATCCTGTAATCTCTCTTTTTGTCGTAATCGAAAATGGCAAGTTCGTTGGTAGCATTCGATTTAAGCTTAATCGGATAGTTTCCTACATCGTTACCTTTTCTATCAATCAAGTATATTTTAGATTTGGTATTGAAAAGCATTTGTAGCTTGCCATTTTTATAGAGATCAATTTGAGTGGTTTTACCCATTATCTCTTCTTCAAGAGCTCGTTTAAACAATATTTTCCCTGTAGGACTAATTAAGTACACGTTATTCAATTCGTCCTGAACGAAAACCTCTTTATTATGTGTGTAATGATTAACAAGTATGGCTGGCTTGTTTTTGATGGAAGTATCTAACTCGGCTTCCCACATAGATGCGTTTACTTTTTTGTAAACAGGGTTGTAGTTGAGGTAAATGTTGTTGTAGAAAGTGTTTTCTATGTCGGTTGAGTTAATTTGATAGCCAAACGCTCCAAACTTTTGAAATAATTCGAGGTTTTCGGTAACTTGATTTGAATTCTCATCATTTAAAAAAGTTTTGTAAATATTGCTCGATCTTGCAATGTTGGAGTACAAGTAGATACTAGATTCTGATGATAATTTTTCGGCGAAGTTGACATAATTGATGTCTCTGCTCAAAGTTTTTTCTGATAGATACCTGTTGATGAATTCTTTTAATGATGCATTGCTATTACCGAACACTACGTATTGATCTATAATAATGAAATAACTTTTGTCTAAGCCTCTAAACATGCCACCTAAAAGATTAGGGATAATATAGGGTATGTTGATGTTAACGATATCAAAATATCTATAAAACTCCGTTTCTACTTTTTTGCTGTGGTATTGGGAAAGCGAAGCCACCAAGCTGTCTAAGCTTTTATTTACATGATCTATGTTGTCGGTTTTAAAAACGGCGTACGTGTTCTTTTTTAGGTTGCTGTTGCGTGGCTCGGTATATATTAATGCCATTTCATTACCAATCCACGAGAGTAAGCTGTTCTCTATATCTATTTCGTAAAGGCTGTTAATGGCATTAATTACATTGGTGTGATAGCCTAATTTTTCTTCGTGTTTTAAATAGTTTTTGTATTTGCCATAAAAAACGTCGAAATTGCTAATGCCGAAAAAGATAAACGAGGAAGTACTTGATGGTACAATTCTGGTAAACTCCACCAGTTGCTGTTCTTGTCCTTTAAATAGACTTAGATAACTTCCTAGTGAATCGTTAAAAGTGGTGAACCCGTTAAGTGTTAGTGAATTGGGTCTGATTCGTACATCAGATTCAGACCATTCGGCAAAATCTGATAAGGATGCTACATTCTCGTATGCACCAGGCTCTAAATAAGGATTAAAAAGTTTGAAGAAATGTTGAAAGTTAATGTAGATGTTGGCATCTGTTTTACGTCCGGCTGTTTTGTGAATTTTTTTGAATAAAGAATTCTCTGCAATGGAAGAGCCTGTGAGGGTTTGTTTAATGGCATCTTCCACAAGAGTTATAGAATAACTACATACGAGCAACTCTTTAACTATGGCATAAGAAAATGGTCTTGATTCGAATTTTATGGTTTTAACCTCTATGCCATTAAAGCTTTTGGAAGAGATTAAATTTGTTTTAATTCCTTTTTCTTGGATTATTTTGGCAATGCCCAAAAAGTCTAATTCTTTGGCGAGGTTAATGGTAAATAAGTATTCGTATTGCTTGTTTCCAGTGGAATGTGCCGATGCGTACAGGGGAGTATTTTCGAGCAAATCTGCTAAAAAAGCATTTTTTTGAAGTATGCTATCAATGGCAATCATTTGACTGTTGAGCTTGTTGAATGAAGCGGTGCTCATCAACTCTTCCCACATGATGTTGGTTTCCGACAGTTTGCCGAATACTTTCTTTGTATCGTTTAATTCTATTATAAATGCGGCCGATCTTGGAATGGAATTAAGGGCGTTGTTGTTCGGTTCCGACTTTATTAACATGTACATGTATCCATAGCCAATGGCACCTAGCATGGCCATGATTGAAAGGAATATGGAAAACTTCTTTAACATGTTAACGTTCTTATTTTTTCTGCGAAGCTAATAATCTGAAACTATTTCTATGGTATTTTGTCTTGCCATGTTCTTCAATTGCTTTTCTGTGAGCTATTGTAGGGTATCCTTTATTGCCTTTCCAACCATAATTCGGTAATTCATCGTCCATTTTAAACATGAATTCATCTCGATGTGTTTTTGCTAATATAGATGCTGCAGCGATAGACAAATATTTTGCATCTCCATTAATTATGCACGAATGATCGATGTTGGGGTATGCATTAAACCTGTTGCCATCTATTATTAAGTGAGCAGGTTTCTGTTTTAAACCGTCAACAGCGCGGTGCATTGCTAAAAAGGATGCATTTAAAATGTTGATTTCGTCAATTTCCACATTATCTACCACGCCAACAGCCCATGCCAAGGCCGATTTTTCAATTTCAATTCTGAGTTCATCTCGTTTAGATTCCGATAGTTTTTTGGAATCGTTTAATCCATTAATTTTAACTTTTGGATCTAAAATTACCGCTGCCGCATAAACAGGACCAGCTAAACAGCCTCTTCCGGCTTCATCGCAGCCAGCTTCTAATATTTTGGTTTTATAAAATCGCTTTAACATTTACTTGCTAGGTTTCTAAAACTTTTTCGATGCTAGCCCATAAATTTTTAGCCGTTATGTCCCACGAAAACTTCTGACGTTTTTTCCGTCCGTTTTCAATCAGTTTCTTTCTTAGGTCTTCATCCTTGTACATTAAAGTCATTGCGTCTTCAATAGAATCAATAGAGGTAGAAGTTGCGTAAATGGCCGAATCTCCTGCTATTTCTGGCATCGATGTAACATCTGATGTGATAATTGGCACATCACAATTCATGGCTTCTATAAGCGGAATTCCGAATCCTTCGAAGTGAGAAACATACGTTAATGCAAGGGCTGATGCAACTACTCGGCATAATTCCAACATGTCTAACCTGCCTGTAAAAACAACATCGTCGCTGTGCTCCATACCTTCGTATGCCGCTTTAATCTCTGCCGACCACCATTTTTTATCTCCAATCAATACGATTTTTACATTGCTTTTGGTCTTCTTTTTAAATTGGTCGAAAGCAAGTAATAGATTGTCGATGTTTTTTCGAGGATGCATCGTTCCAACAAAAACAAAAAATGGATCTCCGTTGGCGTATTGATTACGAACCTTCGTGATTTCTTTAGCATTTAAAGGCTTATACATATTATGTGCGCCATTGTATACTACATCAATTTTTTCTTTGTCTACATTATAACATGAAACAATGTCGTCTTTCGAAAATTGAGACACAGTTGCGATTCTTTTTGCCTTTTTCGCAAATTTTGGAAAAAAGTGACGATAATAAAATCGGTAAGTTAAAGGCAGGTATTCTGGAAAATGCTCAAAATTTAAATCGTGGATTACCGCCAAAGATTTAATTGATGTACTGAGTGATAAATATCCATCGGGAGATAAAAATAAATCGATGTTTAATTCTTTTAATTTTCTTGGTAGCACAAATTCAAACCAATAGTAATAAAGCACAGGATGCCTTGTCATCGGGCCGATAACGACAGGGGTAACATTGTCGGAAAAGATATAATCGGGGTGAAATTCTCGGTCAAAAATGAAGTAAAACTGATGCTCTGGATGGCTGTTTGTAATCCTGCTAAGGGTCTCAAAAGTAAACCAACCGATTCCGTCTAATTTGTTTTTTATTAATAATCGGGTGTTAACTGCAATTTTCAAAATCAATTCGGTTGATGAACAAAGAACGAATTTAGGTTAAATTCTATGTCCATGAAGTCGTGATTAATGATATTTTTGCACTACCAAATAATTGAAGAATAAATATTGACCAGTAATCATAGCATAATTCTCTCAATAACAATCGATCTAAATCGTCGTTAGGAGTGGTTTAAGATTAAACTTTGTGTTGAACTGGTAAGAATAAAAAATATGCCCGAAAGAGAAGACGGAATGAGTATGGATGGTTTGATTCATTTGATATCAAGCAATCTGCGAACTTTATTAATTGTTGTTATTATTGCTATTGGTGCATCTTACGGGAGTTCATTTCTGATGAAACCCCTGTTTAAATCTACCTTGGTTTTATTTCCTACTAGCCAAAATTCTATTTCAGAATCTATTGTTAAAGGAGGTAAAGGTTTTCTCGACTTTGGTGGAGAACTGGATGTTGAGAAAATGCTTCAGGTTTTAAACTCTAATGATATTAGAGATGAAATCATTAAAAAATACAGCTTATACAATCATTACGAAATTGATAAGGAGAAGAAGAATGCACGTACTTATGTGATCCAAGAGTATAAAGAAAAGGTGCTTTTTAAGAAAAGCGAATACTTATCTATTGAGGTAATTGTATATGATACAGAGCCTGCTATGGCAGCTAATATTGCCAACAGTATTGGTGAATTGTTGGATTCAACTCAAAATAGAATTCAGAAAGAAAGAGCAATTAGAGGTTTAGAGATTTTGGATGACAAGTTGATGGAATTGAATAACTCTATTGAACTTCTAGAAGATTCATTGGATAAGTTTCATAGGTTAGGTGTGTTGGATTTTAACTCTCAAGTTGCTGTTTATAGCGAATATTATGCACAAGCTGTTTCTGCAGGAAAAACAAAAGCAGCGCAGCAGTTAAAGCTAAATTTAGATCTTATTGCCGAAAATGGTGTTGAATTTGTTGCTTTACAACGAGATATTGAATCTTTAAAATTGATTAAAGGAGATCTTGAAGTGCAGTATTTTAGTATGAAAATAGACGCTGAGGAGGATTTTATACATAAATTTGTAGTGAATAATGCAGAAAAACCTGAGCTTAAATCTAAGCCTAAAAGATTAGTGTTTGTTATCGTAGGAAGCTTTTCCGCATTAATGTTTTCCCTGTTATTTTTAACTTTCCTCGAACGAAAACCATAAATCATTTTTACTAAAGCAAATGAGTAACTTTTTTGATTCTTCTGATATTTTAAAGCAGCTTTTTGAATGGCGAAAGCGTTTAATTATTGTTGCTGTTATTGCAGGTGCTGTTTCGGCTGGTGTATCACTAATAATAACTGAGAGGTTTAAAGCCGAAGCAGTTATTTACCCGTCAAATTTAAGTTCATATAGTGTGGAGGCGCCAACAGAACAACTGTTGCAGTTTTTACATTCGGAAGAATTAATAGACCAACTAATAAAGTCTTTCGACTTGGGCGAGCACTACGAGATTGATTTGAATAAGAAGAATGCACGCACGGAGATAAAAGGCCTTTTAAAAGAAAGCTTGAACATTAAAAAAACGGAATACGAATCTATTAGCATGAGCTGTATTGATACTGATCCACAAATGGCATCAAGAATACTTGATTCACTCCTCATTTTTGTACACGATAAAATTCAGGATATTCACATAATTCAATTGAATAAATCAATTAATTCGGTAAAGAAAGAAATGAATATTAAGAAGTCTGAATTGGATTCGGTTAACAGGAAGTTGGTTTATTATCGAGATGAATATGGTATTATAAATTACGATGTACAAACGGAACAAATTTATACTGTTTATTACGCTATTAAAGGAGACTCGAAGGTAAAACCTAAGGAGGTTGCCAAGGTTGAGAAAATGTTGAATGACATTAGGGTGCACGGTGGGGCTCAAAATGAATATAGTACGTTTGCTGTTGCTGCTATGGAGGATTATGTTGGCTTAAAAAGACATTACGAAAAGTTGATGGAAACTTCTAGATTCGAAAAAGTATATGTAAATATAGTTTCTGCTCCGCAAACACCCGAAAAAAGACACTCTCCTTTACGCATGCTTATCGTATTGTTCTCTACCATTACAAGTTTGTTCTTGGCGATAGTTGTATCGTACATGATGGAAAATGACAACTAGTATCCTCGAAAATATCAAGGCTAATAAGTCTAAATGGGTTATTGCAATTAGTTCGCTCTACATTGTAATAAATGCCATTATGACTTACAAAGATAATTATTGGTTCTTCATTATTCCTCCCGCACTATTAATTATTTACATTACAATTTATCATTTGGATAAATTGATTCTTATGCTGTTTTTTCTTACACCTCTGTCGATAAATGTTACCGATATTGGTTTGGGGGTAGGAGTTAACTTTCCAACGGAACCATTGTTTTTTGGTTTGATGCTCACTTTGATTTTAAAAGGGATTCTAGAGTTTAAACGAGGAAATAAAATCTTGAGCCACCCTATATCAATAGCTATAATAGCTAATTTTATTTGGCTCGGTATTACAACGCTTGCAAGTGAATTCCCAATGATTTCAATCAAATTTATGATTGCGAGATTGTGGTTTCTTGTTTCCTGTTACTTTGCTTGCATTGTTTTGTTTAAGGATTTCGCGAACGTAAAAAGAAGTATTTGGCTGTATGTTGGTGGGTTTAGCCTGGTTATTGCATTTGCCATGTACCAACTAATCGGATCTAATTTTAATACCAGAATGGCACATAGTGCTATGTCTCCATTTTACAGTGATCATACATCCTATGGCGCCATACTCGCAATGTACTTGCCGGTATTATTTGGTATGGCTTTAAGTAAAGCTCAAAGTGTACATATGCGAAACTTTATAATTGCTGTTTTTGTATACTTCTTTATTGCCGTTATATTCTCATATACCAGAGCGGCTTGGCTTAGTTTAATTTGTTGTTTGATAGCTTATGGCGGTTATGTAATTAGAATTAAACTGAGGACCATTGTATCCGTTTCTTTGGGCCTTGTAGCACTTGTTTTTATTTTCCAGCAAGATATTTTGATGAAGTTTGAAAAGAACGATAAGCTACATACGGAGAGTTTGTCGGAGCACATTCAGTCGGCTACTAATATCTCTACAGATCAATCTAATCTCGAAAGGTTAAACAGATGGGCATCTGCATATAGAATGTTTAAAGAAAGGCCATTTTTGGGATGGGGACCAGGTACATACTCTTTTGTATATGGTGCATTTCAAAAAAGTTCGCAGAAAACGAGAATCAGTACCAATAGCGGTAATATGGGCAATGCGCATAGCGAATACATTGGGCCCTTAAGCGAATCTGGAGTACTGGGAATGCTGTCGTTTTTATGGATTGTGTTGGCTGTTTTAATTACGGGGGCGAGGTTGTATTACAGTGCTCAAAACCGCGAAATGAAGATTTTGGTAATTAGCTTATTACTTGGTTTGATAACCTATTTTGTACATGGTACGCTAAACAATTATTTAGATACTGATAAAGCGTCGGTTCCATTTTGGAGCTTTATTGCAATACTGGTTGCAATAGATTTATACCACAAGAAAAAATTAGAAGAACCGGCAACTGATTAAAGCTACATCATCCAAGAAGGGACGCCCTTTTTTGTGAGCATTTAAGTTTTTAATCAACTCGATGTTTAGTTCGTGCATTGGTTTAGAGGCGTTTTCTTTAATAGTATCCTTTAGTCTATCTGTTCCGAATTCCTCGTCATTCTCATCCTCTAATTCAACCACACCATCGGTGTAACAAACTATAACCGAATTGGGAGCAATTTTTATGGTTTCGGTATTTATAAATGGTAAAGTGGTACACATGCCAAGGCCGGGGCAACCTACGGTTAATTCTTCGGCCCGTCCTTTAGAAACCAATACAGGAGGATTATGACCTGCGTTGATGTATTTTAAAGTTCGGGTTTGCGAATTGTACTCCCCCATAAATAGCGTAATAAACTTTTCGCCTTTTGCGCTCCTTATTACTTTGTTGTTTAGGCGCTCTATAACCTCTTCTAACAATAGCTCCTGCTGATACAGGGCTCTAAGGTGGGCTTGCATGTTTGCCATTAGTAAAGCCGCAGAAATTCCTTTTCCAGATACATCTGCTATACAGAATAAAAATTCATGTTCGCTGTACTGTACATAATCGTAGTAATCGCCACCCACTTCGTTGTGCGGTTGGTAATAAGCAGCCATTTCAATTATATCGTTGTTGGGCAGTTCGTCTGGGAACAACATCGATTGCATTTGCGAAGCCATTTCTAATTCTTTCTTAACCCTTTCTTGCCTTAAGCCCTCTCTGGTTAATCTTTTGTTTTCTATAGCAACCGAGATAATATTGGTAAGCGTTTGAATGAAATTAAGGTGCTTGATGGTGGGGCTAATCTGAATCTCATTTTCGTTGATATCGCCAATAAGTACATATGCCAATGCTTTCTCTTTGTGAAATACAGGCACTATTAGATCCAAACTGTCCTCGCCTAAGGCTAGCGATTCCATTGTTCTAATCTCTTCAATGTTTTTGAGATCACGTTCAACGTCAATCAATTTTTCGAGCCCCTTAACGCCGTATTTTAGAATGCATTTCCATCCGTCCTTATAACTGAACAGAATTAGTTTTCCGATTTTTAGCTGGTCTTTAAGAACCGATCTATATAAACTAATTAGTTTTTGGGTGGATACGTTGTTGTTGATGGCTTTGGTTATTTCCAAAAGCGCATTCAGCTTAAATTCTGTGAGCTGAAGTTTTGTAATTTTCTTTGGATTAACCTGTGGCATTTATATGATTTTGAACAACAAAAAGATTGTTTTACAAAGCTAGTCAACATAGTGCTTGTGAGCAGGGTAGTTGAAAGAGCTTTTGAATAATCTTATTAACTAAATATAAGCAAAAATGCGACACTTTGCCTAACGTAGTTTTTCTAGTAGCCTTGGAATTCTTTTAAGGTTCATGATGTCTTTCATCCTTTCCTTAGCTTCTTGCGCTGGGCTTCCGAAGTAAGTTTTGTTTGCCTCCACGGATCTGTTCAAGCCAGATTGTCCTAGAAGCACTGTGCCAGCCCCGATGGTAAGATCGGCAGCGATGCCAACCTGTCCCCATAAAGTAACATTGTCTTCTATGGTA
>SPKZ01003664.1_pt1 | contig 14972 bp, 28 predicted proteins | sample 2456571 | NCBI WGS metagenome assembly SPKZ01 (sample SAMN11192286, study PRJNA482655) | marine metagenome | biome: ENVO:00000447; feature: ENVO:00000244|ENVO:00000211|ENVO:00000569|ENVO:00002023; material: ENVO:00002151; isolation source: ocean water from marine abyssalpelagic zone ...
TCTATAAGCGTTCCAGCCTTTGCTAAGACAGCTATTATTACATCTGTAGTAACACCTTCTGAGACTATAGGCACTGAGGGAATGCGATTCGTTGAGTACAGAGCTGAAGAGGTAGTACAATACTTCGACGCAGACGCTGGCGATATGTCTTGGAGAAAGATCACAGCTCTAACAGACGATATAATGGGGCCTAATTACGGAGGAGTATGGAACAACTCTCTTTCAGAACCTTTTAGTAATACCTTTGACAACCTTATAGCCTTCCTTAACGTGAAGTACAGAGTAGGCGACATCGTTACTGTATCATATCTAGACAACGCTTACCAGCCTATAGTAATACAGGATGGTTCTCCTGTATCTAAAGACATGGGTATCACATCTAATAACTGGGGGCAGCGCTGGTTTATTACAGGCGGCTTACCTAGAGACGGTTCTGATACTTGGAAGTACGCAATCTCAGAAGATAGAACAGCAGTAGAGGTACTATCTAGTTCAGGAAGTATAGTTTATAACTCTTACGCTACACTAGGCGGTATAATCCCAGCTGATACTACCACCGCTAAAGGCTTACAAGTACAGCTCTTTGGGCAGTCTGTACATATGTCGGCAGGGAGTACTAATCCTTCATTTACAGCAGACGCTACTTCAGGAGAGATAGCTATATGCTTTTGTATAGCAGTACGAGGCGGAACAGGTTCTGTTAAGTCAATTATAGATTTCACTACAGCAGGTTATCCTACTTGTTTTCCTTTCCCTAATGGAGATATATGGAGCCAGATAGACGGAGGGATGTACACTCAAGACGGCTATGTAGCTTCTCGAGGTTCTAACCAAGAGACTTCGCCTATTACTTCAACAGTATACGATAGAGGGGACTACGATGTATGGATGTACTTTCCTATGGTGCAATATAAAGCACATAATAGTCTCTCGGCTCCTGGAACGTATCACATCTACGATATAACCCCTATCAATAAAAGAACCTTGATTATAGATGACTTCTTCGGGAACATTCAAGATGTAGACCCAGGTTTAATTACAGGCGGTTGCGGGATAGATGTTACATCTAATACAGGAACAGATACTACTACCACGATAACAATAGACCTTAATTCAGCAGCAGTAGCAGGGGCTGGGCTTATAGAGTCCACAGCTACAGGCGATTGCGCTATAGATGTAGGAGCAGGATGTGGGATAGTAGTTAACGCTAACGATATTCAAGTAGATGCTGGAGATTTAGCAGGAGCGTACCTAGTAGAGTCCCCTGGTGGAGGCGATTGTGCTATAGATATAGACGTGATAGCTTTAGCTGCTTTCATGGCTGGAGATTGTATAGATGAGGATGGAGACGGCAAGCTAGACTTAGCTTTAGTAGCTGGTGCATCTCTAACTATGACTGGTTGTACAATTAACTATACAGGAACAGGAACAAATTTAACAGCAGGCTGCGGGTTAGAGTTCGGTACAGGAACCGCTACAGATACCTTAAGTATAACCCCTGGAGACTTAGCCGGCCCTGGACTACGTGTAGGAGTAGGAGCCTGCGATTTAGCTTTAGGGATTAATACTTTAGTAGCAGGGACACCAGATCCTTACGCAGACTTCGTGGCTTACTCAGACGGGAATGTAGTTATAAATCATAACAAGGTAACTTTTTCTAATGCTCTGCACTCTTTTAATGGGTACACTTCGGGTAATGACCAATTCATGATTCACCAAGGAGGAGGCACTGTAGAATGGGTAGACGAGGGCGATGGTATATTTATATCAGCTACTGCGGTTCAGTTAGATGTAATGTCTTGTTCAACAGTCACTCCTACCAAGGACGATTTCTTAGCCTTCGGGAACACGGGCGTAGGAATAGCTAATGAGAAGGCATCCTTTGACTCATTTATTAAATCTTATTCAGGGTATAGCGCAGTAGCTACACAAATGCTAGTAAATACTTCAGGTACTATCACCTGGGAAACAGTGAGTACTTGCTAATGCCTCCTATATTTAAAGCTGATAAACCTCTATTTATTACTTCTGGAACTGCTCCCGCGTACCATACGGATTGCTGCTGTAATATAATATATAAGAAGTGCTCGGATGATACAGTCTTCGGGTACAATGACGAAGATATAGGGGACTACATATGGCACATAGACGGGAGTTCTTATATTAAGCTTTATAGTGATGGTACATCTACGACCACTGACGATATGACAGGATGTACTATAGACCCATCTAAGGCCTCTTGTGCAGCTCTAAACTTCAGTGATTTAGATTACGGCTTCGATGCAGCAGATACAGCCGCCGCCGCTTGTTGGATTGCAATACCTATAGGAACCCCGACATGGAACGGTGCAGACGTTACATTAACAGGTGAACTTGATATGCGGTACGATGTAATTATGACTACAATAGGTACAGCAGACTTTAGAATGGAAATTGATTTTACCGGCTTCGGAGGGTTTAACTCTGGTATGCCAGCAGGTTCAGGAAAAGATGGGTCTGTAAGTATGGTGTTTAAGATCGGTACGGATATCTTCTCTGTAGGGTACTATATAAACGGATCTAACTGGGAGGGGAGAACTGCTTCTACTGATTCAGGATCCACTGTACACGAAACAATCTCTTCAGGGGTTCCAAGTACTCCATTTACTTTCTTCATAGATAGGTCAGGGACTACCATAGAGATAGGTAATGAAACGAACTGGAGTACTACTTATACCGCAGAAATAGCAGGAGGAGATGCCCTTATCGGGGATGCTAATACTAAGTTAAATGTAAGAGACCAAAGCGCAGGCTTCGGGCTATTTGTTGATATAGACGAAATGAGGTTCACCCCATAATGAAAGACGAAGATTTACCACCACTCAAAGAGCAAGCAGCTAACCTCTTCGGGGCGCTCAAAGATATCCTTGCTAATTCTCTTAAAATGAATAAAGTAATAGCAAGCGATGATTTAATAAAGAAAAGGCTAGATGTATGTGTCCAGTGCGAAAACTATATCGCAGAAAAGAAAAGGTGTAAATCCTGTGGGTGCTACCTAAATAAAAAGGTTTTACTAATGGGGGTTGAATGCCCGCTAAAAAAGTGGAAAATACTTGAGGGTAAAGACAATGAATAAGAATGCAGAACTACTCCCATACTATATAGAACTAGCAAAGAGAATTAAATTCCAAAATGTATTGCCTTTCTGGGCGATAGCTAAATCTAAGAGGATTAAAGTAGGGCAACTCGCAGGAGTTATAAGCAGAGACGGCTACAGGGTTATAAGGATTACTTTAAATAAAGTTCCTAAAACACTGTCAGCGCATAGACTCCAATGGATAGCCCAGTATGGAGAACTCCCAAGAGGGGAACTAGATCACATAAATCACAATTCTATTGGTAACTTAAGACAAGCAAATCGGTCTCAAAATATGAGCCACAGGGAAATGCTATCTAACAACACTTCTGGTTTTAAAGGGGTGTCTATGGATAAACGGAGAGGGCTATGGAGATCTAGTATTAGCGTCCCTAGCGTTTCTGGAGTAGGACGCGGACGGAATAAATTTCTTGGTTACTTCAAGGATAAAATAGATGCTGCAAGGGCATATGACAGGGCTGTATTACTATATGGCTTAACTGAATTTACAATATTAAATTTCCCAGGAGAATAAAATGGCCGAAGATGTAACATATACCTTAGTAGCAGATCTTAAGACAGGCTCAGAGCTAGGCAGAGCAGATCTAAGTAATAGTAATGCCCCTACAACAGAAGTAAATATACTACAGAAGCTACCTTCAACGCTTAGTATTAATCAGTCTATGGAAATAGCCTTACACGTATTCGAAGATCTAGCATTGAATGATAAGATGGATTACTCCTCTGTAACAGGTGCGACATTAACAGGACGCTTAATTAATTCAACAGATATAGCTATAACCTTGGATGCTTCTTTAACTATCTCAGGTACAGGGGACTACATAGCTACAGCTATTATAGCTAAGGATATTATCCCTACAGCGTGGACAGCAGGAGTAGTACGGCTTAAATGGGAACTAAGCACAGCTAGTAATAAGAGCATAATCTTTCAAGATCAAGCCTTCGTAGATCCGTCAGGAACTCAAAGCGGGACAGCAGTAACAGGCTTCAAGGTTACAGATACAGTTACAAGCGTACAGCCTACATCTACTATAGAGTTCAGTACAGCTGGATCAGTTACAGAGGTGATAACAGGTAAGGCTACAGTACGTAACGATGTTACAACGAATATATCCTATGAGTACGATAACACGGTAGCTAAAGCAGACCCAGGCGCAGGTTTATTCCGAGGTAATAACGCTACTATATCAAGTGTTACAGAGATCTATATAGACGATCTAGACAAAGCAGGAATAGACAACGGAACGTTCTTTTCTAATATGGGAACTACGAGTACTCTTAGATTCGGTGCAGTAGACGACCCTACCTCAGGAGAGCTCTTTACAGTTACTTCAGCAGCAGACGAGACTGGGTACTGGACTTTAGTAGTAGTACATTTAGCTTCTGGTACTGTAGGAATGACAGATGAGGCTACTTACGGTTTAACGTACTCTTCAGCAGGCGCAGGCGGAGACGCTTTAACTGCAAATCCCTTAAGCCAATTCGCAGCTACTACTTCCTTACAGCTCTTAGGGGTGATGTCAGACGAGACAGGAACAGGGGCCTTAGCCTTTGCTACATCTCCTACATTAGTAACTCCTGCACTTGGCACACCAGCTTCAGGTGTAATGACTAATGTTACAGGTACAGCAGCCTCTTTAACAGTAGGAGCTACTACAGGTGTAGAAGCTGGGGCAGACGTAACAGACGCTACCAACGTAGCAGCAGCTTTAACGCTTACAGGAGACGTAACCACTTCAGCAGGATTCGCTACGACTATAGCAGCTAAAGCGGTACACGTTTCTATGTTAGATGACGGTACAGATGGCGAGCTTATAACATGGTCTGCCACAGGTGTAGCTGCAACCGTAGCAGTAGGTACAAGTACGCACGTACTCACATCTAATGGAGTAGGAGTAGCGCCAACCTTTCAAGCAGTTGGCGGGGGTGGAAGTACTCTAGCCATATATACTGGTGTTGTTATCTCTGAGCAAGTGATGGCTTCAAGTGGGAATATACCAGATTTCACCAGTATCCCTTCAGGGTATGACAAGTTAGAACTGGAGTACTTCGCTAAGATGAACTCAGCTTCTCCAGCAGAAATACATATGGGAATAAATACAGATCTTACAAGTACTAATTACCATAGACAAGCTTTAGGTGCAGATAATGGCGCCGCTAATAACGCAGAAGCTGCTAACTCTACTATTACTTATATAGGCGATAACTCAGCAGACTCATTCTCTACTGGTGTTATTACCATGTACGACTACGATAACACTACAGACCCCAAGCAGTTCAGTACGAACTTTTCTGTATCGGTGAACACAACCCAGTTATCAATAGGCATCAGGACAGTTCACTGGAATACTACTTCAGCAGCAGTATCTAGAATTAGACTAGATGATGCTATATCTATGGCAGGGAATGGCTTCCTAATAGGGAGTACATTTAGGTTAGTAGGGTATAAAGCTGTAACTGTAAATATACCATAGGAGTAATAGAATGAGATACATCATTATACTAGTAGTATTACTTTTAGTCTCTTGCGGGACTCTAAGCGACCTTAAGCCATCTAAGCAGAAAGACGACTTAACCATATCTAAACACGATAAAACTAAAACAAAGGCTCCACAGGCCTTAAAACAGGCGTACGCACCCTTCTATTACATGTTCTTAGCTATGTCCGCGATAGGTGTTATCATGCTAGTACTAGGTATCAAGTCAATCAATAAAGATTACATAGTAGGCGGGGCCTGTATGCTAGCCCTTGGAATACTGGGTCCTGTACTCATTTATCTAGCGTTAATTGCGCTTAAGATTATTATGTGGACAGTAGGGGTTGCTTTCTTTGGTGGTATAGCGTACATTATCTGGTACATGAACAAAGTACGCAACGATGGAGACTCACATATAGAGCACTTAGTTCAATCCTTCGACGATCATAAGGATGTTACATGGAACGAAGAAGCTTCCTTAGCAGCAGAACTAAACACGCCTCCTGAACTACATAAAAAGATACAAAAGATTAAAGGGCGATAACATGCCAGACCACGAGTACAATGACCTGAAGACAGATATAGGCGATATAAGAACTATCGTAAAGAACATCGAGACTAAGCTAGTAGGCGATCTAAATAATAGAGGCCTCATAGGTCAAGTACACGAAAATCAGAAAGCTTGTAAATCTAATACAGAGAGTATAGAAATCCTAGAAGCAGAAGATAAGAAGAAGTTAGCTAAGGGCTTAGGCGTAGCAGCAGCTTTTATACTAATGCTTATAGGTACAGTATTTAGTTTATTGAAATAATAACCTGGAGGTTCCCTTGAGTAGAGTACTCGCATTTAGCTGTACACACGCACCCGCAATGCATAAGGATGCTATAAAGCATCTTAAAAGGATCTACAAGAAGTATAAATGTAATAAGGTCGTTATGCTGGGAGATTTAATCGACAACGGCTCAATATCTTACCATCAAAAGAGACTTAATTTAAGAGATCCTTACAGAGAATACGAGCTAGCTTACCAGCAAGTACAAAAACTACATCAAGCCTTCCCTAAAGCAGAGTACCTAATTGGTAATCACTGCGCTAACTACTTAAGAAAAGCCTTAGACGCAGAACTACCAGAGTACGCTATACGTTCTGTCTCTGATATGTACGACCTAGACAACTGGGTAGAACACCCTAGGTATACAAAGCTTGTAATAGACAACGTTATCTATACCCACGGAGACCAAGGAAGCGGAGGCAATACACCTGCTTTAACTAACGCTAAGATAGAGTTCAAGTCTTACGTGCAAGGTCATACCCACTCGGCTGCGGGTGTTTGGCTACATGCTAACGATGGAGATTTAGTCTTTGGATTAAATGTAGGGTGTTTATTAGACAGAGATCATTTACAGCTTGAGTACGGGGTTAAGTTTAATAAGAAACCTATCCTTGGCTGCGGAGTTGTAATAGAAGGCGAAGACGCCTACTTTGAACGATTAAGAATGTAATTAGCACACTCCCTAGGCCTCTCTAAGAAGCTCAATATAGGGAGTTTCTTCCTATATTCCACATTTCCATATCAGAAATTTAGCCTCAATTTTACATTAAATTATAACTTTCTTTCTTTTTATCTAAGGTTAGTACTTGACAGAGTTCTATCCGCGTAGTATGTTGTTTTAACTTCTAACCAAAGGATTAAGACGATGACAACGCAAGACCTAATAAACGCTGCCCACGAGGATCACGGCTATAAATCAAAAGATCAGCTAATAGAGCAGATAGCCTTTCTTACACACGCAAGAGACTATCACCAAAGCAGAGCAGATAGCCTTGCATATAGACTTGAAGACTATATGGAATCCAAAGAGGAGGACATCTAAAATGAGTACAACCCAAGCATACCGCAACCTATGGGAAGCTATACAAGATATAGACACCCCTAAAGAAGAGCACCTTACTATCAAGACTCAAATGGTAGAACTACATGCACAGATACCCTCAGAAGAGTTCAACGTATTAGCAGACGAGCTACCTGGGTACAGGGCTTTTCAAGTCAGAGTACAAGACATGAGAGCTTCTAAGTTCCCTTCAGAGGAGTACGATACTTCAAAGCCTATCTTTAAGACGTGGCATGGAGGAAAGGTAATAGGAATAAGTACCCCTAAAATGTCAGACTCAGAGTTCCTTAAATGGAAGCGAGCCCACTTCCGACACTTAGACGAAGGAGACTCTAATGAGTAAACCTTCACCCTTAGAACTACTCAGGCTTGCCCCTAAGAGTACACGTGATGAATGCACTATTACAGCGTGGTACGCAGGAAGAGCTGATATACTTAAAGAGAACGAACGCTTAAGAGAACGGCTTAACAAGATAAACGAATACGTAAGAGGTATTAAGTGAGCTGTCCAGAGTGCGAATACTTAAGAGATGTCCTTATCCGTAAGAACATAACGATAAGTATCCAGCCAGTATGCCACGACTGCGTACAGAAAGAAATAGTACGATTAATGAATCAAACAGAGAACGGAAATAAACAACGCAAACCAAAGGAAAAGAAATGAACCAAGAACCAGACATATACGAGTACTTAGAACAGTTAGCCGAGGATGTAGAAGAAGATCTTCACGAAGAAGAAGCTACAGAGTACGACGAAGACATGGAAGATATACTACGACAGCTTAAGGAGATGTTATGAGCCCTGAACAACTATGGTACTGGTGTTCAATAACGGATCAAATAAGAGGGCTACTAGCAGTAATAGCTGTTTCTTTTCTTATGGGAATAGGACTCGCCGCTATGGTAGACAGGAAGAAGACAGCTATACTTTCGGGTATAATCTCTCTAGGGGCTATAGCTATAGCTTCATTTATCCCTAACAAGGATCTAGCAAGAGAGATAGCCGCTATTAAATACGGCTCAGAACTACAACAGAAACGAGTACAAGACAAATTACATTTCTATAAAAAAGAACTAAATAAGGAGAAGAAGTAAATGGAAAAACTATTAACTAGAAAAGATGTATCAGAGTTACTTTCCGTGACAGAAGGTACACTTGCAGTATGGGCTTGCACAGGTAAAGTAAAAATCCCTCACGTGAAGATAGGGTCAGCTGTGCGATACAAGAGAGAATCAATACTAAAATTCATACAAGAAAACGAGGTAAACTAACATGGCAGACCTAACAAACAACTCAGGCGGAAAGACCTATCTAGGCGTAAACGACGGCAAGCTAGTACAACGAGTACCAGAAGGAACAGAAGGGAGTACATCTAGACAGCTCAAGGCAGGAGTTAACGAAGGTAAAACAGTCTTTGAGAAGACGTACTCAGCCGTAACAGGCTTCATTACTTCAGGTGGTATCGAGGTAAAGGACTTCGGAGGTAAGAAGGTAAAAGAGATCCAGGTAGAGATAGACGGTGATGCAGTCTTACAGCTACCTCTTAAGATGTTCTTGGCAGCGTTCGCTAAACCTCTTCCTAACCTGGATGTAAGCCAGAGCGTCGAGATCTCTGTGTACAAGAATAAGAAAGGGTACGCAGCAATGAATCTTAAGCAGGGCGAAGAGAATCTTAAATGGGCTTATACGAGAGAGTCACCTAATGGTCTTCCAGATGTAGTACAGGACGATCTAGGAAACTGGGACTTCAGAGATCACGATACGTTCTTAGAGCTCAAGGTTACTGAGTTCTTTACAGCTCTGGAGGGGGCGAGTATAACAGCACCACAAGAAGGCTTAGAAGGGCTTAAAGAGAAGTTCGACTCAACAGATAATGATTCGATACCTTTTTAATGCGAATAAAGATAACAATGACAGAGGAAGCCTTCAACGAAGCTTTACGTAAGATACAGACGGGGCTTGGAACCCCTGAGTATAAGAGGAAAGCTAAGACGAGGTTTTTTAATCAGTACTACGATGAAGTTTATGGAAGAGGAAAGAGAGGGCCGTTCTAATGAAAAATGTATCAGAGATAGTTGTATTCGTAATAGGTTTAGTTTTTATGATAGGATCATTAGCGTTACCAGTACTAGCATTTATAGCACTATGTAAATACTTAGGGTGGTTCTAATGGCGTACGTAATAAAGAGAAACAAGGTACGGCAAGAGATCCAGGTAGCTAGGTTCTTGTCTTACGGAGAGATACAAATGATAGACGGCTGGGCTTATACCTTGTACGACTTCCACGGGGTCGATGTTCTTGCCCTTGAAGAAGAGGTGTACTCAGAGGAAGAGATAGCTAACTTAATACAGGAGTTCAAAGATGATAGCACTAGTAATTGATATAGAGACAATCCCCAAGGGAGAGTACAACCCTGCTGAGTACGAGATAGAGTTCACAGAAGTATGTACAGCTATAGCATCACCTTCACCTGAACCAGAGATAAGCCTTGAAGATGTGCCTGACTCTGGGAATATAAAGGATGAAATAAAACAACTAGAGTTCAGACAAAAAAAGCTAATCCAAATGAATAAAGCTAGGGTTGTAAAGTTCCAAGCAGAGATAAAGAAGTACGAAAAGGCTACGGCTACGGCCCAGGCTAAGTACGACAAGGCAGAAGAGAAGTACAATAAGGACGCTGACAAGTTCATGGATGCAGACATGAAAGACTGGAAGGGGCGGTCTATAAATGACAAGACCTCTCAGATTATCTCTATATCGGTAAAGCTAGGAGATAACCATGTGCATACCTTTTCAGGGGCAGACGAGCACACGAACCTTATAGGTTTTCTTTGCTGGTTCTCTGACTTAGATGTAGATATACGGGACATCCTATGGGTAGGCCATAATATTATAGGTAAAAGGGGGTTCGACTTTAATCAGATGCGCTCTAAGCTTATGTCACAACACAGGTTCTACGAAGACCCTTATGGCGATTTAGCAAGAGAGCACCTTAACCACCCTCTATTTTTACCTGACTGGGCAAGTGAGTACCCGCCTAGATTTATTACATGGAAGCCGATAGACAAGCAAGAGAAGCCAGTAGCATTCGACTTCATGCACCATCTACCTTCCTGTCCTAGTACCTTTGTAGACAAAGAAGGAAAGACTAGAACAGGTAAGTCTTTAGACGTAATACTACAGCACTACGGCTATAAGGGCAAGGAAGGCGGCCCAGACGGATCAGACGTGTATGATTTATGGTGCGATGGTGACTTAGATACTATCGTTAACTACAACAAGGATGAGGTCGAGCAAATGGCAGAGATGTTTAAGAACTTACCTTTGTGGTGGAAATGATGGAAGAGCCTACAAACAGAGAGCTACAGGATGCGATAGACGCATTAATAAAATATCTAGGAGTGTATTCGTCTGATTCGAAAACAGCAGATAAATTAGACAAGCTACTTGAGATTCAATTACTTAGAATGTGGCCTGCTGGAATGCCTATGTATGTGCATGGAGAAGATAAGTTAAGCCTATATGACCTTAAAGAAGCATGGAAGAAGGAGCACGGCATAAAATGAAAGCTTTAACCCTTAGCGAGAGAGTCCAGGTAATACGTGAAGATCTCCTCAGAGAACAGAAGAACGTCTGTCCTATATGCGCGAAGACTATACGCTTAGATGAGGCTGTCTTGGATCACGATCATCAGAGCGGACGTATAAGAGCAGTCCTGCACAGAAATTGTAACGTAGGCGAAGCTAAAATGGAACGTTTGGTTAAGAGGTACTTTGCTCTGGATGTAAAAGCAGTCAAGTCTAAGGAGGTAGTCCTCACCTTGTTAGCTTCTTTGATGACCTTTTGGGAGGTCGATTACTCTAAGAACTGCTTCCATCCAGGGCATCGCTTCCCAGAGCACAAGCGTATCAAGCAGCTCCGAAAGGAGATCACCGCTGCAAAGATGCTTACTACTAAGGTACGAAAGAAGGAAGAGATAAAGCTATTACAGCTAAAGATAAAGGAGAAATACGGATGAAACAAATAGATTCTACAGAAGAAATGGAAGGGAAGACTATTCTAAAAGCTGGGTACGAAAAAGATTATTATTTAAAGATAACCTTTACTGATAAGACCTTCATGTACCTCTGTGGAGGATACGATGGAGATGCTTATATCTTAGAGAAAGAAAGAAAAATACATCACAGCACTTGACACGCTCTTATTTAGTACTAGGTTGTATCAACTTCTAACCAAAGGAACACAGATGAAAACACTACCACCCCTGCACATTATAGACCGCCTTGATACACGAAAGATACAAAAGACGACCTTAGACAAGGGATTCGCTAAAAAACATCTACAGTTGCTTAGAAGGCTTCAGGAGCCATTACATACCTTGAAGAAGGATTACAAATGACAATACTATATGAAGCAGATTACAGTATAGGGGATGAGGTGTACTGTACTTTAGATGGGAAGAAAGGAGCCGTAATATGTGTATGCTTCTATAGTAATACACACGTTCAATACCAGATATCATGGGAGCACAATACAACTAGCTGGACGTACTCCTTCTTAATCACCAAAGAAAGAATCTTTGAAAGTAATTAAAAAAGCCGATCCTGTTTAGGAATCGACTTTTAACCAAAGGAAAAGCCTATTCAGGCTTCATCCTTACAGTAATTATAAACTAAAGGAATACAACAATGAATAAGAAAGAAGCAATTCAAGCAATGCTGGATGGGAAGAAGGTGACACAAAATTGTACATCAGAAGGATGGGAGGGATGCTATTATAATGGTTTCTTCCAGTGGAGTGATACGGACAGGGATCATGGAGAAATAAAGTTTGAGCAGTTTCCCAATGAAGGCTGGGAAATCTACGAAGAGCCCCTTAAAGAAGAAGCCCCTGAGTATATTGACGTTGAGGTTGTTCTAGAAGGAGGATCATTATGTGTTGATGGCTGGATGGTAGGGCAAATAATAGGCCGATTCATCGAACGACACGATACGAGATACTTCGCTACGTGGTATATAGTAGGCTGTGAAGAAGATAAATATCCTGTATCTGCAACATTCTCAGAACACGTTAAAGCCACCTTCGCCTCTCATGTCCGATTTGTAAGAGAAGATCTGTTAGGAGGGATTCCTGAATGAAGACTAAACTCAAGATAGAAGACACTATACCACTAAAGAAGATGTGCGAACACTGGTACTTAGTAGGAATGAACCCTCAGCCTTGCCCTAACATGCCTGAAGGTGAAGACGGGCCTTACTTATGTATGTGCTGTAGAGAATGCCAAGAAGAGTGCGACGAAGAGGAGACAGGCTTATGAGAGGCGTACAACTAAGACCCGCTGTATGGGTAGCTCATATCTGTATTAACGGAGAAAGGAAGTACTTAGGAGCTTTCGATAACGAAGAAGAAGCTAACCAAGCCAGGACAGCAGCAGAGCTTAAGTACCACCACGGCTTGAACTACATAAGAGATAGGAACAATGATATAATACAAGCACATAAGGAAGGGGCTTCATCTAAGATGATAGCTTACGACTTCGGGCTAACGTACGAGAGAATAAGACAAATAATAAGAGGTGCAAAATGAACCCAGAATCTAGACAAGAGATCCCAGACGAGCTAACGGAAGAGGAAATGCTACTAGAGGCTATTAAGTACTACGACACAACAGTAAATAACCTAACGTCTGAAATATACCGACTACAGACGGACAGAGAAGAGTACTCAAACTTATGGATTAAGAGTACATCAAAGCTTATAGAAGTCCGAGCAGAGAACGCTGCCTTTCTTAAATCGTACGCACCTGATGCGATAGGCTCAGACCCAGAAGACACGTTCACAGACGATACGTGTTCACGAACCATGAACAAGGAGACACCATGAAACTAGGCCCAGAAGATATAGACTTGATAAAGCATCTAATATTAACAGTTCTTGTAGTTACAGGAGCTGTACTTATAGCGGTACTATTCGGATGAAGACTATTGAAGAGCACTTAGAGGAGCTATGCAAGGAAGAGAAGGTAGAGTATAATTGTTTAGGGCAGTCTGAAAGGACTTACCTAAACGACCTAGCTACAGCTAGACACCGTATAGAGATATTGGAGGATAGATTAAGAATGTATCAGGAATTAAGAGATAAAGGAGACCTCTAATGAGTAAATTCTCATGGGAAATACTTAACGACGACCCACCTAAAGGGTCTATCTTAATAGAGTACTCAGATATCTACGATGGTGGGTTATTCTGGTACGATCCAGAAGAAAGGGTAGCAATCAAGCGTTGGAATGAAACGTTCTACCGTGAAAGATGCCCCGATATAAACGAAGTAATGAGAGCATTCGTAAGAATGAAAACTAAAGGAGAGCCATGAGAATTAAGACTATCCCTGAACATCTTCTAGACATAAGGGAAAAGTACCGCTGCTATAGTACAGACATGGCTGAAGATATGGCTATAGACAGGTGGACTATACAAGCGCTAGAGAACGAAATAGAGCACCTTAAGAGGGAAAGACTTGATACTGATAAAGATTAGTGTATTGTCTTCTATAGCGAGTGTTAGAACCATTTGTCGCACAAATCAACTATACGCTCCCAGGGTAGTACAGACTTCCTGTCTTACTAGTTCTAACCCCTGGGGGCTCTTTAAAGGAGTTAGACCCTAATGAGTAAACAAAAGAACAAAGGTGCTAAGTTGCACTATTTCCCGTGGTACTATCTGGACTGGCTAAGTTCTTCAGAAGTAAGAATGATGAACTATGAGGAGAGAGGTATTTACATGGATATGATATGTAGATGCTACAATGATGACGGACTACCAGACGATGACGATGGACTATATAGACTCTTCAATATAGAGATCCCAGAGCGAGTTAAACGCATGTTCTATTCTAAGAATAACACGTTATTTCACGACAAAATAGATAAAATAAAAAAGGATCAACGTGTAACGGTAAAGAACGCTTCCAAGGCAGGCAAGGCTTCTGGGATTGCACGTAATGCGTTAAGGCGTAAGGACATACAAGGTGGAACGCCCGTTGAAATTCCGTTGAACGAAAATCCAACTAACAAAGCAAAGCAAAGCAAACTAAAACAAACTAAAGAAATAAGAGAGGCTGCTTTCGCAGCTACCTGTAAAGATTTAGAGATTTTAAATGAAAAGCAGGTATTAGCTTTTATCAGTTATTGGACAGAAAGTAATGATGGTGATAATTCAAAGCTGAAGTTCGAGATGCAGAAAACATGGAACACATCCAGGAGGCTAAAAAACTGGGGCGATAGATCATGGCCCGAACCCGACACCCAGCCAGACGGCAAGAAGGTATACGAAGACCCTTTAGACAATCCGTACAGCGAAGAGACATGCAGGAGAGATTGGAATATAGAGCTAAGAAAGACAGCTAAGGCAAAAGGTAGAACGTACTCCTCAGACAGGGAGCTAATAATGGCAGAAGATCCAATAAGA
>SPKZ01013843.1_pt1 | contig 14972 bp, 12 predicted proteins | sample 2456571 | NCBI WGS metagenome assembly SPKZ01 (sample SAMN11192286, study PRJNA482655) | marine metagenome | biome: ENVO:00000447; feature: ENVO:00000244|ENVO:00000211|ENVO:00000569|ENVO:00002023; material: ENVO:00002151; isolation source: ocean water from marine abyssalpelagic zone ...
CCCTTAACAACCACTAAAACGTAACGATAGCTAGTTGATTTAGTATTCCAAATGTGTTCATTCCCGATTTTTTAATCATCGTTTTGTTCAGTTCATACGTTAGCTTTCCTCCTCTATTTAAAAAATTAATTCCGGCTCCCTTTTCTCCTAGTCCTGGCCTTTCCGTAATTACAATTGTTGGTGCACCTTTCATTCTATCTAATATTGCCGACAATTGATTACTGCTTTTGTACGTGATAAAAACCATGTCGCTACTGGTTATATCTACCGCGTTAACATAAGAAGCAATCACAATTTTTTTTCCGCTAATCTTTTTTGTTTTGGCCATCTCTACCAACTCATCGAAGATATCGCCCTTCCCTAAAACTGATATAACAAAGGATTCCGAATCATTTTCCTTCCACTCTATATACTTAGTAAAATTGTAAATAAACATGGCCTCATACTTGGCATCTAAGTGCTGCGCTGCAACATTATTTTCCTGTGCCATAACCAAGGTTATGACCAACAATGAAAACAATATTTTAAAAACGCTTTTCAACTATTACTTACAATTTATTATCGCCTCCGGTATATTTAACCGTTAAAACAAACTGATTGCCAACCCCTAACTGAGGTCCATTTAAATTTTGATAGATCGGGTATCTAAAATCTGCGATAAAAGAAATCCCCTTAATTCCGTTTTTAGGCATTTCGAAAACTAATCCAACCGATCCATCCAATCTCATTCCGCCCGTATTTTGAGCGTTTGATGTAGGGGAAAAAATCATACTCATTTCGCCGTCTTCTCCAATTACCTGGCTCCATGTATTAAAATCTACCCTTAAGGTGGTTCCAAAACCATCAAACCAAATATGCCCTATTCCTGCAATCGCTTTAAATTCGTGACCTACCCGGTAATCAAACTTGTTGTCAAAAATTCTATTAATCATTTTGGCCTTAATGCCCCACGACGTTTTAGCACCAGCCCTCATATAAACCCCTTCAATAATCGGATCGAGCGTACCAGAGCCCATTTGCATGATGTATCCGAGTTTTACATCATCCGAAAAAGAAGTTGAACTAAATTTATTAATCGATCCTGTAGGAACAGAAACACCAACGTTTAGCAAAATAATGGTGAGGTTTTTATCCATCATTTCCATGTTTACCATTATTCGGGTATCGGTAAATGATTTAGAACTTACCTGAAAAGGGATATAAGCAGTATCCGTTGGTACTACATTCATCCCATTCCAACGCCAGGCGGCTTCCACACTCATAGACGTTTCTTCCCAAGGAGCATACATAAACCTAAAACGATGATCCTCCACATTAAGCTCACCAGGAATTGTTTTCATAGACGAAAGTCCATTCCCTAAATCATAGCTTTTAATAAGATCGTTATCGCCTATTATTACATCGTCCAAGTAATTGTCTACTAAAAACGTTTTGTCTCTTTGGTACTCAAATTGATATTCGCCTTTGTTGTGCGCATAACCGAAACCAACAATAGACGACCTATTCAAAGTGAGTTTCATCATGTTTTCGAGCCCCATTTCAAAAGGATCACCCTCTTCTTTGTCGGCAATTTTTTCAGGCGTTTGGGCATAGGCTGCCCCACTGATTAACAACCCAAACAAGAGCAGCAAGAGCTTAATAATATGTAGTGTTTTTGTGGTCAAATACTTTATGTAGAAATTGAATTAAGGTAAATTACAACAGACTAACCTTAATTCCAATCGGTTATCCTTGTAATGTGATTCGATTTTAAAAAAAACGACATTTTAACTATTTAAATAACAGGGAAGAGTTAATTTAACAATCGTACATTTCTAAGACTAAATATTACTATGGAAAATCATCAAACAGCAACAAAGTCGGTATTGAACACCTTTCCCGACAATTTTAAACTTGATCCACAAACAAGGGCATTGCACCTGATAGAAGAAGCTGTTGAATTGGCAAATTCGGTTTCGAAGAAGGCAGGTAAACTCCCGACTACTTTAAGTAAAGGTGAATTAGAAGAAAGTTTTGGCGGTGTGCTTTTTGACCTTTTCACCTTGGCATCTCAACTAAATGTTAATTTAAATGAGATTTATCCCAGCGAATTAGAACGATTTAAAACTTATTCCAAATAACAAATTATGACAATGCATTCAATTTTAAAAAGAGTTCTAATATTAGCCCTCATTTTTGTTTCAGTGAGCAGTGCCGACCTTGTAGCGCAAGGCAAGAAGGATAAAAAGAAAAAAGCCGATACTGAAAAATCTGGAGGTAAAAAGAAGAAAAAAATTGCTGAGTTAATCAAGAGCAGTAAAAGAATCCCTGGATTATTTCCTCTTTTTCAAGATACCGTAACTGGGTCTTTACAAATGATTATAAAAGCAGATCAAATTGATCAAGAGTTTATTCATTTCAGTCAGATTTCTGATGGAATCTCCGATTTTTGGATGGTTAGAGGCATGTACAAAGGATCGAGGGTAATTAAAATTCAGAAATATTTTGACAAAATTGAATTCGTGGTTCAAAACACGTCGTCGTACTTCGATCCAAACAATGCACTTTCTAAAGCTGCCGATGCAAATATTAGTATGGGTGTAATTGCAAGTTTAAAAATATTGGCAACGAACGAAAAGAAAGGAATTTATTTAATTAAAGCCGATGATCTTTTTCTAAAAGAAACATTTTCTCAAATAAAACCATCTAAAAGTCCTAATTCTAAACCTAAAGATTTTTCATTGGGTGGCTTACAAAAAGACAAAAGCAAAATATTAGCAATTAATAATTACCCGAAGAATACCAATTTAGAAATTGAATATGTATACTCTAAAAATGCTACAATTAACGGAGGATCGAGAGCTGTAACAGATGGCCGAAATGTGAGTGTGAAGGTTTATCATACCATTATGGAAATGCCCGACGGCAACTATGTACCTAGATATGATGATGCGAGGGTTGGTTACTTTACTGATCAAATAACAGACATGACTTCTAAAAGTGCTACACCTTATCGCGATCAATTGCACCGCTGGAGACTGGTAAAAAAAGACACTACAGCTGAATTGTCGGAGCCTGTAAAACCAATTGTGTGGTGGATTGAAAATACAACACCCGAAGAAATTAGACCAATTATTAAAAGTGTTGGAGAAAAATGGAATATTGCTTTTGAAAAAGCTGGCTTTAAAAATGCGGTTGTAATTAAAATCCAACCCGATTCTGCAAAATGGGATGCCGGCGATATACGATACAATGTTTTGCGATGGACCTCTACTCCTAACCCGCTATTTGGTGGTTATGGGCCTAGTTTTGTTAACCCTAGAACTGGAGAAATTCTTGGCGCCGACATTATGTTGGAGTATGCAAGCCTTACTAATAGATTGAGAGTGGAGAAATTGTTTAGGTCGGGCTCTGGTGATTTTTTACTGGACGATGCTTTCTTCGATGAAAATATGGAGAACGAGTCCTACTACGATGAATCTTCGAAAAACGAACCCGACCATACACGATGTGCGGCTGGACAGCTTGCTCACGAGAATATGATGTATGGAATGGCCGCTATTAAATCGCTTGGCGGAGGTGCACTTGAAGAAAGCATAATGGTTAAAGAGTACCTGCATTTTTTAATAATGCACGAATTAGGACATACTTTCGGACTGAATCACAACATGAAATCGAGTCATTTGCATACGCTGGTCGATCTGCATAATATTGAACTTACCAGTAAAGTTGGACTAACTGGCTCGGTAATGGATTACCCTGCTATAAACATTTCGCTAGATACAGCTAACCAAGGAAACTATTGGACGACAACGGTAGGCCCTTACGATTTGTGGGCGATTGAGTTTGGATATAAGCCAGTTAAATCTGACGAGGAGTTAGAAAAAATATTATCAAGATCGTCTGAACCCCAATTACTTTTTGGAAATGACGCCGACGATATGAGAAGCCCTGGAAAAGCAATGGATCCAAGAGGTAACGTGCGCGACATGAGTAGTGATCCAATAAAATTTGGCATTGAACAGATAGAGTTATCTAACAAGATTGCGAAAAAATTAATTGATCAAAGTGTAACAGGAGATTCGTATCACGAAATAAGAACAGCCTACAATATGCTCTTAAAACAAACTGCTAACGCAGCCAACACTATGTCGAGGTTTATTGGTGGAGTGTACATCGACAGATCAATGGTAGGACAGCAAGGCGCAACAAAACCACTTATTCCTGTTGAACTAAAAAAACAAAAAACTGCAATGTCGGCATTGGGTAAATACATCTTTGCAAAAGACGTAGCGAATTATCCGAACGAGTTATTTAACTATCTGCAATATCAAAGAAGAGGCTTTGGAAGCAAGGGAGTAGATGATCCGAAACACCACATGTATGTATCTCGAATTCAGAATAACGTTTTGCGACACCTGCTTCACCCTACTACGCTCAACAGAATAGTAGAAACCAAGCAATATGGAAACGAGTATGATATTTCGGAAATGATGACGGATTTAACCAATGCAATTTTTAAAGATGATATTTACCTTATGGAGGTAAACACTTACAGACAAAACTTGCAAGTGATGTATACCAAAATGCTAATTACAATTGTAACAGGAAAAGGAAAGGATAAATATATGCCGTTGGTGCAATCGTTCAGTCTTTATCAGTTGAAAGCAATTAAAAAGATGAGTGGAATAATTACAGGTAATCCATTAACAAGAGCACACAAAATCTACTTAAAAACGGTGATTGATAACGCAGTAAAAGAGATTAAATAAAACTGTGATTATTTACAGTCTTCTTGTAACGTACTTACAACCTCAATAGAAACAATTGGAGACAATGCGCTAATTCCATCTTCACCTTTGTGCAATAATCCACATGCTTCGTGAATTCCGTCGAGTGCAGCATCTGCGCCAAGGCTATCTAAATTAATATCAAATTGAATTTTGTATTGTAAATCGGTAAGCGAATAAGTAAAATCGTATTCTTTAGAAACATTATTAATACTCACTTCAATTACTCCATTTCCATCAACAGCAGAAATCACTTTTCCTGATATTCCGTCACCTTCTAAAAGGTTGAAGAAGTTTTCTGTAAGCGTTGTATCTCTAACTGGGTTGTCTGTATTAGGCGTTCCTTTATCAGCTACAAAAGACGCACTGGTAAGCACATCGGCAGGATCTAGAGAAGGTATTGTTTTAAATTTAATAGTATTAAAAGTGCCAGGTACTCCTACTTTTGCAGATGTTTTAAAAGCCGTCCAAGTAACCTTGGTAGAATCTGCAATAAAACTATAGCTACAAACCACAGGTTTTACGTCTTCCGCTTTATCATCCGATCCAGCATCTTCTCCGCCACAAGCGTACATAAACATAACTCCTAATCCTAATACCCAATGATTAAATCTCATAACCTGCTTTTTTAATAGTTGCTCAAATATAGTGAGTTTTATAGTAAGTTTTAAGGGATGCTGTTTTAGGGGGATGGTTTAATTATTGGGAAGCCAATATTCCTCCACCTTAAAAACTCAACTTTATCCTCGTAAAGTAATAAATGGCTGTGTTTTTATATTCTCCTGCAACATCTGCAAAAGCCGATTGCATCACCACATCTAAATCTAGATTATCCTTTAGAGACATCGTAAACGTTGGGTTCACAAACAATAAATCTTTTCCCGGGCTATAGATCGTTGACAACGAACCGGATATTAATTCGGTGAATTTATAGCTCCCAGTAAGAAACAAAGAATACTTGTAGGGAGATAACTCTTTTGCAGAAAGTTGGTAGGTAAATATATCAACATTCGAGTTCTTTGTTTCGCCAGAGCTATTAAATAACACAGACGCAATAAGAAATATGGGTTTCTTAAAAGAATATTCGGCTGAAATACTCATGCTTAAAGTTCCTATAGTGTCTGCTAAGTTTTGATATGGGTGAAAATATCCGAATTCTCCCTTAAAACCTGCTTTATTAATATTGCCTGCCCAACCACCGCCAACATATGCATCTGCTTTAGCAACACCTGCTGAAAACTGAAAATCGTATTTCCATTTGTTCTATTTCCACATTAAGGCCGCCACCAAGTTTTTAATTTCTTTGCTTGTTTTAAAAGCAAATTCGAATGAAGACGAAATACTTTTGTAGTACTGTATCCTGATGGCATCGCTACCTGGTCGCTCTTCGTAATCGAAATCGAGGTAAGAATAAGTGTTGAAAATATCGTTAGGATTCCATATGGTATTAATTCCCCAATTAATTCTTTGTCGGCCAATTTTAATCTCAAATTTCTTTTTTACATACTCAAAATATAGCCTGTCTATCATCGAATTAAAAACCCAGTTATCTTCTCCTCCAACACTTGCCGACAAATCAAATACATCGTTATTACGATCTATAGACTCCGCAAACGACGGCGAAACTAAATCGCCAAAATAAAATTGATTCCGAATTTCTAAACCGACTGTAATATTGTTATTGGGGTAATATTTAAAGTTAAATCGATTGTGGATTAAATTATTAAAGAAAATAGAATTGTTGAATGGCGAAGGAAAAACAGTGAGTAAATCCTTTACATAACCTTTAACGAATACCTTCTGCTCTTTTTTAGGAAGGCTATCTTGGGCAAAGAGCGAAACCGATAAGCAAAGTGGAATTAAAATGGATAGCAGTCTTTTTTTCAAAACTTAAGAAAGAACTTATTACTTAACCTCATCAGAAATAACCTTACCATCTTCTACAGTAATAATTCGGCGAGCCACATTAATCACCCTTTGATCGTGTGTAGAAAAAACGAAAGTCATTCCCTCCTTCTCATTCAAATCCTTCATAATTTGAAGCAAATTACTGGTAGAAGTAGAATCTAAATTAGCCGTTGGCTCATCTGCCAAAACAAACCGAGGATGAGAAGCTAAGGCTCTGGCCACAGCAACTCGCTGCTGTTGTCCGCCCGAAAGTTGCGAAGGGCGCTTATCAACCTTATCGCTCAAACCAACCTCTGCCAATAAATCGAGTGTTCGCTTATCTCTTTCTTCTTTAGGCACGCCTTGTAAAAGCATTATGAATTCAACATTTTCTTTAGCCGTTAACACGGGTACCAAATTGTAAGATTGAAAAACAAAACCAATGTTGTTCTTTCTGAATTCGATTAAAGCGTTACCCGTAAGACTTGAAATATTGATGCCATCAATAACAATACTGCCATTAGTAAGCTGATCCAACCCTCCAATAATATTAAGTAAAGTAGTTTTTCCTGAACCAGACGGACCCACAATAGCCGTAAACTCACCTTTTTCAATTTTCAAATCTATACCACGCAATGCCTCTACAGGTATTGTGGTTGGGTTGTACGTTTTGGTTACTTGTTCTATTTCTATTAAACTCATGCGCTTTGAATTGATTCTGCCGGATTTAATTTTAATGCTTTAATGGCCGGATATATGGAGCTAGCAAGGGCTGTTAATACAACAGCAATAATTGTGGTAACATATAGTTCGCCTTCTAAATACGGTCTTACAATGGTATCTATACCAAATTGTTCGAGTGCTGAGGAAAAGATACTTAAGTCGACACCTACTTTATTTGAATAACTGATTGAAACAAAACCTAGCAATAAACCCAACGGGCCACCAATTAAGGCCAGCATCACCGTTTCGAAAACAATCATCATGAAAATTTTTGTTTTGTTCATGCCAATTGCCATCAACATACCTAACTCTCGCATTCTTTCTAAAACGGCCATCAACATCGTGTTAATAATTCCGAACCCCATCGCTGCCAATATAATACCAAGAATGACCGACATATTTATTTTTATTTGCCCCTCCATTAATTCAATTAAAGGCGCTACATCCTTATATGACTCAACAATTGCATCTGGATAAACGTTTTTAATCTCATCGATAGTTGCTGGCAATTGTTTCAAATCATTCACAACTATGGCCAACTCATGGATTTCGGAAGTCATACCCAAAATTCTGGCAATATCCGCTTGCCTCACAAAAACATTCATTCTATCCTCCATAGAAGAACCCGTACTATAAATTCCCCTTACCCTAAACTTTGCACTTACCGTTTCGCTCTCTGTATTAAGAAAAGTAAGTACAACGGAAGACCTAAGTTTCAAATTCATCTTTTCTGCCAGCGACCTACCAATAACAATTGGGTTTCTTCCAGCTTTTTCAAAATAGCTGCCAGTATCTAGCTTGGTATCCATATTGGTTACTTTGCTTTCTAACTCTGGAATAATCCCTTTAATTACTACTCCCCTATTGCCCTTAGCTGTTTTAAGCATTCCTTGACCTATAATAATTCTGCTCGAAACACTTTGCACATTATCTACACTTGCTAATTGATTCAACCTTTCAGCACCCTTTGGTACAACAAGGTTGATTAACATGTCTTCCTTAAAATTTTTGTGGTGGATTTGAATATGAGAAATATGGTTTTCTATTGCGGAATTAACAATACCAGCACCTACACTATTTATAAAGGCCATTACATAGGATACCGACCAAATACCCAAAGCAATGGCTATAATTACCATGAAGCTGCGCAATTTATTTCGCCATATGTTTCTCCAAGAGATTAATGCAATCATCGTTTTTATTTTCTCATTGCCTCTACTGGCTTAAGTAGATTAATTTTAAATGCTGGATAGATACTTATTACCAATGACAAACCAAACACAATTATTATCTGGCTCCAAAAAATAGCTGGATCAATAGAAAATGGCATTACAGGTTCTTCACCAATTTTTTCGAATGCAGCAATAATTTTTTCGTCGGCAAATACAATTGGGTTTACATTAAGGTAATATGCCACGGGGTAACTTAATATTAAGCCGGCAAAAACACCCATCATGGTTAGCATCAAAGATTCTAAAGCAACAATAACGTTTAGCACACTTCGGCTCATGCCAATACTTATAAGTACACCAAATTCATACATTCTTTCTTGAACCATCATTATAACGGTACCAAAAATTCCAAAAGCAATAATTATATACAGAATGGTAATTATGATGTAGCCACCCACCACATCCATCTCTCTTTGCTGAACCAACTCTGGAATCATCTCCTTCCAACCCATTACTTCATATTGGTTCAAGTCTACTATTTTACTGATGTCGGCAACAACTTCATCTACATACTTATCTTTGGGCAATACCAACGCGTAACTCGTAATTCGACCTTCTGCACCATAAAACCATTGAGCCTCTTTAAGAGGCAGGTAAAGCAATCGATTATTTTGTTTAAAGCTCCCAAACTTCACAACGCCCTTAATCACATATTTTCCAGCAGAATTAATTCCGTGATACCCCTGCCCAATCATTACCAACGTATCTCCTAGCTTTAAATCTAAATAATTCAAGAGTCCTTCTGCAACCAAAACACTCTTATCGTTTGGTTCGAGATATTCCCCTTCAACTAATTTTGATTTTAACTCCGAAAGTTTGTCTTCCTTTTCAGGATCAATCCCAACCAGTAGCGCCCCTCTGCTCATATCGCCAACCGCAGTTAAAACAAAAGATTCAATTCGAGGCACAGCAACATCTAAATGATCTATTGCTTTAAGTGATTTTTCTAATTGAGGTGTTTGCAGAAAAGCATAATCTATAAATTCATCGTCCCAATAACCCTTTGTATGAATTTGAATGTAGCCCGCGTAAAACCTAACGGCATTATCTATCATCCTATCATAGCTCCCATATTGAAGCGATCTCATAGAACATGAAAAAAAGACAGCAAACATGATGGAACTACATGTGATAATAGTCCTTTTCTTATTTCGCCATATGTTTCGCCAAGCTAGTTTTAAGTACATGGAAGGAAATTAACGAACCCGTTTCATGTTTTGAATAGAGAAAAACTCATCTGCTATATCAATATCGAATTCCATCGACTTGTATTCTATTACTGTTTTATGACCTTCCTCATCCGCAGGAATCATCTCTAATTTTGTAGGCAATGTTCGCCCTCCTATTTCCTTTATGTCGTAACCACGCATGGTATTTACCAAATATCCATCTTCGTCGTACATTTTCGACATCATTTGAATGTAATCCGCCTTATCTATCCAAAGCAATAATTTACCCCAAACAACTGGTGCATCCTCCTTCGGTATTAATTCGATTTGATAACAAATTCGACCATCAATGGTAGAATCGCTCAACATTTTGTGATTGTAATCATTTATAGTAGAGGACTCTTTAACTAAGTCGTCGTTTGTAAAATCAGATCCCATCCACGATTGCATCATCATTGATGGCGGCAATTTTATTACACGCTCTATAGATGCCTGCCAATTCCACATTTCCTTCGATCTCTTTAAAAAAGCAGTTCCTTTATCTCTGGCGGGCGAGGTAACCAATATTAAAGACAAATCGGTTCCTTTAGACCAACTTTTCATTGTCATTTCTCTACTCCAATCAGGTCTCACGATTGTCATTGAGATTTCGGCAAAATTCGAATTTCCTTGTAATTTATCCTCGGCCTTGCGAATTATCTCGGTAGGATTTTGCGCAAATACACTTGATGACACCAACACCCCAAAAAAAACAACAATCATCATTTTAGGCAAAACTCCTATTTTCAAGTTTTTACATGTACCACCTATAAACCCCAACCTCATCTATATTGTTTGTATTAAGTTACTTTCTCATCAACACATAAATCTACACAAAGATTGTTTAAAGTTTCAATTATAAATTCTTCAAACTTTCTAATAAATAATTATCATACTTACTTGGTGGATAGGGTTAGGTTGTTTTAATTTGCACTCTTACAAGTATATTTTATACCAACCATTGAGAAAGAGTATAGTTTCATTCATTTTTAGTATTTGCCTAATTTTCATTGGGGCAAATGAGGCTGCTGCAGGCATAATGCAGAATACCAAATCGGAAGATGGTAGAATTGAAATAATAATGCCCAACATTATTATTGCAAATATTGAATATGACATTGCAGTAAAAATGACCGATGTTAGAAGATCGGAGGTGGTTGACGGTTTTATGAGGGTTACTGTAAACGGAATGCCTCAAATGATTCCGATTACTTCTGTAAAAAGAAGCCAAAGTCATGGTATTTCAGATAGGTTTTTTAAAGGTTATAGCGGCGATGATTTTTATGAAGGAATTGTTACTCATAAATTCCATGAGCAAGGTAAATTCTCTATTAAAGTAGCTGATTTCCATTATAAAAAATACGTTAATCCAGTTCCTTTATGGATGTCTTTACTGCCTCCACTTGTGGCTATATTAATGGCACTAATTTTAAAAGAGGTGGTTACTGCCCTCTTTGCAGGTATTTTCTTAGGAACCCTACTTACCTCTATATACGCTGACGGACCTCTTGGTTTTGCTACTGCATTTTTTAATGTGCTAGACAACTACATGCTTGGAGCAATCTACAATCTAAGTCATATTAAAATAATGGTTTTTGCATTCCTTATTGGTTCTACAGTAGCTATAATGGCTAAAAATGGTGGAATGCTGGGAATTGTAGACCGTTTAAAGCCATATGCCAAAGATCCTCGATCTACCCAGTTTACTACCTTTTATCTCGGTTTAGCAATTTTCTTTGATGATTACACTAACTCCTTGGTTATTGGTAACACGATGCGAAGTATTACTGATGTAATGAGAATTTCGCGTGAAAAATTAACTTACCTGGTTGATTCTACTGCTGCTCCTATTGCTTCTATTGCTCTTATAACTACATGGATTGGCTTTGAACTGGGTGAAGTAAATAACGGATTAGAAAAAATTGGAGTAATTGATGAAGGTGCCTACTCTATTTTCCTTGGCTCGCTTCCATATTCATTCTACCCGCTTTTTACCATTGTCTTTATTTTTATTCTTATATACCAAAACAAAGATTATGGCCCAATGCACGCGGCTGAAACAAGAGCTAGGCTTACAGGAAAGGTTTCGGAAGCTGCAGATGATGACATGGATGGCGATGCTAGTACAGAGTTAAAACAAATGTCTCCCGTTAAAGGTGCAGATCCTAATATGTGGAATGCTTTGATTCCTATTATCGTAATTGTTTTTGGTACGCTTATAGGGCTTATATATACCGGTACAATCGCAGTGCCTGGTGTTTGGAGCGATGATACATTAACATTAAACCGTAAACTTTCGGAAGTAATTGGTAACGCAGATTCTTATGCGGCTTTATTGTGGTCTTCTATATCAAGTGTGTTGGTTGCAATTGCAATGAGCATGTATAAGAAGATTCTAACACTGCAACAATCAATAGAAGCCAGTTTTACTGGTATGAAGGTCGTTTTTGATGCTTTGGTAATCTTAATCTTGGCTTGGGCCTTAGGATTACTTATTGATGACATGCACACGGCCGATTTTTTAAGTGAAAACTTATTGGCATTTGAGCTTAATCCAATGTTCTTACCAACTATTACTTTTTTATTGGGCGCAGTTATTTCTTTTGCAACTGGTACTTCTTGGGGAACAATGTCTATTCTTTACCCTTTAATGCTGCCAATTAGTTGGGAGCTTTGTCAACAAGCAGGCATGTCGTACGACGAATCTATGAACATTTTCTACAATGTAGTAGCTTGTGTATTGGCTGGCGCTGTTTTTGGCGATCATTGCTCTCCTATTGCAGATACAACTATTTTAAGTTCGTTGGCTTGTAGCTGTAACCACATTGATCACGTTCGAACTCAATTACCTTATGCTTTAACTACAGGAGTAATTGCTATTGTATTTGGAACCTTGCCTTGTGGTTTTGGAGTATCGCCACTTATAATGCTACCGCTTGGAGTAGTGGCCTTGTATTTTGCTATAAAGTTTTTCGGGAAAGATGTACCCGACATTCCCGATTCAGTTAAACCTCTGGAAGATTCGGTTACTCCATCTTTAGAAAGCTAGACTTCTTACAGGTAATTCCTTTAGAAGTAAACCAAGTCAACTATAAACTTGAGTTATACCAACTAGATTAAGCTCTTCCGCCAAATTTCTGCAACACATACTAGCCGATTGAATAAGCAGCCATGTTTAACAGTATAGTTTTATATATTAGGAACCAGATATTACTTTATTGAATGATAGAAGGTTTGGATATTCCTTTAATTGAAAACGAGGGTTCCTTTACTCACATTTCCTTTAGAGAAAACTAACGCCCCGAATATATAAGTTTGTTCAACAACAACCGTATCTAACTCGTCAGACTGTATTTCGTGAGGATCTTTATCAAGAACAATTAAATCGGCCCATTTGCCCTTTTCGATGCTCCCTTTTTTATCTACTTCTCCATTTACTTTTGCGCCACCCATGGTGTAAGCATACATGGCATCTTTAACAGAAATGGCCTCTTTAGCGCCGATTAGCTCGCCTTCTTTGTCTTTTCGTACCACTGCCGCCTTAATTCCTACAAACGGATTAACATCCTCTGCTAATGGCCCATTAGACCCTATTGAGAATTCAATCTTATTGTCGATCAATGATTTTAATGGCAACATACCATCTATTAGATTGGTTGGAAGGTATTTTCTATAACACGGTCCAAAATCGTGAATATCATTTGGACTCAATACTAGATCTACATTCAATTTTTTTATTTGCTCTATATGCTTGCTGGTAAGCATTGTTAAATTTTCTAGTCTATGACGCACTTCGGTGTCATGAACCTTTGCCAATGCTTCCAATGTATCCAAAGCTAACGTGATTGCCTCATCACCCGATGCATGAAACGACATTCTTGTATCATTACAATACATAGGATATATTAAGTCATAGAAAATTTCCTCTTCAATTCGAAGAGCACCCTGATCTTCCGAATCTAAATACTTCTCACTTATCGCGGCTGTTTTACCACTAAGCTGACCATCTAAATAATATTTATAGCTATTTAAATGAAGAAGATCATTATTGATTTTCTCTGTACTATAAGAATGCTTTGCTCTAAGAGTGGTATTGGCATTAGGAATAATGGTCATCCTCACTCTTTTCTTACTTTTTATAATGGCCTCAACATATGCCGTTGCTAAAGAAGGCACAACTCCCGAATCACATGCGCTTGTAATTCCCTTTGAAAGCGTATCATTCCACCCTGCTCTAATCATATTAACGTTCTTTTCCTTTTTGGGCAGCGGGAAAAAATCAATTATTTTATCTATAGCCGTTTCGTAAAATATACCATTGAGTCTTCCTTCAGAATTTCGTCCATAAGTTCCGCCTTTGGGGTTTCTTAATCCTTGCTCCATGTTACTAAAGCGCATACCATAGGTGTTTACAACAGCAATATGACCACAAGATCTGAATATCATAACAGGCCTGTCAGATATTATGACATCAATATCATCGCACGTAGGAATTTGTTGTTCTTCCATCTCAACTTCGTTAAACCCACGACCAACTAACCATTCACCTGGTTTTAAATTCTTAACATAATCCTCTATTTTCTGTTGAAGCTCTTTTATATTTTTTACACCTCTTAAGTTTAATGAGTGGAGACTAAACTCGCCCAATTTACTAGGAGAAACAATATTATCACTAAAACTAGGCATTAGTGTTCTTCCTTTCAGGTCCATTAAATATGCTTGACCCCCTGCTAATTTTGTCAATTCCTTCAATGAGCCAATTTCAGTAACTAAACCATCGCTAACCAATACCGCTTCAGGAGTGGCATCATTCGCATTATTCATTGTATGGATTGTTCCATTAAAAAAAAGAATCTTGTTCATGCTATATTTAGTTAAGCTTTAAATTTATCCGCGTACATCGCTAATAAAATACCGTAATTATTGCAATCGGGATTTCTTGTATAATTCTCCAGTAAACTAATTGCAGTAAAACCAACCGCTATTTGAGCACTTACAGCCAAACCTTCACGTTTACCAATTCTTAATCCATTGTAATAATCTTGGGCAGAAATTTTATTCTTTACTTCTGCATAGCCCCTCATTACCCCTCTTGTAAGTTGCCCAGATAATTCTAAATCGTTTACTCTATATTGTCTTGCAGCGTACAATGC
>SPKZ01023133.1_pt1 | contig 14955 bp, 14 predicted proteins | sample 2456571 | NCBI WGS metagenome assembly SPKZ01 (sample SAMN11192286, study PRJNA482655) | marine metagenome | biome: ENVO:00000447; feature: ENVO:00000244|ENVO:00000211|ENVO:00000569|ENVO:00002023; material: ENVO:00002151; isolation source: ocean water from marine abyssalpelagic zone ...
ATTCAACGGAGGGGGGGATTCGTCGAATGGCTGTGCGAAAAAAAACACAGCGGCCCGGAGGGGGGGACTCTGATGGGCCGCTGTGCGAAAATCTCGGCAGGAACCCTGGCTGGAGGGCCAGAAGTTCGTGCCTTGCCACACTTGTAGAGCACAGCCCGTGCCAAAATTTTGGCGCAACGGTTCGTGCGCTTAGGGGCGTCTTGAGCGCTCTTCGTTCAAGATTGAAATTGCGCTTCGCCAATACCGAAAATTACGGACGGACGGCCTAATTGTTTGTGCGGTCTCGGGAGAACAACCACCAACGTCCGAAGTGGCCGCTTAGTCTGATACTCGGGTCAGCATGAAACAATGACGAGGGATCGACGTTCGAGTGCATGCGGACGAGGAAGGTGTCGAACCATGTGCCGTGTTCGCCTATGTCGAACTGCTGGGGTGTCCACTCCCAACGCGCCGGCGCCAGTGGTGGGGTCCAGGTTGAATCCTTCCGGTAGCGGATCGGGCTGTGTCCAAATTGGAGCACGCTAAACGACTGGGCGCCTCCCAGCTCCGCTTGAACCCAAGCGGGAAAGTGCAGAACCGGCGGGTGCGCCTGACTCGTGTCGCCCTGGGGCTCGAAGATCAGATAACTAAGCTTCGGAGCCGGCCGCATTCGGGAGATGGCTTGGTCGAGTTGCTCTGATTCTGACTGAAACTCCGACCACCGATCGAACACGAAGGAGGACATGGGGAGGGTAGTGGCAGCCACCACCGCGAACATGGGGACTCTCCACGACCAGGCGCGAGGCAGATCGGGCATCATTCCCAGCGCGAAAAAGACAACGCTGACTGCCTCCCGCGGATAGACGAAATACCACTGTCCGATGTTTAGCGGGAGCACCAGGAAGGTGAAGAGATAGGCGACCGCTATCAGGGCGGGCAGTGCTGTGACGCCGGCGCCCCAGTAGCGCTTGCGGCGCGTCTCAGTTCGGTGGCGACCCTGCACGAAGAACAGGGCGGTAGCCAGCAGTCCCAAGCCGGCCGCAGCGGTGAGCAGCCACCCGCCAAGTTGAGTTTCTCGAGCGCCGGCGGCGTGCAAATAGCTTCCGAACACATGGCGGCCCAGCGTCGGGAGGCGCCCGATTTCTAGCCTCAGTTCGCCCAAGCTCAGGGCCGTGTCTACGGTTCGTACCCCTAACCAACAGCTCAAGGCCAGCAGTGCCGGTAACATTGGCAGCAGCACGGGGCGCAGGCGACCACAGGCGGGATAGAGAACGCCGGCGGTGAGCCCGATGCAGAGGAGGGTGAACGGCAAGCGGTAAATGTGAGTAAAAAATATCACGAGCAGCACCAAAGCCAGGGCGATCTGTTTCTTCCGCGACGGCGAATCGAGAACCATCAACGCGATCCCGATGGCCATCGCGGACAGTCCCAGAGCGCCGAGATAACTCGCGAAGCCCCACGACAGCACTTCGGTCCAAATCAGTCCGAGACCGAGCAGTCCCCAGTAGGGACTCTTCTTCATGCCGAGAAAAAATACTGCGAGACCCACCGGCAGCAAGCAGAGCATGCTCAAGACGGATATTTTTGCCGCTCCCGTGATGGGGAAGACGAGGGCGGCGATCGATCCCACCGCGAACATCGAAAGGTACGGGACCTGCAGAGGGTGCAGCGTGAACTGCTCGCGGAAGTGAAACGCCGGGTCGAAATAGTGTCGGAATATGGAAATCTGTGCGGCGTGGGTGGGAAGGTCCACTAGCGGGGGGCGATCGGTGGCGAAAAACGGTCCCACGATGACTAGTAGCGACAGCGTTAGCGCTGCCACGATGGCAGCGGAGTCCGTTGGATGGTCCCGCAGCCAGGCTGCACATTGCCGAATCCATCGGGAAGGCAGGAAAACGTCGGGTTTGCCCATGGGTGGGCCCAGACTATCGAGCTTTGTGGCTCCTGGGGACCCTGCTTTGTGGCAAGGTCCGCTCGCCGTGCCAACCGCGAAACTTCTATGGTTGCTGGTTCCTCTCTTCGGAGTCCTGGAGCTGACGGCGCACTTCTTTTTCGCGGGCCGAGCGCCTGCCCCCGAGGCATATCGAGAGCTCGGCCCCCGAGTAGCCAAGCTCGCCAAGTCAGGCGATCTTGTCCTGATGACCCCGGAGTGGGCTGAGCCCAACGCGCGATACGGCTTGGGGGAGCGTTGGATGCCGCTCCGAGACGTGGCGCGGGCAGACGAGAGCGCCTACCCGCGTGCGATTGAGATCAGCATCCTCAACCAGTCGGCGAACGAGCTCGAAGGTTGGAAAGTCATCAGCACGGAAACGTTCGGAAAATTCCGCCTCCGCGTATTGGAGAACCCGGCTCCGGCAAAACCCCAGTATCGATTTGTTGATCATCTGACGCCGGACGATTTGCAGGTTCATCTTGGCAACAAGAACTGCGCCTACCGACGTAATGCCCGGGTGAGCAACGGAGCCCTGGCAGGTCACGCTACCTTTCCCAAGAAGCGCTTCCAGTGTTCCGGACCCGATCACGTATTTATCGGTGAGACCGTCATTGATTCAGCGAGATTTCGTCCACGTCGCTGTATTTGGGCTCATCCCGGTCGCGCGCCTCTCAAGGTGAACTTCGGGCGTGTAGCCATGGCCGCTCAGATCCGAGGTTACACGGGATTGAGCGAGCTCAAGGCACGAGATGGCAAGGGCGGCAAAGTGAAGCTCTCTGTCAGTGTGGACGGCACGCTCATTGGTGAGACCGTCCACGACAACTACGATGGTTGGAAGGGTTTCGAATTTCCCACGGCAAGGTGGGCGGGGCAAACAGCGGAGGTCGAGTTCGTGATCAGCTCAGCCCGCCCGCGCTCACGGCATTTTTGCTTTCAGGCGGACACGCGATGACGGCAGAAGGGGATAGCGGTCCGGTCGGCGCCCGCGAGCCTTCCGGTCCCGTGCAGCTTAGCTTCGCTCAGCGTCTGCTCGCTCATCGCGCCATGGATTGGAGCATCGCTCTGGCCTTGGCGGGTGGGTATATGGCGGCACTGCTGCTCACGGTAGCCGACCTGGGTTACGCTCGCGATGAGGGTTTCTACTTTGGCGCGGGGAAGAGCTACGCCCGCTGGATCGATTTGCTCTTCACGGATTTCGATCGCGCCATGCTGCGCTCCTCCGTGGACCGCTACTGGGGCAACAATCACGAACACCCGGCGTTCATCAAGACCCTGTTCGCGCTGTCGTATAAGTATCTCTACCTGAAGTGGCATTGGTTCAGCGAGGAGGGCACGGCCTTTCGCTTTCCAGCGATGGTGATGAGCGCGGCTTCGGTGTCCATTACCTATTTGTGGGGGAGCAGGGCTATCAGTCGAACGGCGGGGCTGTTTGCCGCCGCCTCCTTTGCGCTGATCCCCCGGGTCTTCTACCACTCGCATCTGGACTGCTTCGACATGCCGGTGCTGAGTATGTGGCTGCTGACGAGCTATGTGTATTGGCGCAGTACGGTCGGCGGCGGCCTTCCCTGGGCGTTGCTAGCCGGCGTCTTGTATGGCTTCTTTCTCAATACCAAGCACAACTCTTGGTTGTTTCCCGGTGTGCTGATTGTGCACTGGTTGGTGATGCGCGGCCCGCGAGTGGGTCGTAACCTGAAGGTAGGTCACGCGCGCGTTCCGCTGGCCCTGTTCACCATGGCCATTATCGGGCCGGTGGTATTCTACCTGACGTGGCCGTGGATCTGGTTCGACACCGGCAACCGCTTGGCCGAGTACGTCGCATTCCACACCGGACACGTATTTTACAATATGGAATTCCTCGGGGAGACCTTCTTTCGTCCTCCTATGCCTCGCCTCTATGCCTGGCTGATGACTGCGGGAACCGTGCCCGCGATTACGCTAGGTCTCTTCTTGCTGGGGAGCTATCGGGCCCTCAAAGAGGCGTACTTCGATGTCGGCGCCGGTGTGTTTGCGCGCTTTCGCTCGCGACGAGCCCTGGGCTCGGATGCTAGACGCCACAAATCGGCGCGTTCGTTTTGGCTATTGTGCGTCCTCGTTAGTTACGCGCCGTGGATATCATCGAATTCACCTATCTTCGGCGGGACCAAGCATTGGATCACCGCCTATCCCTTCGTGTGTCTCTTGGGAGGCCTCGGATTTGACTGGGTGCTTCGCGAGATCCGCAGCTTGTCTTCGGCTCCCTGGCTCGGGCGCATCGCCGCGCCGGCGATGACCCTGAGCTGTCTGGTGGGACCGCTCGCGATGACGCAGAATTCGCACCCCTGGGGTCTGAGTTGCTACACGCCGTTAGTCGGCGGCGCGCCCGGTGCTGCTACTCTGGGTCTGAATCGGACCTTCTGGGGATATGCCACCGGTTCGGTACAGGACTTCATCAACGACAAGGCGCCACCTCGCGCTCGCGCCTTCGTCCACGATACGGCGTTGCAGAGCTGGGACATGATGGTGAAAGACGGGCGTCTTCGAAAGGGGATGCACCGCCAACTGGGCGTCGCAGGATCGAACATCGCAGTCTATCACCATGAGCCGCACATGCTGCAGGTCGACTACCAGATATGGACGGACTACGGCGTCGTCGCCCCCGGTCACGTCGGCCATCACAATGGTGTGCCGATCGTCTGGGTTTATACCCGCCCGTAGAATCGCGCTAGGCGCAGGCCTACCGGAGCCGGTGCTGTCGCTCTCGTGCTGGTGGTCGCGGGACGGGCTCAGCCGCCGATGTGACTCATCTCAACGCGTTCGGTGCGCTGGCTCTGCTGCGAACGGATTTCCGAATAGTGGTCGTCACGGCGAGACCAGATCCCGCCGAGAAGCCGGAGTAAGTCGTCGTCCGTGGCACCGCCGCGGAGCGGTTCCAGCAGGCTCTTGCCCTCGCTGGCAAATAGGCAAGTGTACAGCTTGCCCTCCGCGGAAAGGCGAGCACGACTGCAGTCGCCGCAAAATGGTTGACTGATGGATGTGATGAACCCCAGCTCCCCTTGACCGTCAGAGTAGCGCCAGCGCTTGGCGACCTCTTCGGGATACTCAGCTTCGACTGGCTCGATGGGATACGCTTTGTGGATTTGATCGATCATCGTGCGGGCAGAGAGTACCTCGGGCGCGCGCCAGTCGTTGGTGGCGCCAACATCCATGAACTCGATGAAGCGCAGGATATGCGGAGTGCCGCGAAAGTGTTCGGCGAGGGCCAGCACGCTATCGTCATTGCTGCCCTGTCGGATGACGGCGTTAATTTTGACGGGGCGCAGTCCGGCAAGGTGGGCGGCTTCAATTCCGTCGAGCACGCTCTCCACGGTTGCTGTCGAGTCGGTGACCTTCTGAAACTGATCTTGATCGAGACTGTCCAAACTCACGGTCACGCGCTTGAGTCCGGCGGCGACCAGATCCTTGGACATCTCCGCGAGTTGGGTTCCGTTGGTAGTCAGTGCGAGATCTACGTCGAGCCGGCTCAAGCGCGCGATCAGCTTGGGCAGATCTCGTCGCAATAGCGGTTCGCCGCCCGTGATGCGGATCTTGCGCACGCCCATGGACACGAAGATTTTGGCGAGCCGTTCGATCTCTTCAAAGCTGAGGATTTCCGCGCGCGGCAAGAAGCGGAAGGAGCTGTTGTAGACCGCTCGAGGCATGCAATAAGTGCAGCGAAAATTGCAGCGGTCGGTCACGGAAATACGCAAATCTCGTAGAATCCGCCCACGGGTATCCCGGGGGGAGGCAGACTGAACAGGTAGATGGTGTCGCATGACTCAATCGCGATGCCGCAGCCCTTTGGGTCGGCGTACGCGCTACTTGCAGCTTCCCTTAGCATCAATCCGCTGGGATTGCCCGGCTGTATCTAAGCGGACATGACTAACAATGGGGTGATAGGATTCTCCCCGTGATTTTATACGGTCTAGACGAAGTCGACGAACGGCTTGAAATTTTGCCGATGGCGGCGCGTCGGGCTCTGGATCGCGCGGGTCGCAAGTTGAGTCTAGACGGTTGGAAAAGCCTCAGCCTGGAGCATCGCCGACGCATTGCCGAGGTGGGTTCGGCGGCTCTTGTGGACGTGCAACCGGTGATCGAGTCCATCAAAGGGGCCACACCGGAGGCGGTGAAAATCGATCCTATCGAAGATCCGCCCGCCGCCAACCCGCCACTGAGTGTGGTGAAAGTTTTCGGCGATGATCGTCCCATCGGCGGCGCTGTTTGGGTCTCTCTCCGGGCTCTCGATCGCTATGTCCTCGCGAAGATATCCAGAAAGGGAAATGCCGGACGTCTGGACGCCGCTTATCAGGAACTCATCGGGCATTCTGCTTTGTCGACGCATCTGTCTCCTGCGGGTGGCGTTCGCATGGTGGCTGTATCAGCAAAAGAAGTGACCCTGCGCCGTGCGGTTGCAGAGAGTCGCGTCACCATGAACGTGGACGCCTTCGGCCGGCTGCAGCGCGCGGACGCCCCCAAGGGTGATGTCATGGGTACGGCGAGACTGGCTGGCATCATGGCCGCCAAAAAGACGTCGGAAATCGTACCGCTCTGTCACCCCATCTCGCTCACACGCATCGACATCGAGCTGAAGTTGGAGCCCGTCACCCGGGCCGTAAAGATCACAGCTGACGTCGAGTGTTACGACCGGACCGGTGTCGAGATGGAAGCCATGGTGGCGGCAAGCACGGCGGCGCTCACCATCTACGATATGCTTAAGTCCTTCGACCGAAGCATGACTATCGGCATGACACGATTGGTGAGCAAGACTGGTGGTCGCTCCGGAGACTTCGACCAGTGACTCAGCTCGCCGATGTACGCGACTCCGCTATCACCGCAGACGAATGTTTGGCGGCGGTTTCTCGTCCCGAGGCGGGCGGCATTACCTTATTCGTGGGCACAGTCCGGGATCACAGCGACGGTCAAACGGTTACGCTGCTGGAGTACCAAGCCTACGAATCCATGGCGAAGAAACAAATGCTCAAGATTATGAGCGGCATTCAGTCGGAGATCCCCGACGTTCGGTTGGCGGTACTGCATCGGGTGGGCGCGCTGAAGGTGGGCGACATCGCGGTGATCTGTTCGGCGAGCGCTCCCCATCGCGGAGAAGCCTTCACCGGCGCCCGAGCCTTGATCGATCGCATCAAAGCGGATGTGCCGATCTGGAAGCGTGAACATGGCCCCGACGGTCCCTACTGGGTTGACTGGAAAGACGCCCGCTGCGTCGCACACGATCACGAATGATCCAGAGCGAGTTCGAGTTAGCTGGGGCCTTGTACGTCTTCTGGACGATCCCAATCGCGCAGCTGCAGCGTTTCAGACTCGTCGAGGCTCAGCGCCTCGGTGTCGAGAGAGCGCAATACATGCTGCAGGGAATGTAACTGCTTGGCTTGGCAGCTCTCTGCGGCACGGAGGGCGAGGGAAGCTTTGTATCGTGCGAAGAAGGGTTGGTAGCGGCCGTCTACACAGGGGGCGAGGGCGGCAGCATCGGGGGATTCGTCGTTCAATCGATGCAGTAGTTCATGGGAGACATAGGGCATGTCGCAGGCTAGGGCGAGGGCAACGGCGGGGCTGCCTGGTTCCGTCGCCTGGTCGAGCGTATGGTGCAGGAGCGCGAGCAGTCCCCCCAAAGGACCGATACCTGGCGGTCGGTCTGTCAGGCTCGGCAGTTGTAGTGAATCGTAATTGGAATGTTTGCCGACCAACACGATACTGGCGCGTGGCAGCGTGTCTTGCACGATGCGGATGAGCCGGGCGCTGACGGTTTCGCTGCCGCCGGGGGCCGGCAACATGCCCTTGGCTTGTCCTCCCATGCGTCGCGACGCCCCGCCGATGAAGAGTCCGACGACGACGTCTGCGGAAGGCTCGGGATCAGTCATAGGGCCGCGTTCGGTCGCACCTTAGAGCTCGGCGATGCGTAAATAGTCTACCGCGTCGCCGGCATTGGCGCCGTCGGCTTCAGCTGGCAATTGGATCAGCACATCGGCCCACGCCAAATTAACGGTCGAGCCTGAAGATTGGTTGCTCAGCGGCGTGAGTTGGTCTCCGTCGAGTCGGGCCGCATAGAAGCCGTGTCGACCTGGCTTTTGAGTCATGCTACAGGTCAGCGTGCCTCGGAGCAGGCTTGGGGAGATTCTTGAGCAGCCTTGGAGCGCTCGCAGCAACGGCAAGCCGAAGAGCGCGAATGTGATCATGGCGGAGACGGGATTTCCCGGCAGTCCCAGGACTCGGGTGGCCCCACTATTTCCCAAGACCAACGGCTTGCCGGGTTTGATAGCTACCTTCCAGAACTCAAGATTGACTCCCGCGGCCTCCAAGGCAGGGCGAACGTGATCGTGATCGCCAACGGAAACGCCGCCGATGGTGACCAGTAAGTCACAGTCTTTGAGAGCGCTTTTGACAGCTTCGGTCGTGGCATCCCTGTCGTCACCGCTGCGGGGCCAACGTGTCACCTCAGCGCCGGCTTGCTTCGCGAGGGCGGCGATGGTGAGCCCGTTGGACTCGGGGATGCTGCCGGGCGTGGCCGGGGAACCGGGATCGCGGAGTTCATCCCCGGTCGCCAGGATGTGCACTCGTGGCAGTCGGCGTACCTCCAGCTCCCCGAGATCGAGGGCGCCGAGCAAACTGAGTGCAAACGGCCCGATCCGGGTTCCGGCCTCTAGGGCCACGGAGCCGGTCGCTAAGTCTTCTCCTGCCCGCCGAATGTGTCGTCCCAGCTTGGGTCGCTGTTCGAAGCTGGCGTTGTCGCCACGGCGGGTGACGTTTTCCTGCATTTCGACCGTGTCAGCGCCTGCCGGCAAGGTGGCACCGGTAAAAATTCGAACAACGCTCGCTGGCGAAAGCGTGGGTGTGGGGTGTCCTGTGCGGCTTTCACCGATGACCGGCAGGCTCCAGGGGCCTTCACCGGACAAGTCCGCTAGGCGCAGCGCGTAGCCGTCCATGGCGCTGTAATTCCTTGGCGGCAGCGGCGATTGGGCTGTGAGCTGGGCGCCCAGTACACGCCCGCTAGCCTCGCTCAACGGCACTTTTTCGGTATCGAGGCACGCGATGCCGTGCATGATTTTCTCGCGAGCTTCGTCGAAGGACAACATGATTCTGCCTATGTTGATGAACGTGTCGCCCCGCTGCGTCAAGGAGTGGCGCTTTCAGCGCCAGCTTCGCGGTGGCGCCCCATGAGCCTTGCCGTGTCCGTCCCGGCGCTTCACACTGGCAGCATGGTGTGGCGCGGCGTTCTGGGGGTGGTGATGCTGGTTTTTATGGCTTCGGTGGTCCGGGCCGACGAGCCCGGGGCCAAGCCACCGGAACCGGCCGGCACAGCGAAGCCGGGCAGCAAAGCCCCCCAGCCCGCGGCCTCCATCGTGACCAAAGAGAATGGCGTGACGCGTATCCGTCTTCGCCCCAAGAGCGCGCCGACAGGCCCGTTGCCTCCAGGAGCGACAGGCCCGTTGCCGCCGGATCAAGCGGGACCCATGCCGCCGGCGCCCTCCACTCTGGTGCCGCCATCCAACTCGCCTCCGGTGTCTGAGACCGAGTCGGGCACCATCGAGTACTTCTCTCCCCACCTCAAAGAGTACGGCTACTGGCGCGAGGATCCCCAGTACGGTACCGTTTGGATCCCCCACGGCAACGTGGTGGGGGAGAATTTTTCCCCCTACGTGACCCAGGGTCACTGGGCGTTGAACACCAACGATGACTGGGTCTGGGAGAGCGATTTGGCGTTCGGCTGGGTTGTGTTTCATCACGGCCGTTGGGTGTGGGTGCCACGGGTTGGCTGGGCATGGATCGCCGGTCGGCGATATTCTCCAGCGTGGGTGAACTTTCGGGTCCCGTCCGGGCGTGGTGCGTTCCTGGGTTGGGCCGCGACCCCGCCGTTGTACATCTGGCGGCGAGGGGTGGCGGTCAGCTTGCACTATCGGGCTCCGGCCTATTACGTGTTCTGTCCCAGCGCCTCGCTGTTTAGCCCCCATCTGCACAGTCATCTGGTGGCCGATAGCGCGAGACGCGCTTCCTACGTGCGCTCGTCGCGGCGTTACCTTCGCCCCAGCCGGTACAGGCTCGCCCATGGGGGGCCCAGCTTGGGGGCGGTGCGGGCTTCTCCGGCTGAAGTGGTGCGCTCCCGGTCCCGGCGACGTGCATCTCCAGTACGCGCTGGGGCAGCTCGGGCGACTCCGGCAACCGGGGCGCCGCGGCGCCGATATTCGCGACCCTATGACGACCCCCGCTCAAGGGCACGCCCGGCCGTTGACCCTCGGCATCGTAGGCGAGCGGCTCCACGCCGGCGTTAGCGCAGCCGGCGTTAGCGCAGCCGGGACGGGGCCGTGCTAGGCATGCAGGCACACAGCCCATGACCATTCCCGCTCGATCTGCCATTGCCAGCCTCAGTTTGCTGATGTGTGCGTGTGCCTCCGCTCCCGTTTACGATTTCGACGAGCCTGGGCCCGCTGACGGCGGAGGCATCGTTGAGTCGGTGGACGTGGATGTCGACGAGCGCCTAGTCGCGGAGTCCGGCGTGGGGGTAGGCGTCTTTGTCGAATACTCAGCAGCGCGCGGTTGGCACATTTTTACCACCTGTGACTCCTTGATCAGCGGTTACCTCTGCGTGTTCGACGTCATCGCGAGCACCACATCGGAGGCGACCATCACGAGCTTCAGCGGCGATCAGTTGGAGCCCCACGACTACGCTCAACGAATGGATGACGGAGCGATTCGCTGGGTAGCTGTCACTGCTGAGGATAAGGACGGGCTGTACCTGCAGCTCCCCCAATCCGAAGTGTTGCGACTGGACGTTTTGACCGATGGCGTGGCTGACCCACGGGTAGTTTATTGGGTAGGCAACGGCGCGATTCATGAAGGCGCGCCGAGCATGCCGCTGGACATGCTTCCTCGCTCGCCTTGACGGAAAGTTGACCGACGGCGATCGGTAAACGGCTCAGCGGCCGCCATTGTTTGTCGCTCGGATCGGGGAGCTGAAAACTCGCGCGCGCTTCTCTTTGTCGTCGGCTGCTTGGACGGTTTTACCAAATCTCCTGACAGACTGAGCTGATTGTCGGAACTCACTTGGAGCGGTGACTAGCGTATTGCGCGTTGTCCGGTTTTTCCTCGCAGTCTGGAATCGTTGTGGGTGGTGAAGACCCCTACACATTGCGGCTCACGGCCGGGCAGAGCTGAGCTGTCGATTGTGCTAATCATAAAGAGAGCTTTTCTGTGTCCGAGGAGGCTGCAGGAGCCGGGGAGACTTGGGGTTATGGGCGAATCAGAAGGCAGCATGATCAAAACCGTGGCAGCGATGCAGGACTACGACCTGTATCGAGACCTCGCGTGGGAAGGGGGTTTTGAGGATTACCTGGAAATTGTCCGAAAGACCCCAAAGGTAACTCGCAACGCCTTCCAGCGGTGTTTCGATATGATCATCGCCGCAGGCCACGATGAGTACATCGACAACAAGAAAAAGCTGGTTCGCTACCGCTTCTTCCAGGACCCCGAAGACTCAGGCAAGGATGCGGTGTTCGGGTTGGACATTCCGCTCATGCGTCTCATCAACGTGCTCAAGGCAGCCGCCGAGGGTTACGGCCCTGAAAAACGGGTGATTCTGCTGCATGGCCCAGTGGGCTCCAGCAAGTCGACCATCGCCCGGGCGCTGAAGAAGGGCTTGGAGGCCTATTCCACCAAACCGGACGGAGCTCTCTACACCTTCAAGTGGGTGAATCTGACAGGCACCGGGCTGGCGAGCAGCGACGGCGAAGATTTCATCTCCCCCATGCGAGAAGAGCCCCTGCGTCTCATTCCGCAAGATTGGCGCAGCAAGGCCATCGAAGAGCTCGGGCTTTCCAACGAGCTCTTCCCAGTGGTCGTCGACGGCGATTTGGATCCCGCCAGTCGGTTCATCTTCCAAGGCTTGATGGAAAAATACGAAGGCGACTGGGCCAAGGTCGTCACCAAACACATCCGAGTTTTTCGCTTCATTCTCAGCGAAAAAGATCGCGTGGGCATTGGCACATTCCAGCCCAAGGACGAGAAGAACCAGGACAGCACGGAACTGACCGGTGACATCAACTATCGCAAGATCGCCGAATACGGTTCGGACTCTGATCCGCGTGCCTTCAACTTCGACGGCGAATTCAACATCGCCAACCGGGGCATGATCGAGTTCGTGGAGATGCTGAAGCTGGATGTTGCCTTCCTCTACGATCTGCTGGGAGCTTCCCAGGAGCATCGTGTCAAGCCGAAAAAGTTCGCTCAGACGGACATCGACGAGGTGATCATCGGCCACACCAATGAGGCGGAGTATCGCCGGCTCTTGAACAACGAGTTCATGGAGGCGCTGCGGGACAGGACGATCAAGATCGACATTCCGTACATCACTCGCCTAAGTGACGAGATCAAGATCTACGAAAAAGAGTTCAGCCAAGCCAAGGTCAAGGGGCGTCACATCGCTCCTCACACTCTTGAGGTCGCGGCCATGTGGGCGGTGCTCACGCGTTTGGAAGAGCCTAAGAAACACAATCTCCAGCTCATTCAGAAAATGAAGCTCTACGACGGCAAGGTGCTTCCCGGCTACACCCAGGACACCGTCAAGGAGCTACGCAAGGAGAGCAGCCGAGAGGGCATGGCCGGGATCAGTCCCCGTTACGTCCAGGACAAGATCTCGAATGCTTTGGTGAGCGATATCGCAGACGGCACGATCAACCCTTTCATGGTCCTCAATGAGCTGGAGAAGGGCCTCACCAATCATTCACTGATCACGAACGACGAAGAGCGCCGGCAGTACGGCGAGCTTATCGGCGTCGTCAAGCGTGAGTACGAAGAGATCGTCAAGAACGAGGTCCAGCGTGCCATCAGTGCTGATGAGGAAGCCATCGCGAAACTGGCGTCGAATTACATCGACAACATCAAGGCCTACACTCTCAAGGAGAAGGTCAAGAATCGCTACACGGGCCAGGCGGAGGAGCCCGACGAGCGCATGATGCGCAGCATCGAAGAAAAAATCGATATTGCGGACAACCGCAAAGAGGACTTCCGCCGCGAGATCATGAACTTCATTGGCGCCAAAGCCATTGAAGGCAAGCAGTTCGACTGGCAGACGAATGACCGATTGCGACGCGCGTTGGAACTGAAATTGTTCGAGGACCAGAAGGACAGCATCAAGCTGAAAACCTTGGTTAGCGCTGTGGTGGACAAAGAGACCCAAGAGAAGATCGACATCATCAAGAGTCGCTTAATGCGCTACTTCGGCTACAACGAAGTCAGTGCCACGGATGTATTGAACTATGTGGCATCCATCTTCGCGCGCGGTGACGCCGCCGAATAACTGCCACAGGGTCCCGCACGGTCGCTGCAGAGATCAGCATCGCCGTTAGCAGGCTGGCGGCGATGTCACGATCAGCGCGCGGAGTGTCCGCCGACGCGGCAGGGGCTCGCCCAAGTAGCGACACCGGGGCGCGTCTAGCGCCTCCGTCGGCTCCCCGGCCTTGCACAGGGCGTTGGCCCAGCGTACATTTGGGGAGCTTAGAGGCGGGGCTGACCCGTCGAGCCCAAGGGTACGCTGATGAGCATCACTGATCACCTCCGCCAAGACATGAAGCGCATGGGCCTCGAACTGATCGCGGAGCCGCGGGTCGCGAAGCTGATGCAGAATGAGCAGCTGCTCCGAATGCTCATGAGCGTGGTGCAGGTAACGGGTATCGTGAACGATTTTACTGCCGAGCAAATGGACCGGCTGGCAAGGACGCTCGGTCTTTCCACCGCTGAAGAGGTTCGAGAGCTGCGTCGCTGCATCAAGAGACTCGAATGCGAAGTGGCGCGACTAAGCGACGCACGTCGCGCTGGCTGACGCTTCTCGAGCATCCGCGGGCAGCTGTGCCAGTTAGGGTCCGGTGTCAGAGCCGATAGTCCGTGGGGGGCCCGGCTGTTGTGTGCAAATGTGGCGTATATTGTGCCGATCTGGGCCATTTGGCACACTGGTTTAGTACGAGTGGCGCCAGCGCGACTATGCGGAATTTGGCAGTTCCAGACCGCCGAAGAGTCCCGTCTTGGATGTGCCAGGCGTTTGTGGCACACTCCGAGCTGCAGTGTGGTGTTGTCTCGAAGGGTCTAGGGGAAACTTATGAAATCATTAAATATTAGTCGTGTTTGTCGGGGCAGCTTGGCCCTCGTGCTTCCCCTCTTGAGCGCGACGGCGGTGGCTCAACCCGAAGGTGGCGACACGCCGACGGAAAAGGCCATTGCCGATAGCGACGTCACCACAGAGAAGGTCGGCGATGTAGGCGCCGCCGATAGCGATGTGCAAGCGGAGGAGCAGCCAGAGGGGCAGGGCGACGTCAGTGCCGAGATGCAGGAGCAAATCGACGCGGCGGCCTTGGGTCAGAGCGCAGCCGAGCTGCCGGGAGAGACATACCTGTTCGTGGGCGCGCGCTTCCGTCTGATTACCGTGCCCAAGTTCATGCTCAACATGTTCGCCGAGGGCGGGCAGACGGTAAACATCCCCAACTACGGTCTTGAGTTCATCGTTCGCAAGGACGGCTTCGAATACAATATGGGCCTCAGCTGGGCCGACTATTCCATCGACGGCATGGATTTTAAGTCCAGCACCGAACCCGACGACGCATGGGAAATCATCGATAGCGAGCTTGGTATTCTCTACCTGCAGAACGATTTCATGTGGAGCAATGAATTCAGTCCCGAGTTCTCGCTCATCTACGGCACCGGCGTGGGTTTGGGATTTGTGTTTGGCGACTTGGTTCGAACCGAAGCGTACCGCAACGGCGACGAGATTCTCCCGTGCTCTGGCCCCGGCTTTGGAGCCCCCGGCGTAGCTGAGCCTGGCTACTGCGACGACCAAGGCGATCACTACAACGGTTACACCGAGCCCAGTTGGGCAGACGGCGGCAGCAAGGCGATCCTCTTTCCGTGGCTCGCCTTGCAGACCGGTTTTCGCTACAAACCCACTCGCGATGTTGTAACCCGACTCGATCTCGGTTTCGGAACCAGCGGTTTCTTCATCGGACTCGGCGCCGACTACGGGTTGTAGGCCA
>SPKZ01009517.1_pt1 | contig 14938 bp, 11 predicted proteins | sample 2456571 | NCBI WGS metagenome assembly SPKZ01 (sample SAMN11192286, study PRJNA482655) | marine metagenome | biome: ENVO:00000447; feature: ENVO:00000244|ENVO:00000211|ENVO:00000569|ENVO:00002023; material: ENVO:00002151; isolation source: ocean water from marine abyssalpelagic zone ...
ATCACGCCGATCGCGATGGACGGCGGTCTGCGGTTCGCGATTCGCGAAGGCGGACGCACCGTAGGTGCCGGCGTCGTTGCATCGGTCGTAGAGTAGCGCCGTGGGTCTCCCTTGGTTTTGAGTCGTTTACGAAGGCCAGTAGCTCAACTGGTAGAGCATCGGTCTCCAAAACCGAGGGTTGGGGGTTCAAGTCCCTCCTGGCCTGCCATTTTCGTCGCATGGGGGAAGAAAGAGCGTGAGTAGGAATCCCGCGGAGTGGGCGGAACAGTCCCGAATCTTCTTGGGCGAGGTGCAGGTCGAGTGGAAGAAGGTCACCTGGCCGAGTCAGAAGGACACCGTTGCGGGTACGGTCAGCGTCCTCGCGATCGTGGTCGTGATCGGACTCGTACTTTTTGCGGCCGATTCGGTGCTGTCCTGGTTGATGCGCCTGGTGCTCTAGGTCGATCGTGAACCCGATCCTGCAAGGTCCCGAAGGAAGCGAAGGTCTGGAAAGGTGGTACGAGATGGCGGCAGAGTGGTTCGTGATCCACACCTACTCAGGTCAGGAGGCGCGCGCGCGTCAGGCACTGACAGAGCGAGCGAGGGCGCACGACCGAGAAGCCGCGATTCACGAGATCCTGATTCCTGAGGAAAGCGTCGTCGAGGTCGTAAAGGGCGAGCGCCGGACGAGCAAGCGGAAGTTTTTTCCCGGCTACATCCTGGTGAAGATGGAGCTGGACGATGAGCTCTGGCACATCGTTAAGAACACGGCGCGCGTGACGGGCTTCGTGGGTGTGGGTGCGACCCCAACACCGATCCCGGAATCCGATGTTCTGCGCATGATCGGCCAGATGGAGACAGCCAAGCCCAAGCCAAAGATCGTCTTCGACGAGGGTGAGAACGTCAGAGTCATAAATGGACCGTTCGCGAACTTCTCTGGAGTCGTAGCGGACGTGAAGCCCGAGAGGGAGAAGCTTCGGGTGCTGGTGACGATCTTTGGCCGATCCACGCCCGTGGAACTCGGCTTCGAGCAGGTAGAAAAGGCGTAGGCGGTGGCGAAGAAGATCATCGCAGTGGTGAAGCTTCAGTGTCCTGCGGGCCAGGCGAACCCTTCTCCGCCCGTAGGCCCGGCGCTCGGACAGCACGGTGTCAACATCATGGACTTCTGCAAAACTTTCAATGCGAGGACGCAGGAGAAGCAGGGGCTGATCATTCCGGCGGTTGTCACGATCTACGCGGACCGCACATTCACCTTCATCACCAAGACTCCGCCTGCTGCGGTTCTGCTCAAGCGTGCAGCAAAGATCGCGCGCGGTTCCGGGGAGCCGAACCGGATCAAGGTGGGCACGGTATCTCGAGCGGAGGTTCGAGGCATTGCCGAGACCAAGATGGAAGACCTGAATGCGAACGACGTCGATGCTGCGATGAAGATCATTGAGGGGACCGCCCGTTCGATGGGAATAGATGTCGAGGCCTGAATGAGTGGAAAGAACTTTACTGCGGCGCTGAAGAAGGTGGACCGGGAGCGGGAGTACGCGCCGACGGAGGGGATCGAACTGATGCTCGAGGCGAGGTTCTCTCGCTTCGATGAGTCCGCGGAGGTGGCCCTCAACCTCGGCGTAGATCCCCGGCACGCGGATCAGAACGTTCGGGGTGCGCTCGTGCTTCCCCACGGGACTGGAAAGGAGACGCGCGTCGTTGTCTTCGCCAAGGGCGACAAGGAGAAGGAAGCTCGCGACGCCGGGGCCGACGAGGTGGGAAGCGAAGAACTCGCAAAGCGGATTCAGGAGGGCTGGCTCGACTTCGAACGAGTGATCGCGACGCCGGACATGATGAGTGTGGTCGGCAGACTCGGGCGGGTGCTCGGGCCGCGCGGGCTGATGCCGAACCCGAAGGTGGGAACGGTCACCTTCGAGATCGAAAAGGCGGTCAAGGATCAGAAGTCGGGTCAGGTCGAGTTCCGTGTGGACAAAAACGGGGTTTTGCACCTGCTTTTTGGAAAGGCCTCCTTCGGATCCGAGAAGCTCGTGGATAATTTACTCGCGATTGCCCGGGCCGTCGTCGCCGCGAGGCCGCAGACGACGAAGGGGATCTACATGAAGAAGGTCTCGATCTCGACGACTATGGGCCCCGGAATTCGTCTCAGCCCTGCGGCCCTTCAGGCCGCGTTGAGCTGACGAAAGGTCGCTGCATGCAGACCCGAAAAGAAAAGGAAGCCGAAGTCGAGGGGCTTCGCGACCGGATTGCGCGAGCGCGTTCCATCGTGCTCGCCGACTACCGCGGGCTGAGCGTGGTCCAGGCGAACGATTTGAGGTCGCGCCTCCGGAAGGCGGGCGAGGGCCAGTTCGAGTACCGGGTCGCCAAGAACACCTTGATCCGGCGAGCGATCGAGGGGACGGGTGCGGAAGGGGTTGCGCAGCATCTGGCGGGCCCGACCGCGCTCGCACTCGCCTTCGATGAGCCCGGGGCGCTCGCAAAGAGTCTCGTCGATTTCGCGAAAGAGAACGAGAAGTTCGAGATCAAGGGCGGCGTGATCGAGGGCGAGGTCGTCAGTCTCGCAGAACTTCGAACCCTCGCTGAGCTGCCGACGAAGGAAGAGTTGCGCGGGATGCTTGCGGGCGCCCTACAGGCTCCGCTGCGCAATCTGGCCTGCACCCTACAGGCGGTGCTCGGCCAGCTCAGGGGTGTGCTGGAACAGAGGCAGAATCAGCTCGAATCCGAGGGCTAAACCGAAGACCCCGCTCTGGTGCCCACACGGGTGCCTCGATAGGACCGGGGTAGGGAGAAGAACATGGCGACCGTGGAGAGCATCTTCGACGAAATCAACGAACTCAGGCCGATGGAGATCGCGGAGCTGGTCAAGAAGATGGAAGATGAGTGGGGAGTAAGTGCCGCGCCGGTCGGGGTGGCGATTGCGGGTGTCGCCGGCGGCGAGGCCGCGGCCGAGGAACAGACGGAATTCGACGTTCTGCTCACCTCGTTCGGGGACAAGAAGATCCAGGTGATCAAGGAGGTCCGCGCGATCACGAGCCTCGGCCTGAAGGAGGCCAAGGAACTCGTCGAGGGTGCACCGACCCCCGTCAAAGAGGGTGTCGACAAGGCCGAGGCAGAGAAGATCAAAGAGCAACTCGAGGCGGCTGGCGCCCAGGCCGACATCAAGTAGACGCCGTCACCGGCGACCGAACGCCTCGCCGCGGTAAATTGAACCCGACAGTGAATCCCGGAAGATCCGATCGGAGGACTGAATGAAAATGCCCCAGGCCAACGGCCGCATTCGCAAGGACTTCTCCAGGGTCGAAACGAGCATTGGCATTCCCAATCTAATCGATATCCAGAAGCGTTCTTTCGACCGTTTCCTTCAGATGGACGTCGATCCGGAGAAGCGCGAAGAGGTCGGTCTTCAGTCGGTGTTCCGCTCGGTCTTTCCGATTCGGGACTTCAACGACACCGCCTCTCTGGAATTCGTTTCGTACACGCTCGAGAAGCCCAAATACGATGTGGGAGAGTGTCTCCAGAGAGGCATGACCTACGCCGCGCCGATCAAGGTGACGATTCGTCTGATCGTGTGGGACAACGGGGCGGAGGGTTCTGCGCACAACATTCGTGACGTAAAGGAGCAGGAGGTCTACTTCGGAGAGATTCCGGTCATGACCTCGAATGGGACCTTCGTGATCAACGGGACCGAGCGGGTGATCGTGTCCCAACTCCACCGCTCGCCCGGAATCTTCTTCGATACGGGGCAGTCGAGTACGGTCAGTGCCGCCGGCAAGAAGCTCTACTCTTGCCGAATTATCCCCTACCGAGGCTCCTGGCTCGACCTCGAATTCGATCACAAGGATCTGATCCAGATCCGGATCGACCGTAGGCGCAAGCTGCATGGAACGGTTCTCCTCAAGGCGCTCGGCTATACGCCGGAGCAGTTGCTGGCAATCTTTCACGAACCCGAGATCATCCGGATCGATGGGAAGAAGTTGTTCAAGAAGGTCGAGTCGCTGGAGAGCCTGCTGGGCCAGCGGGTGACCAAGGCGATCAAGGGTGCCGACGGGAGGCAGATTCTGAAAGAGGGAAGGAAGGTCACGCAGGCTGCGATTCGCCGCCTGAATGAAGCAGGCGTCGAGTGGCTCCCGATCGACGTCGAGGATTTGGTACGTGACGATGGAGTCAAGCGGGTTTCCCCGGAAGATCTCGTCAACGAGGTTACGGGTGAGGTGCTGCTTGAGTGTAACGAGGCCCTGACTACGGAGAAGTTCGAGGCTCTGGTCGAGATTGCGAAGGAGCAGGAGGGCAAGACGCTCGAGTTCCCACTCCTCTATCTGGATCCGATCACGACGGGCACCGCGATCCACGACACGCTGGCCAGCGACAAGACCCTGACCCGGGAGGAGGCGATCATCGACATCTACCGGCGTCTGCGTCCCGGTGATCCGCCCACCGTCGACACGGCTACTACTGTCTTCAACAACCTGTTCTTCAACCCCGATCGGTATGACCTTTCGACGGTCGGGCGCCTGAAGCTCAATCACAAGCTCGGCATCGACGTTCCACTGGATGAGACGACGCTCCGCAAGGAGGACATTCTGCTCGCCGTCCAGTATCTGGTCGAACTCAAGAACGGAACCGATCCGGACAAGCGTATCGATGATATCGACCACCTCGGCAACCGCCGGGTGCGGGTGGTCGGGGAGCTGCTCGAGAACCAGTATCGGATCGGTCTGGTCCGAATGGAGCGGGCGATCAAGGAGCGCATGAGCCTGCAGGAGATCGAGCAACTCATGCCGCACGATCTGATTAATTCGAAGCCCGTATCAGCCGTCGTGAAGGAGTTCTTCGGCTCGAGCCAGCTCTCCCAATTCATGGATCAGACGAATCCGCTCTCGTCAGTCACACACAAGCGCCGGCTGTCCGCACTCGGGCCGGGTGGGCTGACTCGTGAACGCGCGGGCTTCGAGGTTCGCGACGTACATAGCACGCACTACGGGCGGATCTGTCCGGTCGAGACTCCCGAAGGGCCGAACATCGGGCTGATTGCTTCACTCTCGACGTACGCTCGCGTCAACGACTACGGCTTCATCGAGACTCCGTATCGCGAGGTTCGAGACCAGGTCGTAGCCAGCGATGTGAAATACCTCTCGGCACTGGAAGAAGAGAAGGTCTCGATCGCGCAGGCCAATGCACCGCTCACGGCTGATGGAAGCTTCGAGCGTGAGTTCGTGAATGCGCGGAAGAGCGGCGAGTTCGTGATGGTGAGCCGGGATGAGATCGACATGATGGACGTATCGCCCAATCAGTTGGTCTCGATTGCGGCGGCGTTGATCCCCTTCCTGGAGAACGACGATGCCAACCGGGCGCTGATGGGCTCCAACATGCAGCGGCAGGCGCTTCCCCTGATGCGGACCGAAGCGCCGTTGGTCGGAACCGGGATGGAGGGTGTGGTTGCCCGCGACTCGGGAGTGACGGTCGTTGCCAAGCGATCCGGCGTGGTCGAGAGCGCGGACGCTGCCCGAATCGTGATTGCACCGGATCCCGACGGCCGCGACCGGGATCCGACTCCCGACATCATCAGCCTGGTCAAGTATCAGCGCTCCAATCAGAACACCTGCATCAACCAGAAGCCGATCGTGAGGGTCGGCCAGCGCGTCGAGAGGGGGCAGGTCATCGCAGATGGGCCCGCCACCGAACTCGGGGAACTGGCGCTGGGCAGAAACGTGATCGTCGCCTTCATGTCTTGGGGTGGGTACAACTTTGAGGACTCGATTCTCATTTCCGAGCGCGTCGTCAAGGATGACCTGTTCACCTCGGTCCACATCGAGGAGTTCGAGGTCGTGGCGCGAGATACCAAGCTCGGGAAGGAGGAGATCACGCGCGACATCCCGAATGCCGGGGAGGAGGCGCTCAAGGATCTCGATGAATCCGGAATCGTTCGGATCGGCGCGGAAATCAAGGCCGACGACATCCTGGTCGGGAAGATCACACCCAAGGGAGAGACGCAGCTTTCGCCCGAGGAGCGCCTGCTCCGGGCGATATTTGGTGAGAAGGCGGGGGACGTCCGGGATACCTCTCTGCGGGTTCCCCCAGGGGTGACCGGAACCGTCATCGGCGCGCGCGTGTTCTCGCGCCGCGGGGTAGACCCGGACGATCGAGCGCAGACCGTGGCGGATGCGGAGGTCTCGAAGCTTCGCCTCGATCAGGAGGAGGAGATCCGGATCGTTCGGGAATCGGCGCTCGGACGTGTCCGAGAGCTACTGCTTGAAAAGCGCTCGACCGTGCGGATGGCCGACGAACGGCGGAAGGAAGCCTGGCTGAACCCGACTGATCGGATCACGGAAGAGATCCTGGCAGAAATTCCACGGCGAAAGTGGCGGGACATCAAGATCTCGGATAGCCGCACCATGAGCCGGATCGAGGAACTTCTGGCGACAGCCGAGGAGCAAGCAAGTCTGATCAAGACGGTGTTCGAGGAGAAGATCACGCGGCTCAAGACCGGCGATGAGCTTCCGCCCGGCGTATTCAAGATGGTCAAGGTCTATATAGCGATCAAGCGCAAGCTCTCGGTCGGCGACAAGATGGCGGGACGCCACGGAAACAAGGGCGTGATTTCGCGGATTCTTCCCGAAGAAGACATGCCCTATCTGGCTGACGGGACGCCGGTCGAGGTCGTGCTGAATCCGCTCGGCGTTCCCTCCCGCATGAACGTAGGCCAGATCCTGGAGACGCACCTCGGCTGGGCGGCCCGTGGACTTGGCGTCCAGATTCAGCAGCACATCGACGAGCACTATAGCCCTGACGCGATCCGCGCGATGCTGAGGGGGATCTTCACCAGCGAGAAGCTGCAGAGCCATCTGGACGACCTGGATGACGATCAGATTCTGGCGGTGGCCCGGGGTTCGTCCGACGGCGTTCGCATGTCGACTGCCGTCTTCGACGGTGTAAAGGAGTCGGAGATCAAGCAGCTGCTGCAGGCTGCGGATCTTCCGAAGAGTGGACAGTGCGTGCTCTTCGACGGGCGGACTGGAGAGGCCTTCGACTCGGAGGTGACGGTCGGAGTGATGTACATCATGAAACTCCACCACCTGGTGGACGACAAGATTCACGCGCGTTCGATTGGGCCGTATTCCCTGGTTACGCAGCAACCACTCGGTGGAAAGGCGCAGTTCGGCGGCCAACGCCTGGGCGAGATGGAGGTCTGGGCGCTGGAAGCCTACGGGGCTGCGCGTGCGCTCCAGGAATTCTTGACGGTCAAGTCCGACGACGTGATTGGACGTACGCGAATGTACGAGTCGATCGTCAAGGGTGATTGTGAGCTCCTGCCCGGGCTTCCCGAAAGTTTCAATGTTCTGGTCAAGGAGATGCAGAGCCTGGGCCTGTGTGTCGAGCTTCTTGAGGAGAACGACTAATGCGAGACCTGTACAACCTGTTCGAGAAGCCGAAGGATCCCATTTCCTTTACCTCGATTCGGATTTCGCTGGCTTCGCCCAAGAGAATTCGGGACTGGTCCTACGGGGAGGTAAAGAAGCCGGAGACCATCAACTACCGCACCTTCAAGCCCGAACGCGACGGCCTCTTCTGCGCGAAGATTTTCGGTCCGAGCAAGGACTACGAGTGCAACTGCGGAAAGTACAAGCGCATGAAGCACCGTGGTGTGGTTTGTGAGAAGTGCGGTGTGGAGGTGATTCAATCAAAGGTTCGGCGGGAGCGCATGGGGCACATCACCCTCGCGGCCCCGGTCGCGCACATCTGGTTTCTCAAGTCGCTACCGAGCCGGATCGGGAACCTGATCGGGCTCACGCTCAAGGACCTGGAACGGGTCCTTTACTTCGAGCAACACATCGTGATCGACGCCGGCGACACTCCGCTCGAGCGTGGGGAGTTGCTGTCTGACGAGCAGGTCATGGAGATGAAGGAAGAGCACGGGCCGAACTCGTTCCGGTATGGGATCGGAGCCGAGGCGGTCCGCGAGATCCTCTCCGAGATCGACGTCGAAGGTGAGTCGAAAAGCCTGCGGGTCGAGATGAAGGAAGCGACGAGTGAGGCGAAGCGCAAAAAGATCGGCAAGCGCCTCAAGGTGCTCGACTCGTTCCGTGAGTCCGGGAACCAGCCCGAGTGGATGATCCTGGAGGTCGTTCCCGTCATCCCGCCGGATCTACGGCCGTTGGTACCCCTCGATGGAGGACGCTTCGCTACTTCTGACCTGAACGACCTGTATAGAAGGGTCATCAATCGAAACAACCGACTCAAGCGGCTTCTGGAACTGAATGCCCCAGAAGTCATCATTCGAAACGAGAAGCGCATGCTGCAGGAAGCGGTCGATGCGCTCTTCGACAATGGGCGCCGTGGCAAGGTGATCACGGGGCCGAGCAAGCGCCCCCTCAAGTCGCTCTCCGACATGCTGAAGGGTAAGCAGGGGCGTTTTCGCCAAAACCTGCTCGGCAAGCGGGTCGACTATTCGGGCCGCTCCGTGATCGTGGTCGGGCCGGAACTTCGCCTCCATCAGTGCGGCCTGCCCGCCCGGATGGCGCTCGAGATCTTCAAGCCCTTCATCTACGCGAAGCTCGAGCAGCGCGGCTACATCACGACGATCAAGGCGGCGAAGAAGCTCGTCGAGAAAGAGCGTCCGGAGGTCTACGACATCCTGGAAGAGGTCATCAGGGAGCACCCGGTCCTGCTGAACCGTGCCCCGACCTTGCATCGGCTGGGGGTCCAGGCCTTCGAGCCCGTCCTGGTCCAGGGGAAGGCGATCCAGTTGCACCCGCTGGTCTGCCATGCGTTCAACGCCGACTTCGATGGCGACCAGATGGCTGTCCATCTTCCACTCTCGGTAGAAGCGCAGATCGAAGCGCGGGTCCTGATGATGAGTACGAACAACATCCTGAACCCGGCATCGGGGCGGCCGATCATTACGCCGACGCAGGACGTGGTGCTCGGCGCCTACTACCTGACCCGCGAGCGCGCGCTTGCGCGCGGCGAGCGAATCGGCGACGGGGACCTGCCCTTCGCCTCCACTGACGAAGTCAGGGCCGCCTATGATGCCGGCGAGCTGGATCTCCACGCGCGGATCAGAGTCCGCGTACGAGGCGAGATCGTCAGCACCACGGCTGGCCGCGTACTCCTGTACGAGATCGTTCCCGAAGGGATCCCCTTTTCGTCCGTGAACAAAGTCATGGACAAGCGGGCCCTCGGGGACCTTGTGAACGAGGTCTACCGAAGCATAGGGAACAAGGCGACGGTCCTGATCTCCGACCATCTGCGTACGCTTGGCTACGAGTACGCTGCGCGTGCGGGGATTTCGATCTCGATCGACGACATGATCATTCCGGAGCGCAAGACGGAATTGCTCGAAGCGGCGCAGCGAGATGTCGACGAGTTCCAGAGCCAGTACGAGGATGGTCTGATCACCGACGGTGAGCGTTACAACAAGGTCGTCGACCGCTGGGCGGCGGCGACCGAGGATGTTTCGAAGGAGATGCTAGAGGAACTCGCTCAGGAAGAACTGGAGGCGCCGGATGGAACTCTGTTCAAGGCGCCGAGCTTTAATCCGATCTTCATGATGGCCGACTCGGGCGCGCGCGGCTCGAATCAACAGATTCGCCAGCTCGCTGGGCTTCGCGGTCTGATGGCAAGGCCCTCGGGCGAAATCATCGAGCGCCCGATCCTGTCGAACTTCCGTGAGGGCCTTTCGGTACTCGAGTACTTCATCTCGACCCACGGGGCCCGCAAGGGCCTGGCAGACACGGCCCTCAAGACGGCCAGTTCCGGCTATCTGACCCGCCGTCTGGTTGACGTCGCCCAGGACGTCATTGTGAGCGAGGTCGACTGCGGGACCATCGACGGTATTGACATTGCGCAGCTCGTAGAGGGCGGCGACGTGATTGAGCCGCTCGGCGACCGGATTCTTGGTCGCGTTGCACTGGGCGACATTCTCGACCCGATCACGGGCGCGCTTTTGGTGCGAACGAACGAGGAGATCGACGAGGCCAAGGTTCTCAGCATTGAGGAGGCGGGGATCGAGCACGTGACGATCCGGTCGGTCCTGACCTGCCGGACCCGCCGCAGCGTTTGCGCTCTGTGCTACGGGCGCGACCTCGCTCAGGGCGGAATCGTCGGGCTCGGAGAAGCGGTGGGCGTGATCGCGGCACAGTCGATTGGAGAACCCGGGACGCAGCTCACGATGCGGACCTTCCACATCGGCGGGACGGCCACTCAGCGTGTCGAGCAGAGCCACGTCGCTGCCAGGAACGCGGGACGCGTCGAGTACCACAATCTGAACACGGTAGTAGGCAAGGAAAATCAGCTGATCGTGATGAACCGCAACGGCGAGATCGCGGTCGTGGATTCCACCGGGCGTGAGCGGGAGCGTTACCCCGTCGTATACGGAGCGCACCTGCTCATCAAGGACGGGGATCCCGTGAAGGCGGGACAGAGCATTCACGAGTGGGACCCCTTCACCAATCCGATCCTGGCGGACGTGCCCGGAACCGTGCGTTTTGGGGACATCGTCGAGGGATCGACGATGCAGGAGCAGGTAGACGAGATCACGGGCCTCTCTCGAAAGGTGATCGTCGAATCCAATGATCCTGAACTCCGGCCCCGGATCAGCATCGAGAATGAGGCCCGGGAGAACCTGCGGACCTATCTGATGCCGGTCGGGGTTGGCCTGGATCTAACAGATGGAGAAGCGGTTGAGCCGGGCGACGCGCTCGCGCGTATTCCGCGCGAGACCGCAAAGACCAAGGACATCACGGGTGGACTGCCGCGGGTCGCCGAGCTGTTCGAGGCTCGAAAGCCGAAGGACTTTGCGATCGTTTCCGAGATCAACGGCACCGTTGCCTTCGGGGGTGACGTGCGCGGCAAGCGGCGCGTGATCGTGACGCCCGAGGCCGGCGAGGCCCGCAACTACGACATCCCCAAGGGGAAGCACATTGCAGTGCACGAGGGGGACTTTGTACGCGCGGGCGAAGCCCTGATGGATGGTTCGTCCAACCCACACGACATCTTGCAGATCAAGGGTCAGAAGGAATTGGCTCGGTACCTGCTCGATGAGGTTCAGGAGGTCTACAGGCTCCAGGGAGTCTCGATCAACGACAAGCACATCGAGGTGATCGTCCGCCAGATGTTGCGCTGGGTTCGGATCAAGACGACCGGGGACACGGATTTTCTGATCGGGGAGCAGGTCGAGAAGCACGTCTTCGAGGAGACCAATCGAGCGACGGTAGAGGCGGGCCAGGAGGCGGCCGAGGCAGGACCGCTGCTTCTCGGGATCACCAAGGCGTCGCTATCCACTGAGAGCTTCATTTCCGCCGCGTCCTTCCAGGAGACCACCAAGGTGCTCACGGAGGCCTCGATCTCCGGACGCACGGACTACCTGAGGGGTCTCAAGGAGAACGTCATCATGGGCCGCCTGATCCCGGCCGGGACGGGGCTTCCCCAGTACCGGCAGCTCGGAATTCGGATCGAGGACGCCGAGGCGGAGTTCGATCTGCCCGAAGAGCCCGGGATCGAGCCCGCGGCGCCTGAGCGCCAGCCCGAGGACACGGGATTGATGGCGGGCGGAAACCGAGAGGAGCGGTCGGGCGACCCCGGGCTCGAGGTCTGATCGCCCGATTCATCGGTCGAGTTTCGTAATTCGTTCGCCTCTCGGGAAGCTGGGATCGGGCCGGCTTCGGGCAGTTGACGGGGGGGCGAATGGTGTTAGTATCCGGGCCCTTGCGCGCAGGGGGCGCCTTCTCGTTGCCCGGTGGTCGGGTAGATGGGGGGGCCTGTCTCGTTTGCGCGGGGCCTCCCGATTCGGCTTTTCTCGAGGTCGGCGGGGAGTCGGGCGGAACACTCCTGTCCGGCGTCCGGTCGGGCTCGAAGTTCCGTAACGGCCGCGGGGCGTACAGGTCGGGGACTCCAGCATGCCAACGATCCAGCAGTTGATCAGGCGCGGGCGCAAGGCGCGCGTGGTCAAGAGCAAGTCGCCGGACCTCGTCGGCTGTCCGCAACGGCGGGGCGTGTGTCTGCGCGTTTCGACGATGACTCCGAAGAAGCCGAACTCCGCGCTCCGCAAGGTGGCACGCGTGAGGCTGAGCAACGGCCGGGAAGTCTGGGCCTACGTTCCGGGCGAAGGGCACAACCTGCAGGAGCACTCCGTGGTTCTGGTGCGCGGTGGTCGCGTGCGGGATCTGCCCGGCGTTCGCTACCACATCGTTCGAGGGACCCTCGACGCTTTGGGCGTTGAGGGTCGCAACAAGTCCCGCAGCCTGTACGGCACGAAGCGCCGAAAGTAGGGCGGACAGATGCCTCGGCGACGCGACGTTCCCAAGCGCACGATCATCCCAGACCCGAAGTTCCAGGACCGGACCGTTGCGAAGTTCGTCAATGTGCTGATGCGAAAAGGTAAGAAGAGCACGGCCGAGGCGATCATGTACGGGGCGTTCGACCTCATCGAAGACCGACTCAAGGACGACCCGCTGCGCGTCTTCAAGCGAGCGCTCGACAATGTCCGTCCACGGGTCGAGGTCAAGAGCCGGCGCGTTGGGGGTGCGACCTATCAGGTGCCCGTCGAGGTTCGGCCGGACCGCAGCACCGCTCTCGCAATGCGCTGGATCATCAATCACACGCGGGGCCGCTCCGGGAAGCCCATGCGGGAGAAGTTGGCCGCGGAGTTGATCGAGGCGGCGAACGACCGGGGGGATTCGGTTCGCAAGCGGGAGGATACTCACCGCATGGCGGAGGCGAACAAGGCCTTCGCACACTACCGCTGGTAGTTGGTCGGGTGGAAGACTCCCATGCCACGCGAAGCATCACTCGAGAGGACGCGCAACATCGGCATCATGGCCCACATCGATGCCGGAAAGACGACCACGACCGAGCGAATCCTCTACTACACCGGCATCAACTACAAGATGGGCGAGGTGCACGAGGGCACTGCGACCATGGACTGGATGGAGCAGGAGCAGGAGCGCGGAATCACGATCACGTCCGCGGCTACCACGAGCAACTGGCGGGAGCACCGAATCAACATCATCGATACGCCCGGCCACGTGGACTTCACGATCGAGGTCGAGCGGTCACTCCGCGTTCTGGACGGAGCTCTTGGGGTGTTCTGTGCGGTTGGCGGCGTGGAGCCCCAGTCCGAGACGGTGTGGCGGCAGGCCGACAAGTACGGAATTCCGCGAGTTGCTTTCGTCAACAAGATGGACCGGGTGGGAGCAGATTTCGAAGGCGTGGTCAGGCAGATCGAGGAGCGTCTCGGCGCGGTTCCGCTCGTGACGCAGCTTCCGGTCGGGGCCGAGCATTCGTTCAGAGGCGTGATCAACGTGATTTCCGGTAAGGCCGTGATTTGGGACGAGGAGACTCTGGGCGCCCGCTATCACGAGGAGCCGGTTCCCGAAGAATACCTGGATCAGTTTTCCGAGTACCGAGAGAAGTTGATCGAGACCGTCGCGGACACCGACGAGGAACTGCTCGAGATGTATCTCGAGGGAGCGGAGATCGACGAAGGCCGGATCCGCAAAGCGGTCCGTGCTGCGACCATCGATCTCAAGGTGGTCCCGGTACTGTGCGGCGCAGCCTTCAAGAACAAAGGGGTTCAGCTGCTCCTGGACTCGGTGGTCGACTACCTTCCTTCCCCGCTCGACATTCCCCCGGTCGAAGGGTTCGATCCGAACGGAAAACTGGTACAGCGCCGGGCCGACCCGTCGGAGCCGTTCTCGGCGATCGCATTTAAGATCATGACCGATCCTTTCGTGGGGCACCTGACCTTCGTCCGAGTCTACTCGGGGGTCGCGAAGACAGGCTCGGCAGTTCGCAATTCGACTCAGGGTCGCCGGGAGCGGATCGGGCGCTTGCTGAAGATGCACGCGAACAAGCGCGAGGACATCGACTCGATCTCGGCAGGCGACATCGCCGCGATCGTGGGTCTCAAGCAGGTTTCTACGGGCGATACCCTCTGCGCGGAAAGCGATCCGGTGATTCTCGAGTCGATCGACTCTCCCGACCCCGTCATCGAGGTCGTGATCGAGCCGAAGACCAAGACGGACCAGGAGAAACTTTCTCTCTCTCTGAGCAAGCTCGCGGCGGAGGACCCGTCCTTCCGGGTTTCCACGGACCAAGAGACGGCGCAGACCCTGATCGCCGGTCAGGGAGAGCTTCACCTCGAGGTCATCGTTGACCGGTTGCTTCGGGAGTTCTCAGTCAACGCAAACGTCGGAAGGCCCCAGGTCGCGTACCGGGAGACGGTGACCGAGCCCTCCCGCGGAGAAGGCCGCCTGGTCCGGCAGACCGGGGGGCGCGGCCAGTACGGTCATGTGGTGCTGGAGTTGGAGCCAGGCGAGAGAGGATCCGGGGTCGAGTTCGAGACGCGCGTGGTGGGCGCTTCGGTTCCGCGTGAGTACTTCCGGGCGGTCGAAGCGGGTGTCCGCGAGGCGGTTCTCTCGGGGCCGGTGGGTGGCTTTCCTCTGGTCGATCTCAAGGTGCGGCTGGTTGGCGGATCTTCTCACGACGTGGATTCTTCTGAGATCGCATTCAAGATCGCGGGCTCGATGGGAGTTCGGGATGGCATCAAAAAGGGCAGGCCGATCCTCCTAGAGCCCGTGATGCAGGTCGAGGTGGTGGCACCGGATTCGTTCACGGGGCGTGTGATCGACGACCTCAACAGTCGTCGGGGCAGGATCTCTGGGGTCGAAGCGCGCGGAAACACTCAGGTGATCCAGGCCCTGGCCCCGCTCGGAAGCATGTTCGGGTATGTAAATTCGCTGCGCTCGATGACTCAGGGGCGGGCGACCTTTACGATGCAGTTCGATTACTACGCGCCGGTACCGGACGCGATTACGGGGAGCCTCGTTCAGGGCTAAACCGGCTCGGCCGGCTCCGATCTAGGGGGGATCATGGCGAAGGCGAAGTTCGAGCGAACGAAGCCGCACGTGAACGTGGGGACGATTGGACACGTGGACCACGGGAAGACGACGCTGACGGCGGCGAT
>SPKZ01016480.1_pt1 | contig 14938 bp, 12 predicted proteins | sample 2456571 | NCBI WGS metagenome assembly SPKZ01 (sample SAMN11192286, study PRJNA482655) | marine metagenome | biome: ENVO:00000447; feature: ENVO:00000244|ENVO:00000211|ENVO:00000569|ENVO:00002023; material: ENVO:00002151; isolation source: ocean water from marine abyssalpelagic zone ...
CACATGGCACTCGGGCTGACGCTGCTTGCGATGGTTGCCTGCGATGTGGCGGTGCCGCGATCAGATTCGGCGACGGCTGCCAATCGCCCGAACATCCTGATCTACCTGGTCGATACCTTGCGTGCGGACGCCCTTGGCGTGTATGGGAATCCGGTCGTTCTCACGCCGAACATTGACGCATTCGCGGCCGATTCGGTCGTCTTCGTGAACGCCTTTGCCAATTCTTCGTGGACGCGGCCCTCGGTCGCGTCGCTGTTCACCGGCTTGTACCCGCTGTCCCACGGCACCGAGACGCGCCATGACGCGCTGCCCCCCGGTGTGCCGACCCTCGCCACGCAGATGAGGGCAGCCGGTTATCGGACCGGCTTCATCAACACGAACCCGAACGTCGGCTCGGCATTTGGCTTCGACCGCGGCTTCGATGAGATCATCGAACTCTACACGCGCTCGGAGAAGGGCGGTGTGAATCCCAGCGAGCTCATCACGCCATCCGACTACGCGAGCGAGCGAGCGATCCAGTGGCTCGACGACTCTACGGTTCCCTTTCTGCTCGTCGTCCACACCATTGATCCGCACAATCCCTATCGACCACCGCAGGAATTCGATCTCTACGGAGGCGACTACGACGGTCCGATCGACGGAACCACAACGAAGACGTCCAAGATGGAGCTCACAGAGGCGGATCGAGAACGCGTGCGTTCACTCTACTACGGTGAAGTCAGCTTCAACGACGCATCTTTCGGGACGTTGTTGAACGCGCTCACGGAACGTGCGCTTCTCGATGAAACCCTGGTTGTGTTCACATCCGATCACGGCGAGGAGCTGTGGGAGTTTGGCAAGTTGGGCCACGCGAAGTCGCTGAGCGACGTGGTCACCCGGGTGCCGCTGATCGTTCGGCTGCCCGCGGGTGCCGGAGAACTCGGCGGCACTCGAATCGAGCGTCCGGTAGAGCTGGTGGACCTGATGCCGACGCTGCTCGATCAGGTCGCTCTTGCGCACCCGGAGGATCTCGGAGGGAGAAACCTGTTCGAAGACGCCGAAGACGCGGCGCCGCGAAACCTGTTCGCGAGCCTCATCCTCCGGAGGGCGCGGCTGCGCGCGGTGCGAGCCTATCCCTACAAGCTGATCCGCGACCTGGAGACGGACGAAGAGAAATTGGTGGACTTGCGGAACGAGGGCGCCGAAGGGGGCGAGCCTTCCGGCCCTACCGCCAACGCGGCACGCGCGCTGTTGCGCGCTGCGCTCGATCTCCACCAGGCGCGTGAGAGGCGAGGCAGGGAAGACGCGCCACTGATCTCGGTCCCGGAGGACGTCGAGGCGGCGTTGCGGGAACTCGGCTACGTCGAGGAGACCGAGTCTGACGCGGAGTTGCCGCGAGGCTCGGTGGAGCGAAGGTACTGAGCGACGGGATATCGTTTCCTCAGCGGTTGCTTCAACGCCTTCAGGGAACCCGTGCAGAGGGACCCACAGCCTCTCCAGGGAGCGGCGGAACATTGCGGACTCGGAACCGGATCGGAGTGCAAGCGACAGTGGGGATTGCGTTCTGCTCGGCAATGGCATCGGCATGGATGACCGCCGATCAGCGCGAATTCGAAGTAGTGAACATTTCCGAGATCTACTACGGCAGCGGCAGTCACCCGAATCGCCCCGCGGTCTTCAGGGCCGATGAGGTCTGGGCTGAGATCCCCGAGTACAGCAAGCTCCTCGAGTTGGAGTTGACCGGGCTCGATCGGCACTACCACGTGTTGCTGAAGCGGGCGCGGCTTCAGTTCCATGGCGCCCTGAAAAAGCTCGCTCGCAGGGACGGTTACGACATGATTGGCGAAATCGGTTCAGTTCTCGCAGTCGGCGAGAAAAGGGCGTCGATTCCGATCGTCACCCAGGACCTCGTCGATATCCTGGCCCGGGACGGACGGCCAAGAAAGGAGTGATCGGACGGGCCGACGATTCCCTTCGTCGTCTCGCGCCGATTCGTTGTTTCTCCGGCAGGAACGGTGTCAATGCTTTCGCAAGCTCGAGACTTCGACCGAAGACTTCCGTGGCTCAAGACACCCGCGGTGATCGTGGTCCTTCTGATCGTCGTGTCTGGTTCGGTCTACAGCCTTCAGGGTATGAACACGATCTTGGGTCGCGACAATGCGATCTTCCTGTACGCAGGTGAGCAGTTTGCCGATGGTGTCCCTCCTTATGTGAGCATTTTCGAGAACAAGGGGCCCATGCCATCGTTCCTCGCAGGTTGGTCGATTTCACTGGCGAGACCATTGGGTATCGAGCCGATCTACGTCGTTCGGGCCGCCTTCCTCTTGTTGAGCAGCATGTCAGTGGCAGCGCTCTTCCTGCTCGCATTCAATCTCTTCCATTCGCGGTCCATCGGGCTCCTCTCGGCGCTGACGTTCTTGACATTTCTCGGGTTCGGAAGATTCGCATGTGCGGGCCCGAGGGCCAAGACTCCAATGGTCTTGTTCCAGATTCTTGCGCTCACGCTCATGGTGCGTCGTTCGTGGTTCTGGGCGTCTTTCTGTGGCGCGCTCGCATGCCTGGTATGGCAACCCGCGGGCATCTTTGTCATCGCACCCATCGTTCTTTCCTACCTGCAATCAACTCGCGGCCGAGAGCGAGTCGATGCGGTACGCCGAGCCTTGTTGGGGGGCGCATTCCCCTTTGCTCTCACAGCGGCGTATTACGCAATGAAGGGCAACCTGTTGGATGCCGTCTATGGTTTTGGGCTCTTCAACTTCGTCTATCTCAGCCGCGAGGCGCGCGATTGGCACGAGGGGATCGTCAACCCACTTCGAGCCATCTACATCAAGGATCCGGCCACCGCACCGATTCTCGTGGCGGGATTCATCGCCATGCTTGCTCTCTACGTCGTTCGAGTTCGAGGGCAAAACGGCAGCATCGCGAGAACGCTGAAAGAGGATGCCTTCGCCGGTGTCTTGCTGACGTTTCCGATTCCCATCATCTGGAGCTATTTCGATTTTCAGAAGTATCCCGACGCTTTCGTATTCTTGCCGTACCTGGTCGTGGCTTTCGCCTGGGGCGCCTGGTGCGCCGTGGGTGTCCTGGTCTCGACGCTTGGGCGGGGAAGAGGGCTCCGGATGGCCATCCTGGCGGTCCTCGCTGTTGCCTCGGTTGGAACCTCTGCGTCCCGGTATGTCGCGGTGGGTGATCAGGGGCTGCTCGTTCAGCAACGACAGGCGAAGGAGATACGCGCGATGGTGCCTCCGGGCACAGCGCTGTTGGCGATCGGGTCCCCGCAGATCCACGCGATCCTGAACGAAGCGAACCTGACTCGCTACGGAATCATGATCGTCGGGATGGGTGCCTACATCGACGACAAGGAGCCGGGTGGATTCGAGGGCTGGCTGGAGAGAATCGAAAGCCAGAAGCCACCTCTCGTCATCCATGGCTACACGTCTGGACTCCAAGCAACCAAGCTCAGAACCTGGATACAGAACCACTACCGGGAAATCGACGTCGGCTTCCCATTCTTCTCGGTATTTCAACGCCTGGAATGACCGGGCGTAGCCTCTGCTCTTCTCTGTGCTCGAGCAGCGCGACGAGTCCTTCGGCCGCTTCTTGGCGGGTCTGTTGGCAGACGTCGTGGGACTCTGCGGGCGCGGTCAGCGCAGCGGAACCGTGCGCGTGTCGCGGCCCGAGCGAAGCAGCGTTCCCGGGGTATCACCGCTGGTGCGGTCTTCCGTGACGATCGTCGCGCCATTTACGATCACGCGCTTCACGCCGAGGGCGGGGGCCACGAGTCTCTTGCTGTCGCCCGGGAGGTCGTGGATCTCGGTGATGTCGCCGGCCCCGATCTTGTCGGGATCGAACACCACGACGTCGGCGCGCGCGCCCTCGCGCAGCACGCCGCGATCGCGCAGGCCGAAGAGCTCCGCGGGAGCGCGGGTGATGAGCTCGACTGCGCGCTCGATTGCCACGATTCTGCGGCCGCGCAGGCAGTCGCCCAGGAAGATGGTCGGGTAGGGGGATCCGCACATGCGGTCGAGGTGCGCCCCGGCATCGGATCCGCCGAGCAGAACGTCGGGGTGATCCCAGACCTCGGCCCGCAGCTTCCAGCTCGCTTCGTCGTCGCCGCGAGCCGCTGGCCACAGCACGGTGCGCAACTCGTCTTCGAGCACCACGTCGACCAGCGTGTCGAAATGCGAGGCGCCGCGCTCGTCGGCGATCTCGGCGATCGTTCGACCCGACAGGTCGCGGTTCTTCTCCGAGAACGTCTCGCCCACGCGGTAGGTTCCCCAGTGAGCCAGGCCGGCCAGCACACCGGCTCCCTTCGAGTGCGACCGTTCGTCCATTTCGCGCCGGACGGCGGGATCGCGGAGCTTCTCCATCCTCTCGGAGATGGGCAGCGTCAGCACCTCCGCCCATCCGGGGATCGAGTGAAGCGCACAGTGCGTGCGCAAGCTCATGCACATGCCGACGAGGATGGGCATGGTGAGGGCCACGATTCTGCCGCCGCGCTCGGCGACGCGTTCCGACGCACCCAGTTGCTGCCGGACCCGCTCCGGCGACCGCGCGTCGATGCCCAGAACGTTCCAGTTTGCGAGGCGCTGTGCGGCGAGTGACATGCGGGCCGCCAGGTCGATGTCGTCGTCCTCGAATCCGTTGAGACAGCCGTTGCTGATGAACTCGAGCGTCGTGCCCTCGTGGCCGCTCACGACCTCACACAGCGTCACCACTTCGTCGACCGATGCCCAGCGCGACGGCACGGGCTCGCCGTCGCCATCCGTGTGGGTGAAGGCGCGCGATGTCGAGAAGCCGAGACCACCCGCGGCGAGCGACGCGTCGAGCAGCCGTGCCATGGCGTCGATCTGCGCTGAGTTTGCCTCGTTGCCGATCGAGTCGGCGCCCATCACCGCGCGGCGCAACGCGCAGTGGCCGACGAGGAAGCCCGCGTTCACGCCGAGCTTCCCCTCGAGACGGCCGAGGTAGTCATCGAAGCTCTCCCAGTCCCACGGGAGGCCGGTTTCGAGCGCGGCCAGGGGCATGCCTTCGACCTTGGACATCATGCGCCGCAGATAATCCGCGTCGCTGGGGACGAGGGGGGCGAGGGTGAAGCCGCAGTTGCCGCCGATCACCGTGGTGACCCCGTGGAAGTTCGACGGCGTGGCGAAGGGGTCCCAGAAGAGCTGAGCGTCGTAGTGGGTGTGGGGATCGATGAAACCGGGCGTGACCATCTGGCCGGTGGCGTCGAGCGTCTCGCTAGCCGGCTCGTCGACCGTGCCCAGTGCCTCGATGAAACCGGCCTTGATGCCGACGTCCGCACGGCGCGCGGGCTCGCCGCTGCCGTCTACGACGGTTCCTCCGCGAATCAAGAGATCGAGCACGGTCGGGCCTCCTCGGTGTCACCCTAGAAGGGAGACGGTAGCCGGTCCATTGGACATTCGATCACCGCGGGACGCTCGCCCGCCAGGGCCTCGCGTACGGCGTCGCCGAGCTGTTCGGCAGCGTCGATGCGAATGCCATCGGCGCCGAACGAGCGCGCGAAGGCCGCGAAGTCGGGATTGCGCAGCTGGGTACCAATCTCCCGGCCGCCGAAGCGCTCGCGCTGGTCGCGGTTCGAGTTTCCGAACGCTCCGTCGTTGAACACGACGGTGACGGTCGCGATGTCGTGCTGGACCGCAGTGGCGAGCTCCGTCCCTGCGAAGAGGAATCCGCCGTCGCCGATGACCGTCACCACGGGGCGATCCGGGCGAGCGACCTTTGCGCCGAGAGCCGTGGGGAACGCGAAGCCGAGTGTCCCCATGTACGAGGACGACAGATACGTGCGTGGCTCGTACACGCGAAACAGCATGTGCGCCATGTAGCCGACGGTGGTCGTGCCCGCGGAGAGAATCGTCTCGTCCGGAAGCGCGTCGCGCAGCATCTCGACGAGGGCGGCCTGGGGGCCGACCTTGCGCAGCTCCTCCTCGACGCTCGCGCGGGCCGCGCGGAGCTCCGAGACGCGCGACGCGCGCGACGCGATGCCGTCGAGCTCGGCGAGGAGGAACTGCAGTGCGAGGCGCGCGTCGGCCTCGATCCCGTAGGCGCCGGAGAAGTGGCGTCCGGTCTCCTCGGGGTCGACATCGATGTGGATCACGCGCTGTGAGGGCAGGGCACCGGTGTTCTGGAACCGCGTGCCCACCGCGAGGATGACATCCGCGTCTTGAATCAGGGGATGCAGGCGGCGGTTCACCCATGCTGTGCCGACCGCGAGGGGATTGGCATCGCTGATGGCTCCCTTGCCCTCGCGCGACGTCACGCACGCCGCGCTCAGCTTCTCGGCGAGGGCGGTGAACGCTGCGGATGCGTCCCCCTGCACCACGCCTCCGCCCGCGTACAAAAGAGGGCGCTCGGCGGCGGCGAGCCACTCGGCGGCCTGCTTCAACCGCTCGGGATCGCCCGCGCTGCGCTCCGGAGGCACGGGGTCGAGGAGCTGGATGTCCGCGGTCTCGGCCAGCGCCTCGGGCGGGATCTCGATTTCCACCGGGCGCGGCCGGCCGACCTGCATCTGGCGGAAGGCCTCGCGCACGGCGGCTGGCACCGCGGTGGCTTCGAGGACGCGCTGCGCCCACTTCGTGATCGGCCGTACCAGCTCGAGCTGGTCGTGGACGTCGTGGAGCAGGCCCAGGTCCTTTCCGATGCCGTCGCGGGGTACCTGCCCGGCGATGAGGAGCACCGGCGACGATGTGGCCCACGCCGTTGCGAGACCCGCGGCTGCGTTGTAGACGCCCACGCCCGGCACCACGAGCGCGACACCCGGACGCCCGCCGGCGCGCGCGTACCCGTCGGCCATGTACGTGGTGCCCTGTTCGTGGCGCGTCGTGATGAAGCGCATCTCGTCGCGTTCGCCGTACAACCCGTCGAGGGCATGCATGATCTGATCGCCCGGGAGCCCAAAGATCGTGGTGACGCCCTCGCGCACGAGGGACTTCGCAAGGGCCTGTCCGCCCGTGAGCGACCCGATTGTGGCGTCTGTCGTCATCTCTAAGCTCTCCCGGGTGTCCGAGAAACACCCGGAGGGTGCCAACCGGATATCATGATGCGCTCTTCGAGTCACGGGAGGGAAGCCCCAGGTGCCGAACGAAAAGCTCTACATCCACGAGTTCATCGACATCATCGCGCACAACCGCGCGAAGTACATGCATCACATGACGGCGAACTGGAGCCCCATCGCGCAGGAGGAGCGCAATCAGCTCTGCTTCGGCGTGTGGGGCGTCGTCGGCACGACGAGGGGCTGGCCCGAGGTGGTGAACCTCTGGGAGGAGGAGGGCTTCGAGGGACAAGCCCGTTCGTTCCGCCACGAGTTCAACCACGCGAGCCTGCAGAATCCGAGCCTGCACGATTGGTGGGCGGTGGCCGCGGATCTGCGGCGCCACGGAGACGATCGCCTGCTCGTGCCCGCTCCCTGGACCCGGACGATCGAGGAGCTCTGTGCAGACGGTGTCAGCGGCGAAGCCTACGCGCACGAGCACGTGAAGACCGTTCCCGGGAAATCGGCCGAGTACATCGCGCGCGTGCGCGACATCGGAATTCCTACCTACGAGAAGTACGGCTTCGAGCTGTGCGGCGCGTTCGAGACCGCGATGGTCAATGACTCCGAGTGCATCATCCTCTGGGCGATTCCCACGTGGGAGCAATGGGCGGCCTTCGAAGCCGCGCAACGCCGCGACGACGCCATCGCGAAGTGGCGCGCGAGCATCGAGGGCGTCGCGCTGGACTGGCACCGCTGTCTGCTCGTCGACTCGCCGCTGTCGCCGTTGCGAACGGGGCGCCAACCGCGCATCGAGGACCGCAAGGCACTCAGCGAGATCTCCTGACTGGCCGGCCCACTCTGCATCGATCTTGTTGACAAGCGAAGCCGTCTCTCGATAATGGTCGGATGGGTGACCTCTACGACTTCGAATTCTTTCGCACCGAGAGTAGCGCCGACGGCGTCCTGACCGTCACGCTCGACCGCCCCAAACGCCGCAACGCCATCAGTCCCGAGATGCACGCCGAGCTCGCGCCGCTGTTGGCGCGTATCGCGGCCGACGATTCGGTGCGCGTGGTCGTGATCACGGGCGCGGGCGAGAAGGCGTTCTGCGTCGGCGCGGACTTCGGCGGCATGCAGAACAACCTCGACGCCGGCGGCTACGACGATGGACACCCGAGCCTCATGAACGACTCCGCGGCCATCGTCCGGTCGCAGCTGTCGATCCGTCAGCCCATGATCGCGGCGATCAACGGAGACGCCATGGGCATTGGCGCCACGCTCGCTTTCTTCTGCGACATCGTGTTGATCGCGGAACACGCGCGCATCGGGGATCCCCACGTGAAGGCCGGTATCGTCGCGGGCGACGGCGGCGCGATCCTGTGGCCGCTTCTGCTGGGGCTGCACCGCGGCAAGGAGCTGCTCATGACGGGCGACATCATGACCGCCCAGGATGCGGACCGGATGGGCCTCGTCAATCACGTCTACCCCGCCGACCAGCTCATGGACGAGGCGCGCAAGCTCGCAAAGCGCCTCGCCGAGGGTCCGCAGGTGGCCATCCAGTTCAACAAACGGCTCGCCAACGCCGACCTCATCGATCGCGTGAATCGCCTGCTCGATACGTCGCTCGCCATGGAGGCGATGACGTTCGAGACGGCCGATCACCGCGAGGCGATCCGGGCCTTCATCGAGAAGCGCGACCCGGTGTTCGGCAAGGGGCGCGAATGAGCTTTCAGGTTGCGCGCCAGGCGGGAGCGCTCGGTGCGTACATCACGGGAATCGATCTCGACGCCGGGGTGGACGACGCTACGTTCGAAAAGCTGGGCGATGCGTTCCTCGAGCACCACGTGATCTGCTTCCGGGGACAGACGCTGAGTCCCGCCCAGCACCTCGAGTTCTCGGCGCGGTGGGGCGACATCTTCGTGCACCCCTACGTGGAGAGCATCGAGGGCCATCCGGGCATCATGGAGGTCGGCGATCCGCATCCGATCACGGTGACCTGGCACTCCGACTCCACCCACGCAAAGGCACCACCGCGGATGTCCCTGCTCTTTGCCCGCGAGCTGCCCGCGTTTGGCGGCGACACGATGTTCGCCAGCCAGCACGCCGCCTTCGACGCGTTGTCGCCCGCACTGGCGAATCTGCTCGAGGGACTGCGAGCGGTGCACAAGGGCACGGAGCTCGCAGCCCAGGGCGGACTCACCCGCCAGGAGGTTTCGTCGACACACCCCGTGGTGCGCCGTCACCCCGTCAACGGGCGCAAGGCGCTCTACGTCAATGCCGACTACACGAAACACTTCGAGGGCATGACCGAGGAGGAGAGCGCGCCGCTGCTCGCGTACCTCTACGCGCACGCGTGTCGCCCGGCGTTCACCTGGCGCCACCACTGGGAGCTCGGCGACCTGCTCATATGGGACAACGCGAGTGTCCAGCACGCGGTGGTGCCGGACGTCGCGAGCGGGGAGCGTTTGCTCCACCGCGTGACCGTCGAAGGCGACGTCCCCGTTTGAGTGCGTCGAAAGAGAGCGGCGTGCGGACGGCAGCCGATGCCCTGCGTGACTACTGTGCGGGCATTCTCGGCGGTGTCGGCGTGCCCGACGACCAGGCGGCGCTGGTGGCGCACAGCCTGGTCGAGGCCGATCTCCGCGGCGTCGCGTCGCACGGGTCGAATCTCGTCGCGCTCTACGTCTCGCGCATCCGCGCGGGGTCGATGCAGCCGCGCACCGAGATCCGCGTGATCGACGATCAGGGCGCCACGCTCCAGCTCGACGGCGGCCTCGGCCCTGGCCAGGTGGCCGGCGTGCACGCCATCGACCGGGCGGTCGAGCGGGCGCGGGAACACGGGGTCGCCGCGGTGAGCGTGCGCGAGAGCACGCACCTCGGAGCTCTCGGCTACTACACGCTGCGCGCCGCGAAGGAGGGTGTCTTCGCCATGGCGTTCCAGAACGGGCCGACGATCGTTCCCCCGTTCGGCGGTATCACGCCCGTGTTCTCGACCAATCCGGTCTCGTACGCGGTTCCCGCCGGGGCGGAGGCGCCGATCGTCTACGACGTCGCCACCACCGCGATCGCGGGAAACAAGCTCATCCTCGCGCGCAAGCAGGGCGACCCGATCCCGGAGGGCTGGGCCTCCGACGAGCGCGGAGTGCCCACGACCGACCCGCATCGCGCGTCGATCGAGGGCCTGCAGTGGTTTGGCGGACACAAAGGGTTCGGTATCGCGATGCTCGTCGAGATTCTGGCCGGGCTGCTCACGAACAGCTCGTTCGGGCGAACGGAGATCGGCGACTCCGCCTTCACCGGGCGCGAGCGGGTCGCGAAGGGCTACCTGTTCCTCGCCCTCGACGTGTCGCGATTCCTTCCCCTCGACGAGTTCCGCCAACGCACGGACACCCTGATCCGCGATGTGCGCGACTCCGAGCCCGCCCAAGGCGTCGAGCGCGTTCTCGTCCCTGGCGAGATCGAACATCGGCGTTGGCTCGAACGCTCGAAGCGGGGCGTGCCCCTGCCCGCGGCTCTCCTGGCGGAGCTCGAAGCGCTCGGCGCTGAGTTCGGCCTGGGGGCGATCCCGCGCCCAGCCGACTGACCCGGGGCTGTCCCCCGGACGCACACTCGCTTGAAAACACGGACCGTGCCGGGTGATGCTGCGAAACGCCGACCGGGCCCGGCCCACGGCCAACGAGGAGCGGACATGGAACTTGGAAGACTTGGCGTCTGGGCGTCGCTCGAGGGGCTCGAGCTACCGGAGGCCATCGAAGCCGCGCAGCGTATCGAGAGCCTCGGCTACTCGGCGCTCTGGCATCCCATGGCGATGCGCCGCGATCTGTTGATCGTGGCGTCGTCGATCTTGACGAATACCGAGCGGCTGATCGTCGGCACCGGGATCATTCCCATCTTCGAACGCGAAGCCTCGGTGATGGCCGCGGGCCAGCGCACCCTCGACGAGCAGTCGGGTGGGCGTTTCCTGCTGGGACTCGGGGTGTCGCATCCGCCCATCGTCGAGGGGATCCACGGACTGACCTATGGCCCGCCCCTCACGACGATGCGGAACTATCTCGACAAGATGGACCGCGGGCTCGACTTCAGCGCGCTCACGGGTGGGCCGCCGGCGGCGAAGGATACTCCGCCCGTGCAGACCGGCCCGCCGCGTGTCCTCGCCGCGCTCGGCCCCAAGATGCTCGCGCTCTCGCGCGACCGCGCGCAGGGCGCCCATCCCTACTTCATGCCGCCCGAGCACACGAAGGAGGCGCGCGAGATCCTCGGACCCGACGCGTGGCTGTGTCCCGAGGTCAAGGTGGTGCTGGAGGCGGACCCGAGTCGCGCACGCGCGGCCGGCCGCGCGGCCGGCGCGACGAACATCGCGCTCGAGAACTACCGCAAGAGCTGGCGGAAGTACGGCCTGGAGGACGCGGATTTCGCCGACGGCGGCTCGGATCGTCTGATCGATGCGACCATCGCCTGGGGGAAGCAGTCGGATGTCGAGAAGTTCATCCAGTCGCACCTCGACGCGGGCGCGACGCAGGTCTGCCTGCAGTTCGTGCACCCCGAAGGCCGCACTGCGGGTCTCCCCTGGGACGCCATCGAGGCGCTTGCCCCCGGCCGCTGACGGAGCCGCAAATCGGCGACCCGCGCTAGTCTCCAGCAATGGCCAAATCGCTGCGCGAAAAACTCGTCGATCCCCTCGTCTACCCCCTCGTGGACTCGATTCCCGCCTCGGGGGAGGTCTTCGAGATCGCCGACGGCGTCTGGTGGATCCGCCAGCCCATGCCGGGCCGGCTCGACCACATCAACGTGTGGGCCCTGCGCGACGGCGACGGCATCACGATCGTCGACACGGGGATCAACACCCAGCAGCTCCAGGACTGCTGGGAGATGATCCTCGAGAAGCACCTCGGAAACCGTCCGGTGAATCGCGTGATCTGCACGCACCTCCACGGCGACCACACCGGCCTCGCCGGCTGGCTCGCGCGTCGCTTCGACGCGGAGGTGTGGATGAGCCGCGAGGAGTTCCTGATGTGCCGGGTCATGGCGGCCGACGGCCCGGCGGACGTTCCCGAGGACGCGATTCGCTTCTACCGGCGCGTGGGCTTCTCGAAGAAGTGGGTCGAGAACTACCGCAGTCGCTTCGGGAGCTTCGGGTCGAAGATCTCCCAGCTGCCCGCCGGGTACCGGCGCCTCACGGACGAAGAGCGCCTCGAGATCGACGGTCGAGAATGGCGCGTGGTGGTCGGGCGCGGGCACTCTCCCGAGCACGTCTGCCTCACCTGCCCCGAGCTGAAGATCTTGATTTCTGGCGACCAGGTGCTGCCGCGCATCACGCCCAACGTGAGCGTGAATCCCTCGGAGCCCCACGCCAACCCGCTCAAGGAGTGGCTCATCTCTTGCGCGCATCTCCGCGACGTGCTCCCGGCCGACCTCCTCGTGCTCCCCGCCCATCAGGATCCGTTTCACCGGTTGCACGATCGTCTGAGTGCGCTGATCGATTTCCACGAGACCGGGATCGAGAAGCTCCACGAGATGTGCGCAGAGCCGAGGCGCGCGGTTGACGTGTTCCCAGCGATCTTCTCGTCCGAGATCAACGATTACACGTACTTTCTCGCCACCGGAGAGAGTCTCGCGCACATCCACTACGCGCTCGACCAGGGCCTGCTCACACAGGACGAGGACGCCGATGGCGTGGCCTGGTTTACCCAAGCGTGAGCGCCGACCGGCCCGCTTTCAGTCGCTGAAATCCCGCACGTAGGGGAGTCGAGCGGCAGTCGACTCGATGGCGTCGCCGGCCTCGAGGAGCACCGCGGTGGCGTTCCAGCTGCCGTCGAGGAGTTGCGCGCGCGGGCCCTCCGCGAAGTGTGCGTCGACGGTTCCCGCGCGCGACGTCACCGTGCGCGCCTCGACGTCGACGGTCACCTCCTGCTCGGGGTCGACTTCGACGCTGTCCATCAGCGCATCGAGGTCGGCATCGGCGAGGGTGGCGCAGGGCAGGCCGAGCATCGTGCAGTTCCCCGCGAAGATCTCCGCGAACGAGCCGCCCACGAACGCCGCGAAGCCGCGCCGCATCAGTGCCTGCGGGGCGTGCTCGCGCGACGATCCGCAGCCGAAGTTGTGCCCGACTACGAGGACGCGCGCGCCGTCGAAGCGTTCGGCGTCGAGGGGGTGATCGCCCTTGGCCTGTGCGCGGTCGTCGGCGAAGGCGTGGTCGCCGAGGCCGTCGAACGTGATGGCGCGCAGGAAGCGCGCGGGGATGATGCGATCGGTATCGATATCGTCACCGTGCAGCGCACAAGCCCGCCCGCTGACTCGCTCGATGGTCTCGAGGTTCGCTGCACGGCTCATCCGAGGATCCCCCGCACGTCGACGACCTTTCCGTGCAGCGCCGCCGCCGCGACCATCGCCGGTGACATCAAGAGCGTGCGGCCGACGGGCGAGCCCTGGCGGCCCTTGAAGTTGCGATTGCTCGTCGAGGCACAGATCTCCCGGCCGACGAGCTTGTCGGGGTTCATGGCGAGACACATCGAGCAGCCGGGCTCGCGCCACTGGAAGCCCGCCGTCTTGAAGACGTCGTCGAGGCCCAGCGCCACGGCCTCCCGCGCCACGGCCTCGCTGCCCGGGACGATGAGCGCGCGGACCCCCGGCGCCACCGTGCCCGTCCGGGCCACTCGAGCGGCTTCGCGCAGGTCGGAGATGCGCGCGTTGGTACACGATCCGACGAACGCGACGTCCACCGTCGTGCCCTCGATGGGCTCGCCCGGCTTCAGCTCCATGTAGGTGTAGGCCTCTTCGAGGGAGACGCGCTCCTGGTCCGGCGCGTCCTGCGGTCGAGGCAGCGTCTCGTCGACACCGACGCTCTGCCCCGGGTTGATGCCCCACGTCACCGACGGAGCGAGCGCGCCGCCGTCGAGTTCGACGCGGTCGTCGTAGCTGGCGTCGGCAGGGCTCGCGATGTCTTGCCAGAAGGCGACCGCGCGGTCGAAGGCGTCGCCTTTCGGTGTGTACTCCCGACCGCGCAGGTAGTCGAACGTCACGTCGTCGGGGTTCACGTAGCCACAGCGCGCGCCGCCCTCGATCGACATGTTGCACACGGTGAGGCGCTCTTCGAGGGACATGGCGTGGATCAGCGGTCCGCCGTACTCGTACGCGAAGCCCACGCCGCCCTTCACACCGAGCCTGCGGATGATGGCGAGGGTCACGTCTTTCGCGTAGACGCCGGGCATGAGCTCGCCCGTGACGTCGATGCGGCGGACCTGCGGGCGCTGCATCGTGATGCACTGGGTGGCCAGGGCGTCGCGCACCTGGCTGGTTCCGATCCCGAAGGCCACGGCGCCAAAGGCACCGTGGGTCGACGTGTGACTGTCGCCGCAGGCGATGGTCATCCCCGGCTGCGTGAGCCCGAGCTCGGGACCGATCACGTGGACGATGCCCTGCTTGCCGCTGCCCGGTCCGAAGTACTGGATGCCGGTGCCCTCGAGGTTGCGCTCGAGCGCAGCGAGCATGGCTTCGGCCTGTGCGTCTTCGAAGGGGCGCATCCGGCCATCCGTCGGGATGATGTGGTCGGCAGTGGCGAACGTGCGCGCCGGGAAGCGGACGCGGAGGCCGCCCTCGCGCAGCTCGTCGAAGGCCTGGGGCGTCGTGACCTCGTGGATCAGGTGCAGGCCGATGAACAGCTGGCTCTGGCCACTCGGAAACTCGCGCACCGTGTGGAGATCCCAGACTTTGTCGAGGAGGTTCTTCGGAGAACTCACGCCGGTGGAGATAGCACGCGAGTGGTTTCGGCGCGCCGACGGCGCGTCACCGCAGAGCCGTTATTCTCGGGGCCATGAGTCTCCTGTACACCGCGCATGTCCCCGCCGGCGCGGGCCCGTTTCCCACGGTTCTCGCCCTGCACGGCTGGGGCGCGAGCGCGCACGACTTGCTGGGCCTCGCGCCGCTGCTGCACGGCGGCGAGGCGCTCGTGTTGTGCCCCCAGGGCCC
>SPKZ01008240.1_pt1 | contig 14935 bp, 7 predicted proteins | sample 2456571 | NCBI WGS metagenome assembly SPKZ01 (sample SAMN11192286, study PRJNA482655) | marine metagenome | biome: ENVO:00000447; feature: ENVO:00000244|ENVO:00000211|ENVO:00000569|ENVO:00002023; material: ENVO:00002151; isolation source: ocean water from marine abyssalpelagic zone ...
CCTTCGTTACCTTCTGTAGTATCAAAAAAACGCACATAATCTTCCGCTTCTATTAACAAGGAAGTCGCTATCGGTGATTCTGCAGGGGGAATTATAACTGGGGGCTGATTAGAATCTGTGGGCTCAGTCTCGGCTGAAGATGAACCTCCACAGGCTGTTAGAAATAATGAGCAGCAAAGTAGGAACGCAATATTTATTGATTCCGCGTTCTTTTTTAAAAGAGTAAAGCTTGACAGGGTATTCGACATAATTGTACTTACCTATAACGTATGAGTTTTATTGTTGTTATTTTTATTGCTGTGGCATTAATTCAAAGAATTTCAGCAACAAAGATAATAATAAAATGTTATTTTTCACGAGTCGTCTCAACTTGAGAAAAGCACCAAAACCGTACGTTCAACTTTCATGTTAATTAATGATGTACTTATTAAGTGGCTGATAAGATAGTTTTATTTAGGAATTAAAAATAAAAAAGAATTAACCATCACAGTTAACCCTTTCGACAATACGTTACTTTAATTTTCACCTTGACTTTTAACTTAGTACAGGTGGCAAACTCTTGCTGACAGCTTTTAACAAAACTCCAAGTCTCATCACTACCTGGAACACTGTTGGTGTACCAATTTGCGCTATAAGCATTGCCTTCAAAAGTCATTTGATCGCCAACTTCGTTGTGGGTTGTTGGGCCACCGTCCCAGTCTGTTGTGGTCCAGTTAGGGTAAGTTTTTATGCCTTCACACGATACTGTTGGTGGCTCTATTACAGCACAACCATTGGCATCAACACTCGTTCCTGCGGGTGTATCAGGACAATTATCGATATCATCAGTAACACCATCGTTATCACTGTCTGTTACTGGTTCATCATTAGAGACAATTTCAAACCAGTTTAGATTCCATCCTCCCGCAGCAGCCGAAATTGTCAGTGTTTGCTCACCAGCTGCTAGCAATACGTCTTGTGATATGGTTTGCCAGTTTTGCCAATCACCCGTGGCTGGAATGGTCAGAGGTGGAAAGCTACTGTTGCCTTGTTGTAAGAACAAACTTGCACTCGTTGGACTCGCAATGCGATAAGAAACGGTATAGTTACCGGTACTTGGTATATTTACTTGGTAGCTCAGCCAGTCGCCACTATCAATCCAGCCGACATTTTGGCCACCATCAATATCTTGGCTATCTTCTACTTGAATGCCACTCATTGAGCTAAAAGCTTCCGCTTCAACTTTTATCGGACTTGTTATTTCATCAAGATGCCATTTAAAGGTTACCGCCGTACGCGCCGGAATAGCGTAGTTGAATGACTTACCACGCCAGTTAATAGTAGTATCAGCAATATCTGCCGAGGAAGCATTGTAAACCAAGACCACAGTTGAGCCATCTGGGTTAGTAAACGCAACATGATGAAGATCGGCAGTTAATTCGCCAGAATCGATACGGATAGCACCGGCTTGCAGGTCTTTTGATAACTGCGAAATAATATAATAAGAGACATTACGTGTTACTGAGTGATTACTTTCATCAAGGGTAATTGCCCCCATACATACGGTGCAACCATGGGTAGTTGTTGGTGGTGAGGTAACTAAGTTCCACTCTAATACCGTTTTCGACCAATTTCGCAGTGAGCCTATCACCACGTTTTCTAAGTGCCATGCTAAGTCTTGATCAAAAGCGCTAATAAGCTCAGCTTCACTGGAACCTGTAGGAAAACCGGTATATTGCTCAGTAAAATAGACATTTTTTCCTGTTGCTTGTTTAACCGTACTCATGGCACTGATATCTCCGGCATATAAATGAAAGGCCGAGCCATCAACATATTGGCTTTGTGCCACTTGAATAGGGAAACTGGTATTGTCTAAGTTATGATCAAAACCAATAATTTTTACCTGACTATGAGCGGAACTTTGCAATAATGGACCAAGGTGATCATTAATAAAGTTATATTGTTGCTCAGCGGTCATCTGCATACTGGGTTCATTATGATTATTTTCAGGTTCGTTCTGTACGGTAATAGCCCAAATATTTAAGCCCTGTGCCGCCATTTCATCTAAGTATTTAATAAAATAATTGGCAAAGTCGTTATAGTGTTCGCTTTTCAATTGCCCGCCAACCCAATGGTTATTGGTTTTCATCCATCGTGGTGCCGTCCAAGGTGTTGCCAGTAATTTAATGTCAGGGTTAATTGCCCGTATTTTCTTTAAGATTGGCAATAAATACTGCTGATCCGGTCCGGCTAAACTAAAGTTATCGGTATTGGCAATTTCGGTAAAAGTAAAAGACTCCCAAGTTCCCGCACTTTGCTCGTTATCAACCATACGCACCAAGCCACTATCATCTACTTGTAAACGGTCATGGTTACCCAAGCCTTTAAGTGGTAAGGAAAGAAAGTAACTGCCGGTGCCTTCTCCAGCACTTAGCTGCCATTTCTCCCAAGTACCATTTAAATCGGTATTGCTCATATTTGCCATATTGGTATCGTCAGAGCGTAAACGTGACAAACTGCCTCCGGCGGCACGATCTAAATACCAGTGGCCATCATCGGATGGCACAAAATACCATTGAAAGTCTGCACCGCTAGGTGAATTTAGCGCGGTATAGGGCTGGTCACTACTGGCTGTTGCGCCAAGTCGTAAACCATGGGCAGGACTATCGATATAATAACGACTATTAAGTTTTGGAGAAAAGTTTTCGCCACTGGTATTGGCTTCATTGTAAGTATATAAAGAGCTACTTAAATCGGAAGCGCCAATAGTAATACGTAACATGGAAATGGCATTGCCACTTTCAAGGTTAAATAATTCATTTAACACTGCATTTTGCTCAGCATCAGTTAACAGGGTTAATGCTTGGGCGCTGGCTTGGGTAAGGGTAAAACCCAAACCATCAATGCTTTGATAGCTTTGTTGTTCATTAAGAGTAATCGTATGTGGGCGTTCACTTACTCCCTGTTGAAAAGAAACACTGTTTTGTTTTGTCAGTAATACACTGGTATCACCATGAGTTGTTAATACTGAGACTTGTTCTGCATGTAATGTTGCGATCGAGATCAGTGACAACATTGAGAATAAATAACCTGTTTTTTTTAAGGTCGCTTTTTTTGTTAAAAATCTTATTGAAGTAAACATCAATAACCTTCCTTTTATTATATTAAGTCATGTGGTTAACTGGCTATAAACACCTTTAGGGAATAGCAGCACTATTTATAGTGCCAATAAAGAAATTAAAATCGTCCAAGCTTAAGTATTATCGGGGATTAAGACGTTCGAATAACTAAGCGAACTACAGTTATTGATAACTATATTAAGAATGAACTTACTAACCAGTCTGTTACCGTTGAATTAAGTTTTATTGTCGGTTATTTGAGTACAATTTAAATGTAGTTATAATGACTATATGAGCTTTTTGGGAAGAATATTATGTGTAAGAACAACAAAAATATATTAACTGCAGGGACAAACATGCTACTTGTTTTTTCAATTCTTACGGCCGTTTTCGTTACTGGAACGGCACAGGCAGAGATATATTTTTCAGCGAAAATTGCTGGACCAGTTGTTAATGTTTTTTCAGTAAATGAACAAGGCGTGGTTAATAAAATTACCGATAATAAACGCTGGCGAGATCTAGAACATAATGTCTCTGTTAATGGCTTAGTGAGCTTTTCTTCTAATCGTAAAGAAAGTGACAAAATACTAAGAAAGCGCCAAGCAGAAGACTACAATATTTATATTGTTGACCCTGCGACGAAGCAATTAAGTCAAATAAGCAAGCAATTGGCACAAGAGCAACAACCTAAATTTTCACCCTCAGGTAATCAACTGGCGTTTATTCGTGTCGATAAAAAGCAACAAAGCCTTGTTATTTATGATCTAGCGACTAAAAAGGAAAAAATATTATCGACCGCCGAAGTGATTTACGATTACTCTTGGTCACCAAAAAATGATAAAATTGCTTTTGCTAATAAAACTCAAAACAGTGCAAATTTAGTTATGGTGGATATTAAAACATTGGCCAGTGAGGTGTTGGTTAGTACTGCAGTGATTAAAGACAATAATAAACTTACTCAACTTTTTGTTGCGCCAAGTTGGTCTCCAAATGGTAAACACCTTGCTTATATCGCTCATCCACTAAAAAAACAAGCTAACAGAACACTTAATATTTACCAGCTGACAGAGCATAAAAGCAAATTAATTTCTGCAAAAAATATACAAGTACAAGCACCGCTCACTTGGTCAAAAAATAGTAAAACATTATTGTATTCTGCTTTAGTAAATTATCGACAATTTTATGATGAGACTATTCATAAAAAAGTCTATTTAGGTGGCATGCACATTTTTAGCAGTGATTTACAGGGTAAGAGTCGACAAATAACAAAGGGTGATCACCTTTTTAAGCAACCAATATTTTCTCCCGATGAAAGCCAAGTTGCTTATTTATATGCAGATAAACTCAATGCTCGTACTTTAGAACTTCACAATATGAACCTTGATGGTTCTAACCAAAAAACACTAAGTAAGAGCATTGCCCAAAATGCCAAAATTCAATGGCAATGACAAGGCCAGTATTAACTGGCCTTTGACTTAAATAATTAGACACAGATAGTATTAACTATTTGTCATTATCCATTAATAACGTACTTGTAATGACTTTTCACCACCTTGGTTAAGGGTGATTTTCATGGTGTTTGTAGCCATGCCTGTACTTTGAAAATGGCCACTGACCACTTGGCTAGTACCATTAAACTCAACGGTAACATCAAAGGCACCGCCGGTGTTTTCAAAAAATACGTTTTGTGTAGTTTCAGCAAACTCAACATAAATAGGACCACAACGTAAATCCACTAAGGCTTTAACATTGCTTGCCGAGACAAATAACGGATCTGTTGGGTCTAAACCTTCACAGTCTGACGGTGGCGGCGGAAGCGGTGGTGGTGGGCCTGCAGGATCAGTTGCCAGTGGATAAGCATTATCGACTAATACTTTAAATGCCTCAGGGAACCAGCGACCAGCATGAGGTGCATTTGACATAGCGCCAGTAGTTACCGCGTTATTATCACGATTTGGTGCAAGTGGATCACACATAGGATCGTGACGTTTTGCTGGGTCGTTTGGATCGATTGGGAAGTTAGGATCACTGATACCATCAGACTCACCTTGTGGTTTTACCCATACAAACGCATCTATACCTTCGTACGGGTTTGGCCATGGTTTAAAGCCAACTCCACCTTCTTGGTTACACCAGTTACCACGGTGATTTCGGCGATCTATTCTGGATTCGTTTACATAATCATTAATATCAGTAGATGTACTAACTGCCGTTGGACGATTTGGACCACCCCAGCCATTACGCGCAGTATCAATTAACATACCTAATGTTTCCGGCGCACCTTGAGCAATCATCGCTTCACGCCAATCTTGCACAAAATCTTTTTCTTCGAAGTAACCATTCCATTCGTAAAAGTCAGCAGAGCGGATCGGTAAACCACCGACATTCAAGGTTGGATCAGGTAAATACGGTTCTTCTACTGGTGTATAGTTGGCAGAGTTTGAAACAAAACCAGCAATACTATCCCAACCCGCGTCAGTACCTTTTATAACGTCAGCAATCATTGTTACTGCCGCGCCAAAATTATCACTCCAGCCTAACCAGCCTGAATGGGCAATATCAACATAAGAATAAACGTTCGGTATTTTTGAAAATTCATTTAAGGCAACAGTAACACCATCACGATAACCGCCAGGGCCATTGGCTTCAGCACAGTCTTCATAATCTAAGTTAGTAATTAAATTAGGCAGTGAATCAACTTCAATAATTGTGACGATACGTAAATCTTTATAGCCCGGATCTGCAAGAATGGCCGCATATGGCGCAATATATTCTTCTTGATAGCGGGTGAAATCACCATCGGCAATACGAAGTTCACCATTTGACGCTAATGCGGCACAATCACGGTTTGGTAAGTCGTAAACCACTACCATAATAACATCAACACCTTGTAAAACAGCGTTGTCTAAATGATCACGTAGACCCATGCCATCACCATCTTCTGGACCAGCAATAGCACCAATGCGATCCATCCACACTGCGGTATTATAATTGGCTATTACCGAACCACCTGGTTCTGCCGATGCTTTAGCAGACCAAATAGGATCGATATAATAATTACCACCTACCCAAGGGTTATCATAACCGGCACCTTTGCCTATTTCACCCGTATCACGACAGCCAACGGCATTGACGATGGCGCCAGCTGGGGTATTTGGACATTGGTCAATATCGTTATTTACGCCGTCGTTATCATCATCTAATTCAATAGGTAATGCACAACCTACAGCGTCAACCTCGGTACCTACTGGCGTATCTGGACATTGGTCAATATCGTTATTAACACCGTCGTTATCATCATCTAACTCAATCGGTAATGCACAACCTACAGCGTCAACTTCGGCACCTGCTGGAGTCTCTGGGCATTGGTCAATATCGTTTCATCATCTACTGGAGGGGTGTCACCACAAATAGCACCTGTTACTTGTACGGTTGGTGCTGCCGCACCCACTATGTTTTTATCACCTTGTATGCCAAAAACCACACTTTGTCCAGGATAAATAGTGCCATTCCAATCAAGATTGCTGGCCATAATGGATTATTGCCCGACACAACCGCATTCCAAGTGCTTGTACTTACAGCATCGCTATACGACCAATTAACTTGCCAGTCCTCAATTGCAGAAGTACCGTCATTGGTTATTTGTATTTCGGCAACAAAACCACTACTCCACTCATTTTGAATAACATGTTCACACTGCGCGGCATTTGCAATCGAGGCATAGCTGCTAACTATACTTATACAAGTGATTGCAAAGGCACGAGGTAAAAATTGTATTGATTTTTTCATTTAAACCTTTCCTTAATTTAATTATTATTTTGTTCGGCGTACTTCCATTAATCATTCCCGCCGTAGACTGGTTATACATCGGTTATTGCTTAAATTTTTTTACTAGAATTACTTTTATTTTCAATGGTTAAAAGGGGTATTAAGTTATCCATTTGATGGTACTGTTCGAAAAGTATGAACTAGCTAAAACCATACTTAATATCACACCGGCATAAACTAGAATGTGCTTTATGGTTTTGTTATAAACAATAGTTGGCCAATAGCAGCCTTATTAAGTTGCTATTGGCCATCCGTTTTATTGAGATTATTGAACGTTACAAGTAGGTGCTTGAAACTCACCCGATTTTTCACCTTGCAAACCGATGCTGATACTTTGTCCTGGGATCAGTTGCCCGTTATAAGGCATATTGCTGACAGTGACGTTTTGCCCCGATTGCACAAACTCGCCGCCCCAACCATTAACAAAAGTGGTATTATCAGTAAAGTTAAGTGCGACTGACCAAGCACTAATACTGGCTGTACCTTCATTGGTTATATTGATACTGTTAATAACAAAACCAGAGTTCCAAGTATCGGAACTACCAACTTCACAGCTTAATGCTGAACCAATAACAACAGGTTCTACCGTTAAGCTAATTAAATCTGTCACCGATAATGGTTGGTTATTGGCATCTAAAGCAATCACACTAAGGGTATGTTCACCAACAACAGTAGGTGCAGTAAGTAGCGTTTGTGTGCCGCTAACTTGCCCACTTTGATCGCCCAACTGATAAGAAAACCCTACCGCTCCTTGTAAGGCAATAATGACATTCAGTTCACTACCTGCGGTAACTGTGCTTCCTGCTGTTGGTTGTAAAATATCAATACTTGGCTGGGCAATGACTTCATCTATCGCATTTAACATTAAACTTGCCGATGCTAATAACTCTTGACCTTGTGCATCAACTGCTTTTAAGACAACAGTAAAATTACCTTCAGTGCTAGGGGCTGTTATGTTTGCCGCCGTTGACGATCCGGTGCCAGTAAGTTGATTATTTACATAAACATTGACACTGCTTGCTTGGTTTAAGTTATAACTGATCATTACGGTAGTAGCGGTGGTAACATCGCTGTTCGATTGTGGTGATTGAATATTGACTGAAGGCTCGGTTGGTATACTGTCACCAAAATGTTCATTCAAACTAATGCCTGTCGTGCTAGAACCTAACGCAACTTGATGATCTAAACCAATAAATTTTCCGGCATTGTTTTGCCACAATGTGGGTTTAAGGATTGCGTATTTTTCTTCATCCCAAGTAACCCAGCTGTTATCAAGCAATCCGCCAGTATCACCCGAATTTGGATTTATGGCCCAAAAAGTATGATGTAGCCCATGTTCAATAATGAGTTCTTGCATGGCTAACATCCAAGTTTCATTATCACCACCGTCCATAAAACCACCCCACTCACCAATTAATAGTGGAGCAATATTATCTTCATGAATGAACATCCAATTATCTTTCCAAACATCTTGATAAAGTGATTCTTTATTAAAGCCCGGATAAAACCATGGTTGTTTAAATACTAATGGACCATAGTCATGAGGAGAATACATAAACTGACTTTGGCGATCACCTAAATCAACCGGAAAGTCTTTTACGCCACGTAAGTTGCCACCCCACCAGTTATTGTGAAAATCAGCATCGCTAGCACTATTCCAGCTATTACCTTCCTTGGGGTAGGACTCTATGCCTTCACACATCACTAACATATTGGGATTAATATCTAAAACGCGGTTCGCCGCGGTTTCACAGGCGTATTTCCAATTATTTACATCAGTAGAGTTATCCCACTTGGCATAATCAGCATCTGCCCAAGGTTTGCCATGGGGTTCGTTTTCTAAATCAAAGGCAATTATGGTGTCATCATTTTTATAACGTTCAGTAACCCACTCCCATGTTGAATAAAACACTTCGTCAGTAAATTCACCTTTATACCAAGTTGGATAGATATGCCCCATGTTATCGGCGTCAGCACCATGTACATCAAGCAATATTTTTAAACCGGCATTTCGTGATGCTGTCACTAAAGCATCAAAAACTTCTAAGGTTGATGCACCATCTAATGTTGGGTTGGCGTGTGAATTTATTTGCGCAATGGTGGTAACCCCATTTTGCCATTCGTGCAAAAGTTCAGTTGAAATCGGCACCCGTAACAGGTTAATACCCCGACCAGCAATAGCATTTATGGTGCTCTCTAAATTTACCGACCATAAGCCATGTAATACTCGCTCAGAGGTATTAAAGCCAAACCAGTTAGCACCAGTTAACCAAACTTTATTGCCTTGGGCATCAATAATTTGATTACCTCCAACATGCAGCCAATCGTCATTGGCTACCGCTGCTGAAGTAGCATAATTACTAAAACTTGCCGTAATAGCCAAAGCTAATGAAAATACAATTTTTTTAGTTACGGTATTTTTATTTAGAATTTTTTGGGTGTTCTTTTGAAAGATAGTCATCAAGACTCTCCCTGCTTTATTATTTTTATATTGATTGTTAGTGTGGCGCTTTCAAGCGCCATTGATTTAACGAAAGCATTAATAAGTAAGAAATTAGGTAACTATTCAGTCATTCGCCATCCCTAAGGTATATTCATTAGGGATGGCGAATTGGTCTCTCGATATTCCGGTTAAAGTAACTGCCGGAATGAGACACTGGTAGTCTTTGTTGAGTAGCTACGAAATTTTAAGCTTTGCTTTCAGAATTTTAGTTGCAGCTTTTAACAAAGCTCCAAGTATTATCACTGCCTGGAATACTGTTGGTATACCAGTTTGCGCTATAAGCATTACCTTCAAAAGTCATCTGATCGCCAGCTTCGTTATGGGTTGTTGGACCACCGTCCCAGTCTGTTGTGGTCCAGTTAGGGTAAGTGTTTATACCTTCACACGATGCTGTGGGTGGCTCAATTATGGCACAACCATTGGCATCAACAGTGCTACCTGCGGGGGTATTAGGGCAATTATCGATACTATCAGCAACACCATCGTTATCACTGTCTGTTACGGGCTCATCGTTAGATACAATTTCAAACCAGTTAATATTCCATGCACCACTTAACGATGCCAAAGCAACATTTTGCTGACCAGCACTTAGCTTTACTGTATGGCTGATGGTTTGCCAATTTTGCCAGCCACCTGTGGCAGGTACATCGATTGCACCATAAACAACACCACCGCCGGCTTGTTCAAATTGGAAAGAACCACCGGTCATACTAGCAACACGGTAATTAATGGTATAACTACCTGTGCTTGGTAAATTAACACTGTATTTCATCCAATCGGCAGGGTCGATATAACCAACATTTTGACCACCACCAGCATCTGTAGTGGCTTCTGTTTCCACACCAGCCATTTCAATATAACTCTCTGCTTGAATAACGCCAACAGGAGGACAATCAGTGGTACATTCTGGCGGTGGCGGAGGACAATCACTGGTGCAAGCACCTTCCCAACCTTGAATAATTTCTTTTACTTTATTACCAGACTCGGTCAAATTTCCCCAGCTACCACCGGGGGTGAAAAGTGATGCACCTTCATTTTTATCGTTAATTGACCAGTTAGCATGACTGATATGGTTATCACGTAATAGTGCCATCCAAGCATCGGTTTCACCATGGTTGACTGCGCCGTTACCATCAGCATTTACTGTGCCCCATTCGGTGGCCATTAAGGCAATGCCATTATTAAGTGCCGTTTGTGCTTTAGCTCTTAGACCTGATTTGTGAGTACCGGCATAAAAATGCAGTGTATACGCAATATTAGGGCGGTTTATCGGGTCAAAAGAGGCTGCATCAACATCCTGTGACCAAGAAGGTGTACCAACAATAATTAAATTATCAGGGTCGATAGCGCGAATTTTATCAATAACATGTTCGGCATAAGGTTTAATGTCGTTTGACCATGAAATTTGTAATGGCTCATTATAAATTTCATAAATAACGTTATCGTGTTGACCATATTTATGCGCCACTTCTTCAAAAAAGCGATCAGCCATGGCCCAGTCTAGATGAGCTTCATGGCTATGGTAATCAATAATCACATACATATCTTCGGCAACAGCAGCATTAACAACAGCATCTAAACGTGCCATGTTAGCTTCCCATTCGAAGTTTAATCCACCGGGTTTGTCACCACCGTGACCAATGGCAGCACGTATGATGGTTGCGCCTAATTCATTTTTAGCGCCTTGTACTATTGCGGCATTATAATATTTATCACCGCCCCAACCGGTATTACTCCAGAATAAACTTGGTCCAGCAAAACTTGTCACTTGGCCCCCGGCTAATACTTGATTGCCACTAACGGTTAAGGGAGCGACGGCATAAGCTGCACTCGTAGAAGCTAATAATAGCGCTAAAGATAAAGCTGTCTTTTTACAGAATTTCTTTGTTGTTAAAGTGTTATTCACAGAACATCTCCTAATGGGGAATTTAATTATTTTTTTATTTATCGTTTTAATTTTTGGCTAAGTAATCTCACCTGGCTGGTTGGCTATTGCATATAGCTCAATGAGAAGTAGCGGTCAAAAAACCGACAGGTAAAATTTAGATAAGAAAGTAATAAAGTTCAATAGGGCAAAAATCACAATTATTTAACATTTTTGTAATGTTTTTGTAATGTATTGTTTTCAAGTGGTATTTGTTGGTTGTTCGTTTTTAGTTCTGCATGAATTTGTACGTTCAAATTTATCAGAGCATTTATTTGAACGAGTAAAGTTATAACAATCCGTTGTAAAAATATAACAAGAGGTATAGGTATTCATTTAAATGAGGCGAATGTTGACTCAGAAGGCAATCATAAAAAAGGGTTAGCCATTACAGCTAACCCACTTGAAAGAATATATCTTTTGTTTGTACGTTATTTTAGCTTCTGTAAAAGACCATTACTGACAGCTTTTAACAAAACTCCAAGAAGCATCACTGCCGGGTTCACTGTTGGTATACCAGTTGGCAAGATATAAGTTACCACCGAAGGCCATTTCATCACCCGCATCTTGGTGAGTATTTGCTGTTCCTGGCTGATCATTTCTCTGCCAATTTGGATAAACAGCTGTACCTTCACAACTGCTCGTTGGATCTGTGCTTCCATCAGTGGCTTTAATTTCAAACCAGTTGAAGTTCCAACCATCAGTTGATGTTGAGACAATAGATAATTCATTGGTACCTGCTGGTAAACTAATGGTATGACTTACTGTTGTCCATGCCTGCCATCCGCCAGTAGCAGCAAAACTAGTATTACCATATTCTACTGCACCACCGGGCTGTTCTATTTTTAAACTGGCACCGCTAAGTGATGCGACACGAAAAGAGATCTCATATTGCCCTGAGGCACTTGTCGGTAAAACAATATTGCTATAGGTCATCCAATCGCCACTATCGATATAACCAAGATTCGAACCACCGCCACTATCTTGTGTGCTTTCAGTTTCTACGCCCTCCATAGCGCTAAAGCTTTCAGCCTCAACTTTAACAACAGTAGCCGTTTCACAGTTTTCAGTGCAAACCTCTACACCATCTACCGAGATACTAAAATGGTTTAAGTTCCAACCACCAATTTCTGCGGCAATGGCAATTGTTTGAGCTCCAGCAGGTAAGTTCACCGTGTGGCTAACGTCTTGCCAAGCTTGCCAACCACCGGTATTTGGTACGGTTACTGTACCGTAAGAAATGTCACCACCGCCTTGCTCAAGGCGAATAACACCACCAGTGCCTTCAGAAGCAACACGATAAGTAACCCTTGCTTCGCTAGCTTGAGGCATATTAATGTTATAGGTTAGCCAGTCAGCATCATCGATATAACCAATGCTTTCACCACCACCTACATCTTGCGTAGTCTCAACTGTTATGTCGGAAGCTTGACAAAATTCTTCGGCCTGCAGCGTGCCTGAGCCATTTAGCACCGTACATGGACCATCAATGATGTTACCGCCAGTCTCATCTCCACCACCATTAATTTCTTTAATGAAATTTCCGGAGTCTTTTAAGGTACCGTCGCTCCAAAATATTGAAGAGTTTTCAACTTCACCTTGATCGTTGAAATCTTTATCATTATAAGCCCAAGCCGCATGGCTAATGCCATTAGCACGGAGGAAGTTAATCCATGCCCAAGTTTCATCATAGTTAATAGCGCCGGCGCCATTAGCATTGGTCATGCCCCATTCGGTAGCAAATAGAGGTACACCACCATCTAAAGCCTGTTGAGCCTTGGCACGGTTGCCTGCTTTATGGGTACCCGCATAAAAATGCAAGGTATAAGCCATATTCGAAACATTGGCTTTATTACCAACGACGTCATTAACATTGGCAGACCAACTTGGTGTACCCATAATAATTAAGTTATCAGGGTCAATATTACGAATAGTGGCACCCACATGCTCAGCATAAGGTTTTAAATCGTTTACCCAGCTTTCATAAAGTGGTTCGTTATAGATTTCATAAATAACATTGTCATAGCCGCCCCACTTAGTGGCCACTTGGGTGAAGAAAGCGTCGGCAGCTTCCCAATTGGTATGGGCAATATGGCTATGGTAATCAATAATTACGTACATATCGTTATCGATAGCGGCTTGTACCACAATATCTAAACGTGCCATATTTGCGTCCCAATCATCTTGCACACCACCTGGAGCACCATGGCCAATAGCTGCACGCACAAGGTCTGCGCCAAATTCATTTTTAATACGAGCAACGTTATCGGCAGTATAAAATTTTTCACCGCCCCAGTTGTTATTACTCCAAAATAACGAAATACCGTCTAAACTTTTTTGTTGTCCACCAACAAGCACTTTATTACCTTGTACTTGTAGTGGTGCTATCGCCATGGCGGCTGTTGATACCAACATGCCAATAGCGACACTACCGGCCAGTAGGGTAAGTAAAGTTTCTCTTGTCGTTGTTTTTCTGGAATTTTTACGGAGCTTTTGTAACATAACTTCTATATTCATTGTGTTCTCCACAGCTTATTAATACTTATTTGTTATTTTTATTTTCATATGCTGACCATCATCAAAATTCGACGCTTCGGTCGAAGTAACTATCTCTAAAAGAAATGTCATCTGCGTACCAAGTTAGGTGTTTTCTTAAGTTGAACCATTTGTTTAGCAGTTTCTTGTTGTTTTAATGTGGTAGGTGTTTGTTTTTACAGTGAATTTATTTTGTCTTTTGTAAAGCATATTTTGTGGGGGATTTGCTATTATTGCGCTAGATATATTAAAACGACTACTAAACAGGCCATATATTTACTAAAAATAGGGTAAGTCATTGCAAGTAGTGAATCTTGGTGAGGTGTTTTTATCTTTCTTTACGAAATTGTGAAGGGGTTTTTCCGGTTTCTAATTTAAACAATCGATTAAAACTGCTTTTACTGTTGTAGCCAGCAAGAAAGGCAAGTTCAATTATTGACTGCTCATCCATCTCTGGGTTATCGAGGTAAGCACTCACTTCTTTTAATCGATAACGATTAATATATTCAAAAAAATTCACTTCAAATTCTCGATTGATTAAATTTGAAAGTAACTTGGGTGATAGTGAAACTTGCTGGGCTAAATCGTCAATTTTTAATTGATTGTTTAAATAAGGCCGTTTTTTTTCCATATGGTTGCAGACGCGGGAAACTTGCTCAGGTGAGTAAGGAGTCGCTTTATCTGTTTTAGTAAAGTCTTTATTCGTAATACCATCGAGCGTTTCTTTGCTTACCCGGAGAATATTGCGAGGGTCTGATAAAGCAAAGAAAAGCAAAGTAGATACGAGTAATAACTGCCCATAATTCTCTATAATTCCCATTAAATTGAAATTGATTAAAGTAACCGTTGATGCGTCAAAAATTACTGTAACTAAGGTATAAATGATTAGGTAACTTTCAGACCACAATCTTAAGATAATAAAACCTATGACTAAGATTTTAAGCCAAGAATAATTGACTGACTCTGTATTAGAATAGGCTGTTGAAAGGTGATTTTGGTAGTAGCGTATGGTGAAAAAGGCCCAAAAACCAAAAACTGCTCGGCCAA
>SPKZ01005447.1_pt1 | contig 14921 bp, 7 predicted proteins | sample 2456571 | NCBI WGS metagenome assembly SPKZ01 (sample SAMN11192286, study PRJNA482655) | marine metagenome | biome: ENVO:00000447; feature: ENVO:00000244|ENVO:00000211|ENVO:00000569|ENVO:00002023; material: ENVO:00002151; isolation source: ocean water from marine abyssalpelagic zone ...
CCCCCCAATGACCGAATCCTCTGACCCGGACGACACCCCGCGCCCCGCGACGCCAGACGCCCCCGCGCCCGAGCTCGAAGCAAGCCCCGAAGCTGCCGCCGCATTGAGCGCAAGCTCCGATGCTGACGTAGAAGCCACCACACTTTCCGAGGCCGAGTCGCCCGCCAAGGTGCCTGAGTCTACGCCGACAACCGAGGAGGAAGCTCCCCGGCAGCGCTCCAGCCTGAAGCAGCGCGCGAGCGGGCTGCTCTTGCTCTTGCTCGGGAGCTTGCCCGCTTTCACTCTGATGGGCACCAATGACCATTGGCGAGCGAGCGTGCCTGTCGGGCTCCTCAGCTGTCTGTTGGCCGCGCTCGGCGCTATGCAAATGATCGGCTCCTTCGGTGATACCGAGGGACCCGTAGCCCGACGCGGAACCCTCGGCGAGCTGGCTCCACGACTGCTGGAAGCCACCCTCAGCGGCAGCGCTCTCCTCGCGGTCTTGTACGCGGCGGTACAAGGGGTCTTACCCAAACAGATGTGGCTTTGTGCCGTGTTGGTGCCGGCGACATTTCTATGGCTGGTCACGGCGATCTACCGAACTGGCCGCACCTTCGGCGCCTGGCGCGAAGACGAAGGCGGCAGGGATCGCAGGCTGCACGAGCGACATGGCTTCTGGCTCATCGCGATCACGACTCTGATCTATCTGCCCCTGCTCGGCAGTTACTCGCTAAGCGATCCTTGGGAAACGCACTACGGTGAAGTCGCGCGCGAGATGCTCTCAAGAGACGACTGGATCTCGCTTTGGTGGGCTCAAGACGGCTGGTTCTGGTCGAAACCCATTCTTAATTTTTGGATGCAGGGCCTGAGCTTTTCGTTGCTGGGGGTTCAGTTCGAGCCCGGACAAATGCTCGCTGCGGTCAACCAAGGACTGGACCCGCACCCCGAATGGGCAGCTCGAACCCCGCTGTTCATCCTGACGTTGCTGGGCGAGTACTCTCTCTACAAGGGCGTCGCCCAGGCCTACGGGCGCCGGCCAGCCTTCTTCGGCGTGCTGATCTTACTCAGCACTCCCTACTGGTACTTTGTCGCCCACCAGACGATGGCCGACATGCCCTACGTCGCTCCGCTTTGCGCCGCGATGGGTCTATTACTGCTCGCGCTGAATACGGATGCAGACAAGATCGCCCCGAGCTTCGAGCTCCACCTAGGCGCTCGACGCCTGAGGATCAGCGCCTTCCACTTGGTGTTTGGCGTCATCCTCCTGACCATCATTCCGCAGGTCTTGTATCTGTACTCCCGAAACGTCGCGTTCCACTTGGGGGAGGGCGAGTTTTCATTCAGCCGCATACGGGAATGGCTTGGCGCCTTCGGTTACCAGTTTCACGCGGATGTATTCTGGTCTGGCTCTGGTGGCGGCAACTGCGGCTTGCCCGGCAACCGCGCCTGCGTGCGCAGCGAGCCGGTGAACCGCCAGCTTCAGCCATGGATACTAGCCAGCCTCTGGACTGCGCTCACCGCAGCGTTGCTGATCAGCAACCGTCGCGAGCGCCGTCTGAAACGGATCGCCTACCTCGCCGCTTGGTACTTTGTCGCCCTCGCCGCCATGGGCAAAGGCGCGCCAGGTTTCATCTTGCCGGTCTTCGCGTTCGGTGCCTTCATCGTCGCCACTCGGCGCTTCGATGAACTGGGACACGCCGAACTGCCAGCGTGTCTGGCACTGCTGCTCTGCGTCGCCCTGCCTTGGTACGTGCAAATGTTCATGCGCCACGGTTCGCCTTTCACGGATCGCCTAATTTTCCACGATATGTTCAAGCGGGCCTTCGTGCACGTCCACGACACGAACAAGGGCTCGGACGTCAGCTTCCGGTATTACCTCTGGCAGCTGGGATATGGCTTGTTCCCGTGGTCCGGAATGGCCGTGGGCGGCCTATTCTGGTGGATGCGACGAGGCGAGCACACATCGGACCGGAGCGGCAACGGCTCGTCGTTCCTATTCGTATGGCTGATCGCCTGCTTCGGTATGTTCACGATCACCCTCACGAAGTTCCACCACTACATCCTGCCCCTGGTGCCGCCCGCCTGCATGCTCACCGGCGCTCTACTGGATCGCCTATTCGGTGACGGCTCCCCCGCGAAACCCGGAAAGCTTCCGCACTACCTGACCCTGATCGGCAGTGGTTCCGTGCTGATGCTCTACGGCACCTTTCGAAATTTCCCCGGCACACTTTCCGGAGATGCCCCTGGCGACCAGGCGCCCCTATGGTGGGTCGCTGCCGTGGGCATCGGGCTCGGCGTCGTACTGATCACACTCGGCGCCATCGCGTTCGGGCGGCAGCGAATAAAAGCCGGCCCCGATGAAGCTCGGACTCGCGAGCTCGACAGTGAACACAGCGTCATCGCTGCCCTCGGTGTGATGGCCGCGCTCACGCTTCTGGCCGTGACTCGAGATCTTACCAAGAACGACATCAAGCCCGCGGGCAACTCACGCTTGATGCAACTATTCACCTATAACTATTCCCGCCACTGGCCTGAGCATCTGGACTTCCAGGGCATCCTATTGGCCTTTGGCTTGGTCAGCGCAGTGCTCTGCCTGCTGCTGGTGGTGCGCCCCATCCGGCACCATGTCGCCACAGCGCTTTGTGCCAGCGCCCTTGTTGGAGCCGTCTGGGGCGTCAATGTGTACCTCGTTCGGTGCTCGCCCCATTGGGGACAGCGCGAAACTATGCAGGCCTACTATGAGCATCGCTCAACGCCCAAGGAGCCCCTGGTAGCGTATCAGATGAACTGGAAGGGCGAGAACTTCTACCTTGGAAACAAGATGCCCGCCTTTGTGTCGAGCGGAAAAAAATTCAAGCAGTGGATGAAGAAGCAGAAGAAGCTCGGTGTGAAGGTATTCTTCTTTACTACAGAGCACTCCCGCATCAGTTCGCTCAAGCGCGAGTTGGACAACCCTAAAAAGTTCGATGTGCTGACGACGAAGAAGCTCAACAACAAGTTCCTGTTGGCCAGGTACCGCGTGGACTGAAGCGGCACACACCCGGCCGACTGAATCCGGCAGCTCCCTAGACAATCAGGTTTCGAATCAATCAGCTCGGCGCTTGCGACAAGTAGTGCTGTTCGAGTGCATCGAGCAACCCCGGCACCGTGTATTCGGTAGCGATGAGATCGGGTTCGATGCCGTTCTCTCGGCAAGCCTCGGAGGTTATCGGCCCGATGCTGGCCACTACGACTCCGCTCAAGCACTCGCGGGCACGATCCCCCAACACTTCCACCATCGAGTGCACGGTGGAGCTCGAGGTGAACAGGACGCAATCTAGCTCCTTGGCTTCAAACATCGCGAACAACGATGACCCCGCCTCGGCGCCCACCGGCAACGTTTCGTAGACCGGCACCACCTCCACTGACGCTCCCGTCAATTTTAACGCATCCGGCACCTGCGCCCTACCGACGAGACCACGCGCCAGCAGTACTCGCTCAAACTTTCCGGCCTTCTCGATGGCAGTGAGGAGACCCTCCCCAACGAACTCCCGTGCCTCCAGATCGGGCGTGATGCCGTGCTCCCGAAGGGCTTCGGCGGTCTTCGGACCGATCACCCCGACCTTCGCAGAGCCGAAGGCTCGTGCATCACCGCCCTGAGCCGCCAACTCGGAAAAAAATCTGCCCACGCCGTTTGCGCTAGTGAAGAGCACCAAATCGTAACTAGCCAGCTTGGATATTGCCGTTCGAAGCGGGGCCAAATCCGGTGGATCGACGATGCTTATCATTGGGAACACGACGGGCTCGGCAGAGCGTTCCCGTAGCAAATGCGCTGTGGCACGTGCCTGCTGTTTCGGCCGGGGCACCAACACCCGCTTGGAAAAAAGCGGCTTCTTCTCAAACCAGCTCAGGGTTTCTCGAAGGCTCACGACCTCCCCTACAACAATGACCGCTGGGTTTGAGAAGCCGCCCGCTTTCGACCGTTCCGCGAGTTCAGACAAAGGGGCCGTGAGCACGCGTTGCTGAGGCCTCGCCCCCCACTGGATCACAGCGGCAGGCGTCTCCGGCGAGCGACCTCCGTCGATAATGGCGTCGCAAATTTCTTTGATACGGCGCATGCCCATCAACACACAGATGGTCGCGGTCGCCGTCGCTAACCGTTGCCACGCCTCCGGTGACCAGGCCTTGCCTACCTTGTCGCTGCCCGTAATGAACGTCACGCTCGACGAAAAATCACGGTGAGTCAGGCTGATGCCCGCGTAGGCTGAGGTGGCGACCGGGGAGGAGATGCCCGGGATCACTTCGAAGCGGACTCCTGCCCGGCTCAGCGCTTCGGCCTCCTCGGCGCCGCGCGCGAATATGAAGGAATCTCCCCCCTTCAGACGAACAACGTCGCGCCCCTGTTCGGCCAATTCGATCAACTGGGCGGTGATCCAACCCTGAGACGGACTCTTTTTGCCCCCTCGCTTGCCAACATCCCGGAGCTCAGCCGTCGCCGGACACTCGTCGAGCAACGCCATGTGAGACAGCTGGTCGTGTAGGACGACGTCCGCACGGCGCAACAGCTCCAATCCACGCACGGTAATCAAGCGCGGATCTCCCGGGCCAGAGCCCACCAGGTACACAGTGCCCTGACGCGAATTCAGCGCCTTAGGATCGGAAGTATTGGTCATAGAATTGGCACAAAGCCCGCCGACTCGTCCGACGGCCCGGAAGCTACACGCTAGCGCAATCCGAGCAGCAATCGAAACGCCCGGCGGTCCACGGGGGGCTCTGGCGACTGGGGCGAAACACCCGACCGGCCATCCGCAGGCTGAATAAAGACGCTTTCCGTTGACAGTGTAGCCGCGCGGGCTAGCCTGGGACCCCGCCGCGCCTCTGGCACGGAGTCGAGCATGACCATTCCAACTGACATCCATCGACCCTGCCCCCATAGGCGCCGCCAGGCCAGGCGCTGGGCGCTCACCGCACTGGTAGCCATCGTGAGTCCCGGCTGCCTGGGCCCAACTTGCGACCGGAGCGGAGACGATCGGGCTGCGGTCGCCTATCTACAGGGCACGACCAGTAGCGAAGCCAGTTTTTACCAAAGCTCTCCTAGCGTCGGTCCCTATTTGCACTTTCCGCCCGGCGAAACTTTCCGCCTCTACCACCAGCTCGACGGCGCTCCGCAAAGCTTTAACGCTTATCTCTCATTCGCCGAATGTCCCATGCCGGACCCCAATCACGAGTGCTCGAACTCAGATCGCTCGGTGGGGGACACGAGTGAAGCTGCGGGCAACGAAGTGGTGTTTGAGAATATAACCGCTGAATACATCCAGGTAAGAAACGACACCTGCGCCGATTTTTATCTTCGCGTGACCGCTTCCTATGTCCCGTTGACGCTGCCGGCGCTTGACGGCGGCAGCGACGCTCTAGCTTTGGCCGACAGCGGAGATGCCTCCACGGCAGACGCCAACTGATTGCGGCATAGCTGAGCGCCGTAAGCAGATCTAACCAATATCCGCGACCGTAGGAGACAGCGAACCGCGATCAAAAAATACCGTGATGCACTGGCCCGGATGACTCTGGCCGGGTCATGCTGGTGCTGAGGGTGTTCAGAAGCGGTTCTAGACGTCTGAGTTCGTCGTCGTGCCCTGCCCAGCCTGTTTCGAAAAGTGCAGCTCGTGCAGCCGAGCATAGAGCCCGCCGGCCTCCAACAGCTCAGCGTGAGTCCCTTGCTCGACGACTCGCCCACGGGCGAAGGCCACGATTCTATCCGCATGGCGGATGGTGCTGAGGCGATGAGCGATGATGAGCGATGTTCGGTCTCGCATCAGCTCTTCGAGAGCGTGCTGGAGCCTCGCCTCGGTCGCCGAATCTACGCTGGCGGTGGCCTCGTCCAGGATCAAGATCTCAGCGTCTCGGTACATCGCTCGTGCAAACGCAATGAGTTGCCGCTCACCGGCTGAGAAATTGGCGCCCCGTTCCACCACGGGGGCGTCCAAGCCACCAGCTCGCTCGGTAAAGGTCTCGTACGCGCCTATTCGTCGCAAGGCACCTTCGACTCGCTCGCGGTCCTCGGTCTCCCCGAGCGCGATATTGCTGGCCACCGTCCCGGGAAATAGAAAGACCTCCTGGGGCACGACAGCAAACTTTCGACGCAATTCCGTGCGTTCGCAACCCACTACGTCTCGCCCCTGAACGCGCACCACCCCGTTCTGGATCTCATAGAGACGCAGTAACAGAGCGGTCACCGTTGACTTACCGGCGCCGGTGGGTCCGACCAAGGCCAACTTCTCGCCGACCTTGGCTTCAAAGGAAACGCCCCGCAGAATGGGAACGCCCTCGCGGTATTCGAAATCTACCGAGTCAAAACTCAGCGCAACATTTTCGTCGGTAGCCGCCGCAGCGTCCCGCGGCGGAGCGTCTTGCTCCTCCAAATCGAGCAACCCAAACACACGCTCTGCCCCCGCCATCGCGCTCTGCAGGATCGTGTATCGCTGGGCCAATGCACTGATCGGCTCAAAAAAGCTCAGCAAATAGGCGTTGAACGCCACCACGGTGCCGAAGCTCACCGGGTGTCCGGCGAGCGAGAGCAGGATGGACTCGAGGCATACGGTGGAGACCATCTCGATGGCAGCGTCCTGGGTCGCCTCGAACTTAATCGCGCGGATATTCGCCTCCCGATAGGCGACATTGATTCGATCGAACTCTTCGGCGGCGGCTTCCTGCTGACCGAAGGCCTGAACCACACTCATGCCGCTAACCTGTTCGTTCACCGTCGCGTTCATGCGCGCGGTCTTGGAACGAATCTCCCGAAACGCCTCCCGCGCTCGCCTCCGTACAGCCCGCGCCAGCAAGGCCACCGGCGGTACCGCCGCAAAACTAATGAGCGCCAAACGCCAATCCAGGATCAACATCATCACTACGATACCGATCAAGCTGAGCATGTCCGTGAGCGCGTTGAGCGCTCCCGAGCCGAATAGCTCGAACACGGCGTCGACATCATTTACCACCCGGGTCACGAGGCGACCCACCGGCTGGCGATCAAAATACGCCAAGCGCAACTCGTGAAGGAATCCGAACACCCGTTGACGGAGGGCGGCCATGGCGCGCGCGCCGGCAACCTGAATGGAATAGGTCTGCACGAAGCGCAGCAGTTCGCTGAAGATGACCACGCCTGCCAGCATCAAGCCGCCCCGCAACAGTACGCTGGGGTCCTTGGCAGCTACTCCGTCGTCAATGGCAAAACGCATGATCAGGGGACGGGAAAGCGCCGCCAAGGAAGTGATGATGCCAGTGCCAATCGACAGAATCACCAATCGTCGATGGGGCGAGATAAACGGCCAGAGCCGACCGATCAGACGAGCGTCGTAGGCGTTACCGAGAACCGCCTCCTCGTGGAAGGCCTTCAGTAGCGCCTCAGTTCGCTCGGTCCGGCTCCGAAGAGACTCCGACGACTCCGGCGACTCCGACAACTCCGGCGCGGCTGCCACGGTCGGTTGAAGCGGCTCAAACATGAAGCGCCTCCTCTTCGGCCTGACTCAAACGAGCGAGCTCGCCCTCGATGCGTTGCTCTTCGGCGAAGGTGGCGTACAGGCCCTCACGAGCGACCAATTGCTCGTGGGTGCCGCGAGCAACAACCACGCCCTTATCCAGTACCAGAATTTGATCGCAGCGGCTCGCTGCGGACACGCGATGAGTAATCAGTAACACCCCGCGCTCGGCCCGCTGACGGTCGATAGTTTCGAGAATGGCCTTTTCGGTGCGGGCGTCGACGGCACTGAGCGGGTCGTCGAGTACGAGGATTTTGGGCTCCTTCACGAAAGCGCGCGCGAGGGCTACACGCTGCTTTTGCCCGCCGGATAGCTGCACCCCTCGCTCTCCGACGACGGTATCAAAGCCGTTCGGAAGGTCTTCCACTTCCGGCAAGATTTGCGCTTCCGACGCGGCGTACCGAATGATCGCGTCCGAGGCCTGACTGTCCGGCTCCGAAAGTGTGTAACCAATGTTGCGGCCAACTGTGGTGGAAAACAAGAACGGGTTCTGTTGGGAAAATCCGATGACTTCACGAACCGCACTCAGTGGAAGCTCGCAAACATCCACGCCATCTAAGAAGACCGTGCCAGTGGGAGTCGGTTGTAGTCGTGCGAGCAAGCTGGCAATCGTCGACTTGCCACTGCCAGTTCGACCCACGATCGCCAACGAGCTGCCCGCAGGCAACTCGAAGCTAACGTCGTTCAGCACCCGCGATTCGCCATAGGCGAAACTGAGTCCGCGCACATCAAGAGAGCCAGCGGCAGAATCTGCACCGAGCTTGTCGCCGTCGACGATATCCGGAATGGCTGAATAGACTTCGGCGATGCGATCGTAACCGGCGCGGCCCCGCTGCAGCACACTCACAAGAAAACCGATGGCGATCAGCGGCCACACGAGGCGCGATAGTGCCCGATAGAACGCCAAAAAATCTCCTTCAGTGAGCTCACCGGCTAGCATGAGGTGTCCGCCGTACCAAAACACGATGACGACCGAGATGGCGGTAATCGTCTGCATGACAGGCCACATGGATCCGCGCAGTCGGGCGATCGCCAGAGCCTTAGTCAGGTAGTCCTGGTTGATGTGATCAAATCGCCTGGCCTCAAAGGCTTCAAGCCCAAAGGATCGAATCACCCGCACGCCGGCGATGCTCGCCTGCACGCTCTCGCTCATGCTTCCGAGCGCTTCCTGATTTTCTCGCTGGCGAGTGTAAAGCTGACCCGACAGCTGCCGCATCACCAAGAAAAGCAATGGCAGGACGCTGAGGGCAGCAGCCGTCAGCTTGCTCGATATGGGAATCATGACACTGAGCGCGCTGACCAAGGCGAACACGGTATTGACCGAGGTGAGCACACCGAAACCCAATAGAGTGCGAACCTGAGCCAGGTCGTTCGTAACGCGGCTCATCACTTCGCCGGTGCTCATGCGCCCGTAGAAGGACGGACCCAAGGTGTGAAGTCGATCCAGCAGGGCCCGGCGGAGTTCGTACTCGGCAATACGGCCCCCATCAAAAATCGCCATACGCGACAGCACCCGGATGATAAAGGCGAAGATCGCCATCACCACCATCGCGACACCGAGAGCCTGAACCAGTTCGGTATTTCCGGCGACCGCTTCGTCAACGGCGTCCTTCACCGTTAGATCGATATCTCGTTGAAGGATCTGATAGCCCGCCAGGAAGGCCATGCCGACGGCAAATCGCGGCGAGTGACGCATAAACTGCGCCCCCAGCCCGATCGGGATATCGTTCACTTCAGTGCCAGCCAACTCGTCTCTCCAGCCTTAGACCCAACGGCCATCGACATCTCGGCCCCATAGGGTGGGGGTCCCGTTTTTCTGAGGCTGATCTCTAGGGCAGCCGGGGCCCGTCCGGAAGCTCCCTCTGGTCACGATGGCTCTCCGGGCTCTCCGGGTCGCCGGCGTGCTCTGCGGGCTGACGATCGAGCTGTACGAAGCACCGGCCACCCAACCGTTAGAACAATCCGATGCTGAAATGGATCGCCCAGGGATCCTCCCACGGGCGTCTATCTAGATTGATCCCGTAGTCGAGCGCCAAAGGTCCAATCGGCGTTTGGGCGCGCAAACCCGAACCCACTGCGTAGCGCAATACCGTCGGATCGAGCCGTGCGGGATCGAGCCAAAAATTGCCGCTATCGACAAACAACGCTGTCTGCCAAATTCCTGCCAACGGGATTCTCAGCTCCACCCGAGGATTGATGAATACATCTCCGCCGCGAATCGTAACGCTTTCCTCACTGAAAGCGTCATTGGGGTCGAGGATACGTTCGGCCAGATCCTGGGGAATCATCGAAGACTCCACGAAGCCGCGGAGCGAATCGACCCCGCCGAGAAAGAAAAAGCGATCGGGGTAGGTCAAGGAATCGTTCCTCAATTGGTAGTTCATCCCCCAGCGGAAGCTCGTCGCCAAGGTCAGCCCCCCCTCGGTCAACTTAGCGTAGGCGGCGACGCGGTGGGTCACGTGAAGGAACTGGCTATCGGTGAACTCTTTCTGAGTCACCGTCTCGGTGATCTCATCCGCCGCCTGCGTGGTCAACGTGTCTTCGGAGGGGAAGGCCTGCACGTGTTCCACCCCCACCGAGAAGAAGCTGCCGGAAGTAGCCGCGAAGGGGTTGTCCCGGCGATCCCATGACAGCCCGGTGCGTTGGGCGACCACAAATGTGCTGCCCTGGGGAACGTCGAGCAAACGGCGCAAGGAAGCTGAGTTGTTCTGCTCCAAGTAAGCCTGCAGTGCTCCCGCCTCATCCTTACCGAAAATTTCGGCGTCGTTGAGTTCAAAAGAAGCTCCCAGCTCGGTGGAAAACTTGAGGCTCGGCCTGAATCTCAAGGTGAGGATCACGGCATCCTTGGTGATGCCGAAGTCGCGGGAGTTGTCGCGAACGTCCACGCCCTCGATGCCGAAGCGAAACAACGGCCCCAAGCCTATCTCCGGAAACTCTACCGATGCGGTGTTGCGCCGCTCCAACCTGCGACCAAGGGGAAGGTCATCAAAACGTTGGCGAACATTGTCATCAAGAATGAACGACCCCGGCAGAAAACCAAGTTGCACCCGAAAGACGAACTGGATGGCCCGCCTGGCAACGTTTCGGTGACCGTACTCGAAGGTGGCTCGAAGTCCTTCGCCGGTGCTGATACCGGGTCGAATATCCAAGTATTGCGCCGGTCGCTCGCGTACGGTGATGACTACAAGCTTCTGTTTCGCCGGCACTTCCGGATCCTGAAGCGCGACCGTCACGTTGCTGAAAACGCCTAGGGTTGCCAGCCGTTCTTCGGTAGCCCGCACCTCACTGCGTCGATATATGCCGCCGATCTTTAGCGCGACCCGGCCTAAGATCAACGATTCGAGCGTCAGCTTGGCGCCATGCACGACGATGTCGCGAACGATCACCTGTTCGTGCTCGCTTACCGTGAAGCGCGCTCGCGCCCGAGAATGATCCGGTGACAAATCGAGGCTGAGCTCGACGGCGGCAAAGGCGTAGCCTTCCTCCTTATACGCTTCCAACACCCGGTGCCGGGCTTGCTCGAGGGCCACCTGAGAGACAGGCTGCCCCAGATTGACGTCGGCGGCCTCCAGCAGGGTTGCAGACGGCAAGCGTTCGTTGCCATCGAAGGCTACGTCCCAGAGAGTGGAGCGCGGACCCAGCTTAACGGGAATATGCAGGACCACGCTGCGCTCACATGATATTCCCCGCGCGCGGTCAGCGCGACACGCCACGACCGTGCCCGCTCCTGGATCTTCTTGGGGAAGCGCTAAGTCATCCTTCGGGCAAATCACTGTCGGACGCTCCCGCTGACCCACCGGCAAGCAGCGGCCCGGTGGAGACTGCGTGCTGCAGCGGCGACGCATGGGAACGACAGGACCCACCTCGGCAGACAGGTATCCCTCGGATCGGTACAGTCCCTTCAAGTGCTCGATGGCTCGGTCATAGACCTCAGGCACGTAGGTCGCCCAGGGATCGAGAGACTCGGGCATCGGGCGCGATCCGGTGCGCCCGCGGGGGCCCAAGCGCGAATCCAGCACGGTTGAATCCACAGCGGCGAGTACGCCGCTGCCGGGGAGCGCCTCGGTCAAGAAGCTGTCGATCTCTTCGCCCACTTCGTCCGCGCTGCGCGCCCCACGCAGACACGGGTACTCACGAGCCATCACGGTAACACGAGTGCCTTCGCGAACGACGAACTTCAAGTCTAAGAGGCTCCGGTCCTTCGACATGCGGGGACGCGGTGTCACGGACGTGTCGAGAAAGCCCCGCGCCACGTAGTGTTTTCGGAGCCGCCCCGCCAAAGTCGTGACCGATCGGTCATCGCTCTCTTGTAAATCGAGACTCCGTCGCAATTCCACAGCATCGAAGGCGCGCACCCCTTCGAAACGAATGCGGGTGTAGGCACCAGCCTGAACGTTCACACTGAGTCGATCGCGGCGGTCGCCCCCCAAGGAGTGACTCACCAAAGCTGCGTGCCAGCCACCCCGGCGAAGGGAATCCTGCAGCGCACGATCCGCGTCCGAGAGCCGCGCTTCGTCCAGTCTGGCCCCGACTCGCACTTCGTAGGAGCGTAGGACCGACGCCAGCGCGGGAGACGACACCGAAGACACCGCGAAAATGCGCTCGCGCACGATCCGAGGGTCCCCCGCGTCAACGTGCAAGAGAAGGAGCACCTCCAGTGCACGGTCTGTATCTACGACTTTCGGTTGCACCGCGGCATCGGGGAAGCCACTCGCGCGATAATAACTGACCAGTCGCTCGGCGATAGCGGGCAGCTTGAGAGCTGTCAGCTCATCACCGACCGCCACTTCTGCGGCCCGTCGAGCCGGACCTTCCGGCAATTTTCCGTCGATGAATTTCACCGCGGCGATGATGCGCCTCGGCACCACGGCCAATCGCAGAATCAGCGCATCGCCCGCAGGCAACACGCTCGCCCTGACCGATGCGTATCGCCCCGTATCCAAAAGCTCGGCCATGGCCTGACGCGCCAGCGCCGGCGTGAAAACCTCACCAACTCGAACTCGCTGCAGCTTGACGGAATCACTCCACCGCCCACCCTCAAAAATAATGTCGATGCGGGAGATGAGCTTCGATCGGTTCGCCGGTGCCAAAGAGTTGGGCGCGACCGCCAAGGTGCCAACCTCTTGGGCCACCACGGGAGTGATCCCAACCACCGCCACGAGGAGCAGAAGCTGGCAGATCGTGCAAAGGGCGCGCATCTATGCCGATTCTTACAACAAAGCGCACAAATGGGCCTGCTACCGGACGATCCATTAAGGTAGGCCCATGGGGCTACCGCCAAAGCAGCCAGAATCCACAAACAGCGGAAAAAGTGCCTCCAAATGGCGCCGAATGGCGGTGATTGCCGTGATCGGCGGCACCCCCATCGCAGTCCTCGCTCTCTGGATCGCCGTGAACCGGGTGGAATGGCTGGGCCCGTTCGTCGCTGATGGCCTCCGGAGCGTGATCGGAGCCGAGAACGTCACGAGCATCGAGGACTTCGGATACAGCGTCCAAGACAAGGTATTTCGCTTCACTCGCCGTGGGCAGAAGCCCAAAGCCTATTGGGCCGTACCCGAGACAAGCGCCCGCCCACAGCCGAACCCCTCGCCCGATCAGAACGGCTCAGACGCATCCCCCGTGTTGCCGCCGTTCCAACCAAAAGCTGCAGGACCTGTGCACGAGAGCTGGTCAGCCCCCGGCGATGGTCAATGGGTGGGCATTCAAGATCCCAAACGACCCAAAGAGGAGCCACGGCTCTACAAGACGCTTCTTCATCCTGACAAGAATCGGTCCTGGGCCGAGCTCTTCGTCGTTGCCATCGATCTCCGCCGAGCCGACATTCACATGGTCGCAGGACGCTACGAGCCCCAGGCACGGGAAGAAGAAGCCAAAGAGATCGAACGACCGGGCACCATCCCCGAAACTCACCGCACGAATGTGCTCGCCGCCTTCAACGGGGGCTTCAAGACCGAGCATGGCAGATACGGCATGTTTCTCGGCGGGCTGACCTTCGTCAAAGCGCGCAAGGGCGTCTGCACCCTCGTAAAGTACAAGGACGGCCGCATGAGGCTCGCCTCCTGGGGCAAAGTGAAAGACCAGCAAGCAGACATGCTTTGGTGGCGTCAAACGCCCAACTGCATGTACGAGGACGGCAAGGTAAATAGCCGCCTAGAGTCTGGAAATACGCGTAAATGGGGCGCCACCCTGGACGGCGAAACTGTCATCCGCCGCTCAGCTATCGGACTCAGCCCAGACAACGACACGCTCTACATCGGCATCAGCAATCACACCACGGCGCCGGCCATCGCCCTCGGCATGCATCACGTGGGCGCTCCCACTGTCGCCCAACTCGACGTGAACTTCTCCTATCCGAAGTTCGTCGTCTTCAGTAAAAACGCAAAGACCGAAGAGCGCCTCGCCCTCCCGTTGGCGGACGGCTTCGAGTTCAGCGACGGGGAGTTCATTCGGGACCGCGCGCGGCGAGACTTTTTCTACATCATGCCCGCCAAAGGCGAACGCCGCACCGCCCAAAAATAGCGGCTCCCTCCGACGGCAGCGCCCTGCGCGGTACTTTCAGTCTAGGTTTACGGCGCTCGCCCCAGGCCAAGGGACGCGATAGGGTCGACGCCATGACCCAGGACGAAGCCAAACAGAAGGTTGCCGAAGCCGCGCTCCAATACCTGCCGGAAGAGGGCATCGTGGGGCTGGGCTCTGGCTCCACCGCCAAGCTGTTCATCAATGGCGTGGGACGACTGGTCTCCGGCGGAAGAAAACTCAAGGGAGTGCCCACCAGCGAAGCCAGCCGGGAGCAAGCTATCTCACTAGGCATCGAACTCTTGTCCGATGACGGACCCTGGGTCATCGACGTGTGTGTAGATGGTGCCGACGAGGTCAGCGCGTCGCTTGATCTCATCAAAGGCGGCGGCGGATGTCAGACCCGAGAAAAAATCGTCAACCAGGCCGCGAAAAAGAACATCATCGTCGTCGACGAATCCAAGCTGAGTGAGAAACTCGGGGAGAAATGGCCAATTCCAGTGGAGGTGCTCAGTTTTGCTCACCAAGCAACTGTCGCTCAGCTCCAGCAGCACGGCGAACCTAGCCTGCGGATGCGCGACGGGAAGCCATGGATGACGGATGCGGGCAACTACATCTACGATTTAGCGGCCGGGATCCTCGCAGAACCAGCGGAACTTGACGCCAAACTGCTAAATATCCCGGGAGTTGTGGAGACCGGACTATTTGTCCAGCGGGCCGACCTGGTGCTCATCGCTGGGTCCGACGGAGTCCGCGAACTGACGCTGTAGGGTCGATTTGCGGCCAGTCCCCCAGCTGCGGGCGTGCTTAACAAAGCGAAGGTTTAGCAAAGGTCAATTGACGTATTCGAGACGTCCGCAGAAGATGACGGGACGTGCCTAAACCACTCCGAATTGAAGTCGCCGGTCAAAC
>SPKZ01003503.1_pt1 | contig 14902 bp, 15 predicted proteins | sample 2456571 | NCBI WGS metagenome assembly SPKZ01 (sample SAMN11192286, study PRJNA482655) | marine metagenome | biome: ENVO:00000447; feature: ENVO:00000244|ENVO:00000211|ENVO:00000569|ENVO:00002023; material: ENVO:00002151; isolation source: ocean water from marine abyssalpelagic zone ...
CAGCTGCTTGCGCAGCAGGGCCCGAAAATCCGGCGACTCGCCCTCTCCCAGCTGTCCCAATACCGGCAAAATGTGCTTCTGCGGGTTGATCGAGCGCTGCTTGTTGGCCTCGCGGTCCAGGTGAATGGCGAGGCTGGGAATCACCGCCAAGGGCTTACGAAAGTCGACCAGTGCCGTTTTTAGGTTACCCGGGCCATCCTCGTAACTGACCCGGCCTGCCATAGATAAGTCCCGGTCAAACCAGGGGTTCAGCAGTACACCGCCATACACTTCAACCCCTAGCCGGTAGTACCCGCCACTGCTGTGTTCGGGCACAGGCTTAACAGCGAGGTTGGGGCTGTCGGTATGTGCACCCACCAGTCGCGCGCCCGACTCGGCTGGATCTTCAGTCCCATGGACAAACGCGATCAGCGAGCTGTCATTGCGCGTCGTGTAGTAACGCCCCCCCGGCTCCAGCGTCCAGGCTTCGCTTTCTGACAAGGCTTGAAACCCAGCCGACCCCAGTCGTTCTGCCATTGCGTTAACGGCATGAAACGGCGTAGTGGCCTGGCTCAGAAACTGACACAAGCCTTCATTGAAGCCAGCATAGTCCGCTTTCTCGGCGCTCATTCGCTCGTCTCCGATATTGATTTCATTCGTGCATAGAGGCTGGACGTATCCCAGCGGGCGCCGCCCATCGCCTGGACGTCAGCATAGTAGCCATCGACCAATTCGGTAACCGGCAGAGTAAGACCGTGCCGTTTGGCCTCGGCCAGCACCATTCCCAAGTCCTTGCGCATCCAGTCCACGGCAAAACCGTGTTCGTACTCGTCCGCCAGCATCGTCTGGTAGCGGTTCTCCATTTGCCAGCTTTGTGCTGCACCTTGGGAGATAACCTCGACAACGGCTGCCGTATCCAGGCCCGCCGCCTCCGACAGGCTAAAGGCCTCCGCAAGACCTTGCACGACTCCAGCAATGCAGACTTGATTCACCATCTTGGCCAATTGACCACTGCCCACGGGGCCCAGCAATCGCGCACAGCGGGCGTAGGCATCCAGCGTCGGTGCTGCGGTGTCGAAGTGCTCTTGCTGACCGCCGACCATCACCGTCAGTACACCGTTTTCTGCGCCAGCCTGCCCGCCGCTCACAGGGGCATCAAGAAAGCCGACACCCTTTTCCGCGCAAGCAGAAGCCAACTCACGCGCCAGCTCCGCTGACGCTGTCGTGTGGTCAACCAGCAAGGCCCCTTCGCTCATACGGGCAAGCGCCCCTTCATCCCCTGTGGTAACCTGACGCACATCATCGTCATTGCCCACACAGACAAACACTATGTCGGCGCCCTGCGCTGCCAGCTCCGGTGTGCTCGCACTCTCACCGCCATACTCGTCACACCAAAGCCGAGCCTTTTCTGCACTGCGATTGAATACCGTGACCGAATGGCCGGCTCGTTGCAGATGCCCAGCCATGGGGTAACCCATCACGCCCAGGCCGATAAACGCCAGTTTCATTGTCGATTCATCCTCGATAACTGAAGCTCAAGCAGCTTCACATCCACCAAACCACAAACAGCGCCAAGCCCAGCGCGAGTCGATAGTACACAAACGGCATCAACCCGATACGGTCGAGCAGGCGCAAGAACGCAGCGATACAGGCATAGGCCGTTAATGCGGCAACCGCGACGGCAAAAGCCAGCATTGGCCAGTCCACCGACACACCACTGTCCAACAGCTCCAGTGTCTTAATCAAGCCCGCGCCAGCAATGACGGGAATAGACAGAAGGAAAGAGAAGCGTGCCGCTGCGTGACGATCTAACCCCAAGAACAGGGCAGCAGTAATTGTGATGCCAGATCGCGAAACACCGGGAATGGGTGCCACGGCCTGCGCTAATCCTATGCCGATCGCAATTGGTAACGACAATGGCCTGAAACTTGGAAGACGACGGTTATACCAATCGGACCAGCCCAGCAACACACCAAAGACCACGGTGGTAGTTGCGATCACCAGTATGCTGCGCAATTCGCCCGCAATCAGGGATTCGCCCGCGAGGCCCACCAGCGCTACGGGCACTGAGGCCAGTGCGAGATACCACACCATGGAGACTTCGTCGTTGATCTCGCGTCTGGCAATACCCTGCAAGGTGCCCTGCGCTAGCGCGATCAGGTCACGGCGGTAGTAGAGAAGCACTGCTAGCAAGGTGCCAACATGCACCGCAATATCGAATGCCAGCCCCTGGTCATCCCAACCCAGCAGCTTCGAAGGCAGTATCAGGTGCGCAGAGCTGGATATGGGCAAAAATTCTGTGAGCCCCTGAAGAGCCGCCAGCGCCAGCGCTTGCAACCAATCCATTAACGCCCCTTGCCCTGCTCAGCCAACTTCTTCCAACCCACGCTCTCCTGTACATAGCGCGGCACTATCTGCTCTGGCTTGAGTAGGTGTCCGGCGATGTGGGCGTGCTCGGCCAGAGCGATCATATCCACGGCGTTCGGCAGAAGTGCTTCCGCCGCCGGTGGCACCCTCAACAGCGGACTTGTGGGAAACCTCGCGGCGTACATTGCACCGCTGCCCACCACATGAATGGGATCTTGTCCGGCAATAACTGCCATTTCGCCCAGTGGTAGCGCCTCGGGGGCACAATGACTGGCATCCATTACCGTTTCGGGCACACCCTCTGTGATTCGATAAAGCGCGAAATACAGCTCATCTATACGCGCATCGATAGTGCTGAGAACCAGTGTTCCCACGGCCTTATCAACTAACCCTTCTCGCGCTGCAGTGGCCGCCTGGCAGGCCAAGGTCGACACAGCCACTGCTGGCAATTCTGCCGCAAAAGCAATGCCCTGCGCCGCACTGGCCGCAATACGCAGGCCGGTGAACGAGCCTGGGCCTTCTCCATAAGCAATAAGACTAACACCGGCTGCGCTCACATTACCGCCGGGCAGCAGGCGTTCAAGCAGCGGCAATATCCGCTGGCTGTGCTGCCGGGGGATCACCTCATGCACTGCAGCAATGCTGTCGCCCTGACGGAGGGCCAGGGTGCAGGCATCTGTTGCCGTATCGAGTGCGAGGATGCCGAGGGTGCTGTGGTCGCGGTCGCTTGTCACTGTGCGAAGTCGTTACTGCTATTCAATCTAGTGGAAGCGTGATTATCACACACTGCCCAGCCCCGTGGTAACGTACCCGGCATGGAGCGCACTAAATTCGGGCAACACCGCACCGATATCACCGGACTGATTCTCGCTGGCGGCAGGGGCTCGCGCATGGGGGGTGTTGACAAGGGCTTGGTCGACATTGACGGGCGCCCGCTCATAGCAGCTACCATTGAACGGCTGCGCCCACAGGCAAGCACCATCGTGATTAGCTGCAATCGGAATGCAGAACATTACCGGCCCTATGCAGACCGACTTGTTACGGACTTACGCGCCGATTTTCAGGGGCCACTGGCCGGAATAGAGGCCCTCGGCGAGATAAACACGCCGCTGCTGCTGGTAACACCCTGCGACACACCAAACATACCTTCGAACCTGGGCGCTAGATTACTGGCGGCAATGACGCCTGCAACAGACGCCGTGTATGCGCAGAGCGATGGACGCCAGCACTATCTCTGCCTCTTGTTGCGCCAACGAGCACTGCCCACCCTGTCTCCGTATCTGGACAGTGGGCAGCGATCAGTACGCCACTGGTTGCAAACGCTCAACACCGAGGCCGTATCGTTCGCTAACGAAGCGCATGCTTTCACTAACGTGAATTACCGATAAGCGGGCGAAAAAAAGCCCCGATACGACTGCATCGGGGCTTTTCGCTAGTAGAGCACTGCTATTTGCGCTTGACGGGTGACTTTTTCTTGGCCGCCGCTTTGCGCTTGGGTGCCGCCTTCTTTTTAGCCGCTGCCTTTTTGGGCGCAGCCTTTTTTGCCGCGACCTTCTTGGCGGCTACTTTGCGCTTAGGCGCCGCCTTTTTCGCTGTCGCTTTTTTCTTAGCTACCGCTTTTTTCTTGGGTGCTGCTTTCTTTTTAGGAGCCGCCTTCTTCTTGGCTGCAGCCTTCTTCTCAGCAGCCTTCACTTTCGCCTTGGCTTTCTTCTCCGCAGACTTCACCTGACGCTCCAACCGGGCCTCCAATGCCGCCAGCTTCTTGGCGTCAGCCTTGGCCCTTGCTTTGGCCCACTTTTCTGCGTGCGCAGCCAGCGCTTTTGCCTTGTCCAGCTCTGCTTTTGCAGCAAGCTCTGCTTTACGCTGCAGAATCTGCTCTTTCGCAGCCAGCTGTGCCGCTTTCACTTTCGCAGTCTCAGCGGCTTCCATCAGGCGCTGACGCGCAGCGGAAACTCGCTCTCGAATCGCCTTGATCCGAGAGGAAACCTTTGCTGACGCATTGGACGCTGCTTTCGCAGAGCGACGATCAGCGGCCTTTTTACTCTTGCTGGCTTTCTTACGTGCAGACTCTGCTTTTTTCTTGGCTGCCGCCAAGGCTTTCTTTTCTGACGCAATAGACTTTTCTAACTTAGCCAACACCTCGTTGGCTTTAGCGACGGCTGGCGATGTCGCAGTCGCTTTGGGCTTAGCGGGCGCCCTCCGTTTAGCCACTGCCTTACGCTTGGCGGGTGCCTTTTTCGCCGCGGCTTTGCCACGAGCAGTTGTCTTTTTCTTCTTCGCGGTTGCCATTTCCCAGGTCTCCACTGTTAGGTATTGGATAACGCTTCTCGAACATAGCAACATTAAAAACAGGCCACAACAGCCACAGCGCGCAGAAAAACAAGGGGCAAACGCATGCATACAAGCGTATTGCTCTATGCATTTTCTCGCGCAACCCAGGTCGTATTGAGAACGAGCGCGACTGCAGTACACTCATAACACTGTAAAAATAGTGCAAAAATGAAATTCGCTAGCAATGCACTGCACGTTCAACGCGTCAGATCATGCCAGGATTGAGTATTCGATAACGATTACTCGCCACCAAAACTTGAGAGTCGGGTGTGAAAAAAACTGTGTGAAAAAGTCTTAAGACGCAAAAAAAGGGGCGCAATGCCCCTATTCATCAAATCATTTTCGTCTTAGGCGTCTAGCGCTTCAAACACTTTCTCGCGAATCTCATCGACACTGCCGACACCAGGAATTCGGTGGTAACCGGGGGCTTTATCGCCTTCCATTCCCTGATAAAAATCGATAAGCGGCGCTGTCTGATTCTGGTAAACAGAGAGACGATTGCGAACAGTATCTTCTGAATCATCATCACGCTGCACCAGCGGCTCACCCGTCACATCGTCTTTGCCTTTAACTTTAGGTGGGTTGTAAATCACGTGATAGACACGGCCGCTCTCGGGATGAACCCGACGACCGCTCAGGCGCGCAACGATCTCTTCGTCATCAACGGCAATTTCCACCACCTGATCAATATCAACTCCCGCTTCCACCATCGCCTCGGCCTGAGGAATGGTGCGCGGAAACCCATCGAACAGGAAACCCTTCTCGCAATCGGGTTCGGCAATGCGCTCTTTTACCAGCGCAATAATCAGGTCGTCGGATACAAGCCCGCCGGCATCCATCACTTCTTTCGCCTGTTGCCCCAATTCGGTACCGGCCTTAACAGCGGCTCGCAACATATCGCCAGTGGAGATCTGCGGAATCCCAAAACGCTCACAGATGAATTGGGCTTGGGTTCCTTTGCCGGCGCCGGGGGCGCCCAATAAGATCAATCGCATTAAGAGATTTCCTCAAAACTTTATCGGTCAGCTGTCACCAGCCGATTGGGGTATTCAACGAGGGCAGTAACCTTACACAGGGGCAAGTATGCTAGCAACCCCGCTTGGCCTGCTCCCACAGACCATCGAGCTCGGCTTCTGACAGCGAATCCAGCGCCCTGCCCTGCGCCTCGGCTGCGGCCTCCATCGCCACAAATCGCTGCTCGAATTTACTACTGGAGCGACGCAGGCTGGTTTCTGCATCCAGCTTCAAATGACGCGCCAGATTAGTCACGGAGAACAGAACATCGCCTAGTTCCTCATCGATATTCACGGCATCGCCAGCCTCGATCGCCGCACGCAGTTCCAGCAGCTCTTCGTCGATCTTTTCCAGCACTGCTTGAGGTTCGGCCCAGTCAAAGCCCACTCCCGACGCACGCTTTTGCAGTTTTTGCGCGCGGGGCAGCGCTGGCAGTGCCACGGGAATGTCAGCGAGGATTGCATGCTGGCTTTTCTCCGCTCGTTCTTGCTGCTTAATCGCCTCCCAGGTTTCCTTGACCTGCGCCACGTCTGTTTGCGAGTCAACAATGCCCTCAATCTGGCCGTTGGCGAACACATGAGGATGACGCCTGACTAATTTACCGACCAAGGTGTCCACAATCCGGGAGAAATCAAAAAGTCCACGCTCTGCACCCAGCTGGGCATAAAAGATGACCTGAAACAACACATCACCCAGTTCCTCGGCAACATGCTCAAAATCACCCTGTTCAATCGCGGCCACGAGTTCATAACATTCCTCCAGGGTGGACGGAACGATGGTGTCGAAGTCCTGTGCAATATCCCAGGGACAGCCGTTCTCGGGGTCGCGCAGGCGCTGCATAACCCGCAACAGGTCCTGGGTGCTATAGGGCTCTGACATAGGCTCTACTCCATGATGCGCGTGGCCGAGATAACATTCTTGAGGCGGTTGATCCGCGCCAAAAGCCGCGACAAGGCACCCAAGTTGGGAATCTCAACCCGCAAGCGCATGGTGGCGGTGTTCGAGGTCTTGTGGCTCTGGGTATTGATCGCCAGGACGTTGAGTCGCGCATTGGCCATCAGCTCGGTGATATCGCGCAGCAGCCCCTGCCGGTCCCATGCCTCGATGGCTATTTCCACTTCATAATGACTTTGAGGCTGCGTGCCCCAGGCCACATCTATAATGCGGTGCTCTGTGGATTCCTGCAGTTTAATCAGACGCGGACAGTCCGCCCGGTGCACGGTGACGCCGCGCCCTCGCGTGATAAACCCAGAGATCGCATCCCCCGGCAAAGGCTTGCAACAACCGGCCATCTGGGTGAGCAGATTGCCCACGCCCTGTACCTGCACCTGATCGCGATAGTCTCGGCTGCCACCACGCCCAAGCTTCATCTCGGGTTCTGGACGATCACCCACCAATCCCTGGGCGGCATTCAGCACCTGTGCGGAGGACAATTCGCCAGCACCAACAGCCGCGTACATGTCTTCTACTGTCGGTAACTGTACTTTGGCGGCCACACGTTTGTAGTCGACGCTGGTAAGCGCCATTCGACGAAACTCCCGATCCAACAGGTGGCGCCCCGCATCAATGTTTTCGTCCCTCGCCTGGGCCTTGAACCAATGCTGCACCTTGGCGCGTGCACGAGAGGTTTTGAGGTACCCCAAGCCCGACTGAAGCCAATCTCGCTTGGGGCGGCCGTCCTTGCTGGTCAGCACCTCTACCCTGTCGCCAGTGCGCAGCGTATAGGTCAACGGCACGATACTGCCGTTCACTTTGGCGCCGCGGCAGCGATGCCCTACTTCGGTGTGCACGTGGAAGGCGAAATCCAGAGGTGTGGCCCCATTGGCCAGGTTAACAACGTCGCCCTTGGGCGTGAAAACGTAGACCCTGTCCTGGGCGACATCGAAACTGAACTGCTCTGCCACCTCCAGCGCATCGCCGGTTTCTTCGTGCCAGTCCAGCACCTGACGCAACCAGGCGATTTTCTCCTCATAGGTACTGGCCATGCCGCCCTGACTGTCAGAGCCCTTATAACGCCAGTGCGCACAAACGCCGAGCTCTGCCTCCTCATGCATCTGGTGGGTGCGAATCTGAACCTCCAGAATCTTCCCCTCAGGGCCAATAACCGCTGTATGCAGGGACCGATAGCCGTTCTCTTTGGGGTTAGCGACGTAATCGTCGAACTCATTGGGAATGTTGCGCCACAAACCGTGCACCAGCCCCAGCGTGGCGTAACAATCCCTGACTTCAGGCACAAGAATACGAACTGCACGGATATCGTACACCTGCGAAAAACCGATGCCCTTACGCTGCATCTTTCGCCAAATGCTGTAGATATGCTTCGCGCGGCCGGTGATTTCGAACTCAAGGTCGGCCTGGGACAGTACCTTGCTGAGGTCTTCCCGAACGCGATTGATGAACCGGTCGCGCTCCCGGCGCTTACCATCTAGTAACCGCGCTATTTTGCGGTAGGCCGCGGGGTAAAGGTAGCGGAACGACAGGTCTTCCAGCTCCCACTTTAAATGACCAATACCCAGACGATGCGCCAGCGGTGCGTACACATCAAACACTTCCCTGGCCACGCTCTGTCTGCGCAGTTCATCGGTCTTCACCGCCCGAATCGCACTGGTGCGCTCCGCCAGCTTGATCAACGCCACGCGCACGTCGTCGACCATGGCGATGAGCATCTTGCGAATATTGTCTTTCTGCCCGTGCGCCTGACCCAGTACTGGCTCTTCGCGCTGTATCTGCAGGTCGCTGATGGCAGCCATTCGCAGGACGCCGCGCAGTTGCCTTAGCGTCTCATCGCTGAACGTGGTTGCCAGTTGATCCAGCGTCAGGCGCTCTTCGCGTACTGAACGATAGAGAATACCGGCAACCAGACTGTCGATGCCCAACTGCAGGTCCGCCAGAATCTGCGCCGTTTCCAGGCCGGCTAGCAGCGCATTGCTTTTAACCGCCCAGTCGCCCGGGTCTACCCCGTTCTGGGACTGCGCTTCGCGCGCCAGCCTGGCCGCGGTTCGCAGCGTCAGCGCTTCATCGTCGGTTAGCTCGACGGGCAGCTGTGCCTGCCAGCGCTCAAGATCGATTTGACCCTGCGCATCAACGACAAACTGTTCCCGTACCTGCACCATGGATTAACGCTCCGGCGAGAATACCCCGGTGGACAGGTAGCGATCGCCGCGGTCGCACACGATCGCAACTATCGTGGCGTTCTCGAGCTGCTGTGAGAGCTTCAGCGCGGCGGCAATGGAGCCACCGCTGGACACCCCGGCAAAAATCCCTTCCTCTGCCGCCAATCGGCGCATGGTGTGCTCAGATTCCTGTTGGGAAATATCCATGACCTGATCCACTCGGCTGGCATCGAAAATGCGCGGCAGATACGCCTCAGGCCAACGCCGGATGCCCGGTATGCTTGAGCCTTCCACCGGCTGCAGGCCGACGATCTGAATGTCCGGATTTTTCTCTTTCAGATAGGCGGAGCACCCCATGCTGGTGCCTGTGGTGCCCATGGAGCTCACAAAGTGGGTCACCTCGCCAGCGGTCTGGGACCAGATCTCGGGACCCGTTGTGCGGTAATGCGCCAATGGGTTATCGGGATTGGCAAACTGGTCTAGAACCCGCCCCTCGCCTCGAGACTGCATCGCCATTGCGAGGTCTCTTGCGCCTTCCATCCCCTCTTCCTGACTGACTTCAATCAGGCGCGCCCCGTACGCGGTCATCGCCTGCTTGCGCTCGTCGCTCATATGGGAAGGCATTATCAAAGTGAGCGGATAGCCACGTACTGCTGCCGCCATCGCCAGCGCTATGCCAGTGTTGCCACTCGTAGCCTCTATCAGGGTATCGCCCGGGCTGATATCGCCGCGCGCTTCCGCTTCAGCGATCATGCTCAGCGCTGGCCGATCTTTAACGGAACCTGCAGGGTTGTTGCCCTCCAGTTTGGCCAATACCGTATTGCTGGTGTTACCGGGAAGGCGCTGCAAACGCACCAAGGGTGTATTGCCAATGCAGGCTTCGACTGTGGGGTATTCGGGCATAGGACACTACCAAACGAGGAGCGAGATTATATCGGTTTTACGGTGTATACACAGGGTTTCGTATCAGGTCAGGACAGTACCGCAAATGCAACAACATATTCATCCTCATCCGAAAGACTGATCGCCACTGACCCCGCGCCCCGCTTTTCGGCGACAACCTTCGCACCGCCACTTAACTGGACCCCAGGCGCCCCGGAGTCGTCATGCACTATCGCAATGTCCTGCCAGCTGACGCCTCGGCCAATGCCAGTCCCCAGGCACTTTGCAACGGCCTCCTTAGCAGCGAACCGCTTGGCCAGCAAGCGCGCGGGATAGCGGCTGCACTCGTACTCTCTAATCTCGTCGGGTGTGAGAATGCGTTGCACAAACTTGTCGCCCTGCCGCTCCAGTACCGCTTCAATGCGCTGAACACGCAGGATGTCAGTGCCCACCGAAATCACAGGGAAGACTCATCTTGCGTCGGGGTTTGGCGATCACCTGCATTGGCGTATTGGCGGAACAGGCTACGACTGCGCAGCGGCGCATCGCCTAGATGAACTGCCAAAGCCTGTCGTAGCAGACGCTTTGCTGTTGTGGCCGATGAACCCTGGATGTCATCTTTAGCGATAGCGAGCAGGTCACTACCCTGGTATCGCTGGATCTCTGGTATCGTGCCCGCACAGGCAACCAACCCCGCATCAGGATCCAGCCTATACCAGGCATTAGGATCCAGCGCTTCCCCGGTATCCGCCTCAACCTCGAGGCTGAGACGATAACCCAGTTCCTCGAGCAGATGCATCTCAAAGCGTCGCAATATCGGCTCGGCCGCCGCCGAGGAGGCCAGCGCCGCCAGCGTCTCGCCATAGCGAGCGAAGACCATGGGGTGAGGATCGTAGCGCTGCAGCAGGCGAATCATCAGTTCGTTCAGGTATAGACCACTGAAGAGGCGTTCACCCCTGAGCATCCACGGTGCACCCGCCAGTTCGGCATGGGTGAGGGTTTTCATTTCTCCCCTGCCCGAGAACGACACCAGTAGCGGTGAAAAAGGTTGCACAAGAGCCGAGGTATTTCCGCCGCGCGCTTTACGCCGCACGCCTTTGGCCACCAGGCTGATCCGGCCGTGCTCTGCGGTCAGCACTTCGAGCAGCTGACTGCTGTCCCGAAAAGGCTTGCGATGTAACAGATAGGCAGGTTGCAGGCTGATGCGCATGAGCACTACCTAACGGTCGTCATACCCAAGACTACGCAGAGCGCGCTCATCGTCGGACCAGCCGGATTTCACCTTCACCCACAAGCGGAGCATGACCTTGCTGTCGAACAGGCGCTCCATATCCCGGCGCGCTTCGGTACCGATGCTGCGAAGCCGACTGCCCTTGTCGCCGATGATGATCTTTTTCTGTCCATCCCGCTCCACCAGAATCAGCGCGGAGATATGCAGCACACCCTTTTCATCCCCGGCGAACTCTTCAATCTCCACCGCTACCGCATAGGGCAATTCATCACCGAGCTGGCGCATGATTTTCTCGCGCACAATTTCAGCAGCAAGAAAACGCTGGCTGCGATCGGTAATCTGTTCTTCAGGAAAGAAATGAATCGATTCGGGCAGATGAGACACAATCACCCGTTCAAGCTCTTCGGTGTTGTGCTGGCGCAGGGCCGACAGTGGCACGACGGCCGTAAAATCTGACTTCTCGGACAGGCTCTGCAGGTGCGGCAGCAGTGCATTTTTATCCGCCAGCAGATCCACCTTATTGACTACCAGCACCACGGGGCGGTTCGACTGCTGCACTCGCTGCAGCACCATTTCGTCTTCCTCGGTCCAGGCAGTGCGATCCACCACAAACACCACCAAATCCACATCATCAATCGCGCTGCTGGCGGCCCGATTCATCACCCGGTTGATGGCTTTCTCAGCCCCCTTGTGCAGACCGGGTGTGTCCACATAGATGATTTGATGATCACCCTCGGTCTTGATACCCAGCACCTGATGGCGGGTAGTTTGCGGTTTGCGCGATGTGATACTGATCTTCTGCCCCAGAAGGTGATTCAGCAGCGTGGACTTGCCCACGTTGGGTCTTCCCACAATCGCCACGTATCCGCAGTGTTTTGACGCATCAGCCATGATTCAAACGCTCCACTGCCTCGGCAGCCGCCTGTTGTTCCGCCTTGCGGCGACTGCTACCTGTGCCCTCGGTGACCAGCGACTGCGACTGCACGGTGCAGCTGACCGTAAACACCTGAGCATGGTCCTCTCCGGTCACGCCCAGCAACTGATATTCCGGCAGTGCCTGGCCACGGCCCTGCAATAGCTCCTGCAGCCGGGTTTTGGCATCTTTGCCATCAGATTGTTGGTCAAGATCACGCAAACGGCTGTCGAACCAGGCGAGTAAACAACGCCTGCAGGTGTCTACATCCGAGTCCAGAAGGATTGCGCCCGCAATGGCTTCAACCGTATCAGCGAGAGTGGAACCGCGCCGATGACCACCGCTTTTGCGCTCACCGGTACCCAATCGCAGGTAATCACCCAGCTCAAGCTCCCGCCCGATCTCTGCCAGCGTATCGCCGCAGACCAATGAGGCACGCACACGGCTCAGGCTTCCCTCCTGACTGGATGACAGTTTCTGGTACAGGGCCTCGGCGATGACGTGATTAACGATGGAGTCGCCAAGGAACTCCAATCGTTCATTGTTGGTCCTGCCTGCGCTGCGGTGCGTCAGGGCAAGTTGTAATAGCGCGGGGTCACTGAAACTGTAGCCCAGCGCTCGCTGCAGGCGCTCGAGCTTGTCCAATGCTAGTCGTAGCGAGGAACGCCCGCCTCCATTTTCAGATCATCAAAGCGCATCATCGCATCGATGCGGCCTGCCACGTGGATGCGAGCCTCGTAGTTGGCATCGATGTAGATCTTGCCATCCTCACGGAACACTTCGATCTCTCTGGGCTTGATGCCGGTTACCTGATTGGTATTGAGCAGGTTGGCCAGTTTGCGACGAATATCAGCAATGGTCTGCTCCTCAGGATTGAACTCCTGGGCAACACGGGACACCACGTCCCTGACGGTCAGGTACTCCATGTAATGCGGTGCCATTTTGATCCCGCACATAACAAAGAATCCGACCATAATCGCAATCACGATCATGCCCGGAAACGAAATGCCGGTCTGGTATCTGCGCAACGGTGCCCTCATGGCTATGCTCCCCCCACCCTGGATGTGATTATTCTATGGCCCCTGCTCGACTGAAACTGGGGATGCTAAACAGAGAGTCCCAGTGCATCCAGATGGCGAAGGCCTTGCCTACTATATCCTTTTCCGGGACTTGACCCCAAACGCGACTGTCACTGCTGTTGTCACGATTATCGCCCATCATGAAGTAGTGACCCTCGCGAACCGTCACGGAGAAATCCCTCGGCGGGCGAGCGCGGTCTACCTGGGCCAGGTGTGTCGCCTCGCCCAAGGCTTCCTGCCCGATCTGATACCGGCTGCGCCCTTCTGTGACAGCGGCCAACCATTCCACAGGCACTGGCTTGCCGTTCACACTCAGCTGTTTGTTGCGGTAGGTCACTGTATCGCCCGGCAACCCGATAACGCGCTTGATGTAATACGTTTTGTTCATGTGCGGCGGGAAAAACACCATAACGTCGCCGCGCTCAGGCTCGTTCAGGTCCATGACCTTGGTGCGGATGACCGGCAGCCGAATGCCGTAGGTGTACTTGTTGACGAGAATATAGTCACCCACCAGCAGCGTAGGCACCATGGACGATGACGGGATCTGGAAGGGCTCGGCGATAAACGAGCGCAGCACAAAAACAACAAACAGCACCGGGAAGAAGGACTTGGCGTACTCCACCAATACCGGCTCGCGCGCGTCCTTGTTCACCGCTGCCTCATAGGCAATCGCATCCGCGGTCTCGGCGGTTTCCCACTGTGGGTGCTGTGCCTGCAATGCCTCAGCGCGCTGACGTCTGCCGGGCGCAAAAAGCATCACATCGACCAGCCAGATGATGCCGCTGCCAAATACCAAAATGACGAGTATCAGAGGGAAATCAATGGTCATTGCGCCTTAGCCGTCCACCTTCAGTACCGCCAGGAATGCCGACTGTGGGATTTCCACGCGGCCCACCTGCTTCATACGTTTTTTGCCCGCTTTCTGCTTTTCGAGCAGCTTTTTCTTACGCGTAACGTCACCACCATAGCACTTGGCCGTCACATTTTTGCGCAGCGCTTTCACGGTCTGGCGTGCCACGATCTTACTGCCCACCGCTGCCTGAATAGCAACATCGAACATCTGCCGCGGGATAAGCTCTTTCATCTTTTCGGTCAGCGCCCGACCCCGGTACTGCACCTGGTCCCTGTGCACAATCACCGCCAGGGCATCCACCTTCTCGCCGTTGATCAGTACGTCCATCTTCTGCAGGCTGGCGCTTTCAAAGCGCTCGAAGCTGTAATCCAGCGAGGCATAGCCACGGCTCACGGACTTGAGGCGATCGAAGAAATCCAACACCACCTCGGCCATGGGAATGTCATAGACAACCGACACCTGCGAGCCCAAGAACTGCATATCTTTCTGCACGCCCCGCTTTTCGACGCACAAGGTGATGACATTACCGAGGTAATCCTGGGGCACCAAAATATTGCAGCGCGCTATAGGCTCGCGCATTTCGTCAATCTCGCCACTGTCAGGCAGCGCTGAGGGGTTATCCACACGCAGCGTATCGCCGAGCTTGGTGACCACTTCATAGATGACCGTCGGCGCGGTAGTGATCAGGTCGAGGTCGTACTCGCGCTCCAGCCGCTCCTGGATGATCTCCATGTGCAGCATGCCGAGGAAACCGCAACGGAAACCAAAACCCAGCGCATCCGATGTCTCCGGCTCGTAGAAGAGGGAGGCATCGTTAAGCGTCAGCTTGCCCAGCGCATCACGGAAATCTTCGTAGTCATCGGAGGAAATCGTAAAAATACCCGCATACACCTGCGGTTTGACCTGCTGGAAACCGGGCAGCGCCGGCACCTCCTGCTGATTCGCGTGCACCAGCGTATCGCCCACGGGCGCCCCGTGAATGTCTTTGATGCCTGCGACAACGAACCCAACTTCACCCGCAGCCAGTGAAGGCTTCTCAAGGCGCTTGGGTGTAAAGATGCCAACGCTATCGACCTGGTGCACCTTACCCGTCGATTTGGCCATTATTTTGTCGCGCTTATTGAGCGTCCCCTGTGTCAC
>SPKZ01009700.1_pt1 | contig 14901 bp, 12 predicted proteins | sample 2456571 | NCBI WGS metagenome assembly SPKZ01 (sample SAMN11192286, study PRJNA482655) | marine metagenome | biome: ENVO:00000447; feature: ENVO:00000244|ENVO:00000211|ENVO:00000569|ENVO:00002023; material: ENVO:00002151; isolation source: ocean water from marine abyssalpelagic zone ...
GCCCCAGTGCGACTCGCGGATCGAGAGCCGCGCGTCCGGTGCCACGATCCGAATGTCGGCGCCCATCGCGATCTGAAGGCCGGCGCCGTAGGCCACACCATGTACGGCCGCGATCACGGGAACCGGAAGCAACTGCCAGACCCATGCCGGGTTTCGCCTGGGATCCGCATCGGCTGCGCTGCGATTTTGGGCCGAGGCGGGTTTCCCGAGAGTGTCCCCGACCCGCGACATCGTCGCCATGTCGAGCCCTGCGCAGAATGCGCGGCCTTCACCCGAGAGGACCACCGCGCGCAGGCTGAGATCGTCGGCAAGGGCGTTCGCCGTTTCGACCAGGGCCGCGAACATCGGGGGGTCCAGTGCGTTGAGCTTGTTACCCCGCACCATTCGGACGTCGGCGATCCCGTCCTTCATTTCCACGCGAACTCGCTCTTCCATTCGATGCTCCTTCCAGTTCCTTCCCGGATTGTGGTGCCAGGAGGGTCTTCGGGGGAGAGCCGTTGGGGATCGGAAGTCTCCGCTCCCATGATAGCTTGAAGGTCGATCCGTGCGGGGAGCGGCCGGAACTCCGCGGCGGCCCTTGCACGCGCCCGGGTTCGGGCCGCGGGACGGCCGGGTCCAGGCGCCCCGCGACAGACGGCGATCCGCCCCTCGGTGGTACATTGCATCCCGTGCGGAAGCAGTATCATTTCTGGCCATCTGCCGAGGGACTGATGGCCTGGGACGTCGAGAGGCTGATCGCGCTTTCGAAGGGTTTGACGCCGACCGCGCTGCCGCTGAACTCGATCAGAGAGATCGACGAGGCCTACTGGTTCGACGATGTCAAGCAGCGGCCCACCTGTCGAAAGGTCCTGGAACACATGCGCTTGATCCACGAGGTGGACCTGTCCTACCCGATCATTCTGGGCGTCGACGGAAGAGTGATGGACGGCATGCACCGCGTGGCAAAGGCCCTGCTGCAGGGGGATGAGGTGATCGCGGCCGTGCAGTTCGAGCGGGAGCCCGAACCGGACTACCTCGGCCGCAGGCCGGAGGATCTACCCTACTGATCTCGCCGCCTAGCGTGAGATGGAGAGCACGCCTTGAGCACCGCGTTCGAATCGAAATCAGGAGCCGCTTCTGGCGCGGCGCATACCGGCGGAAGGGCGCCGCCCGAGCTCTCGGGGGCCTGGCCCTTGCTGGGCCACCTGCTCGAGTTGCGCAGGCGCCCGATCGAGCTGTTTCAGCGCGTCCGCGACGAACTCGGCGAGGTCGGCGAGCTGAACTTTGCGGGCAACCGGGTGGTCATGCTGATGGGCGAGGAGGCCCAGGAGGCTTTTTTCCGCGGGAGCGACGACCAGCTCGATCAGGCCGCCGCCTACCCGTTCATGACGCCGGTGTTCGGCCGGGGCGTGGTCTTCGACGCGTCGCCCGCGCAGCGCCAGCAGGCGCTTCGCAACCAATCGCTGCGAGCCGACTTCATGAAGGGTCACGCCGAGACCATCGATGCCGAAGTGCGCCGGATGCGCCGGAACCTGGGCGATGCCGGCGAGGTCGACCTGCTCGACTTCTTCTCCGAACTCACGATCTATACCTCGAGCGCGTGCCTGATCGGGAAGGAGTTCCGCGAGGAGTTGACGCCCGAATACTTCCGGACTTTCTATGAACTCGAGAAGGGCACCGACGCGCTCGCCTACGTGAACCCGAACCTGCCGCTTCCGGTATTTCGTGCGCGCGACCGCGCCCGACGCCGCCTCGTGGAACTGCTCGACGGGGTGTTCACGCGCCGCAGACAGGACCCGGACTCAACGCGCGAGCTCTTCGACATCCTGCTCGACCTCCGCAACGAAGACGGGACGCCCCGCTACCCGATCGACCAGATCACGGGCATGTTCATTTCGATGATGTTCGCGGGCCACCACACCACGTCGGGCACCGCAGCCTGGACCCTGATCGAGCTACTCAAGCACCCCGCGGTGCTTCGCGGCGTGGTGGAAGAACTCGATCGACTCTTCGCGGATGGGCGCGAGGTCAGCTACCAGGCGCTTCGCGAAATTCCGCGGCTCGAGCACGCGATCCAGGAGGCGCTGCGCCTCCACCCGCCGCTGATTCTGCTGATGCGCAAGGTGGTCTTCGACTTCCACTACAAGGAGTGGACGGTGCCGGCCGGAAAACTGGTCGGTGTCTCGCCCGCGGTCTCGAACCGCATGCCCGAGTGCTTCGCCGAGCCCGACCGCTACGACCCAGGCCGCTACGACGAAGAGCGGGCAGAGGATCGCCAGCTCTTTGCGTGGATTCCGTTCGGGGCGGGCCGCCACCGCTGTGTGGGGTCGGCGTTTGCGCTGATGCAGCTGAAGGCGATCTTCAGCGACCTGCTGCGCCACTACGAATTCGAGCTGGCTCAGCCGTCCGAGAGCTATCGGAACGACCACTCGAAGATGGTCGTGCAGATCCGGAAGCCCTCGCGGGTACGTTACCGCCGGCGTCTGGCGGAACGCGCGTCCGCGAGCACCGCCGTTGCGCGTTCGGCCCGGGTGGCAGCGGGCGGATTTCGGATCTGCGTCGACCGCGACCTGTGCCAGGGACACGCAGCGTGCGTCGCGGAGGCACCCGGGGTGTTCGAACTCGAGCCTGCGGAACACAAGGTGCGGCTGCTCGTGGATGCCCCGCCCGCCGAGTTTCGCGAGGCCGTGGATCGGGCGGTCCGGCAGTGTCCGACGCGCGCGCTCTGGATCGAGGAGCAGAGTTCGCGCAAGCCCAGCCCGGTCAGCGAGCCCGGATGAGCCTGCGAAACGATTATTCGGGTCCGTTCGACCCCGACCTGGGGCTCGCCGACTTCTCGCGCCAGGCGCTCTGTCATCTTGGCCGCGAGTACCTGCTGATCGGCCACCTGCAGGACCGTGTGGGTCTGCCGCTCGCGATCCAGAGCTTCGGGAGAGAGGCACTGCTTGAGCTTTCGATCGACGAGTGGATGGGCGCGAGCCCGATCTACTCCCGGCGCATGCAACGCGCGCTCGGCTTCGAAGGCCACGACGTCGGCACGGTGTTCAAGAACCTTCAGCTCGAAATCGGTGCGCCGCCGCAATTCATGGACTTCCAGTTTCGGCTCGACAGCCCCGAGTACGGAGAGTTCTGGCTTCCCCACTGCGGTGCGCTGCTCGATGTGGAGCCGTTTGGCGAGAAGCAGGTCAAGCTTATGTGTCACAACATCGAAGACCCCACCTTCGATGCGACCGCGGCTGCCACGAACCCGCGAATGAAGATGCGTCCGATCCACCGCCCGCCCCGCAACCCCGCGGATCGCACTCCGCATTGTCGTTGGTCGGTCTTCATCGATGAGGAGAGTGTCCCCTACACGCAGCATCCGAATCTGCCGATCGTGCGCACTTCCAAGCTCGCATCGATTCCGATCGAACTCCCGGATGAGAGCTTAGAGCCGGGCGGCTGGGCCGATTACTCGGGTCCCTTCGACCCAGGATTTCAGCTCGAGGACCTCTGCCAGCGTGCGCTGCTCGCAGTGGGGCAGGAGGCAGCCGTCCAGCTGCACCTGCTGGCGCGGGCGTTCATGCTCCGCATCGCACAGCGACACGGCGACGCGGCGGCGGGCGAGATTGGACGCAAGCAGTGGACCGGGATTGCGGCGCTGGCCGCAGAGCGTCTCGCGCGCGCGTTCGCGATCGAGGGGGACGGTATCGACGCGATCGCCAAGCTGTTTCAGCTCCACCCGCACTTCTATCCGCGCAGCTACGTGGACTTCCGGGTGGAACTCACCGGCCCCGAAGCGGCCCGGATCTCGGTCGGGGACTGTCCGGCCTTCGAAGAGGCAGACGACTACTCCTGGCTCGCAGGTCTCGCGCACGCGCCGCATCCGGCCCTCGACGCGATCGCGTGCGCCGTGAACCCACACGCGCGCTGTCACCCGCTGGAAAGCCGGGCTGGGCTCGCCTGGGAGGTGATCATCGATCGAGGCTCCGAGCCCCAGCCCGCCCCGCCGGAGCTCGCGCTCGCGCGCTTGAGCCGCGGTGCCAGCTTCGAACTCGAGCAGCGGCGCCCGCTCCGCCGGTAGACGGCGGGCCGCGGCGCGGCCCTACAGGAGTTCCGAGGCCAGCTTGCGTGCGAGGTTTCCATCCACCACGTCGCGGTGGGCCTTCATCACTGCCCCCATCACGCGGCCGAGGTCCCTGGGGCTGGAAGCCCCGGTTTCGGCGATCGCCGCCTCGACCCAGCTGCGGGTCTGGGCTTCTCCCGCGAGTTCGGGCAGGAAGGAGCGGATCAGCTCGAGTTCGCTGCGCTCCAGGGCCGCCTGCTCGTCGCGGCCCGCCTGGTCGTAGGCCTCGATGCTCTCGCGGCGCTGTTTCTCCAGCCGCCGCAGCACGACGATGGAGGCCTCGTCCGGGAGCGAGGTCGAGTTGTCCTTTTTCATTTCAACCAGGAGCGCCGCCCGGATATTCCGGAGCGCCATGAGCCGTTCGGACTCTCGGGCTCGGAGGGCGTCCTTCATCTGCGAGCTGACGTCGTCGCTAATCGGCATCCGAACTCCAATGGTAGCAGCAGATTCGCAGCGGCGGGCGCGTGTATGTTTCGGGGGCGTGTGCGCGGTGGTATCCTTTCCGCTTCCAGCGCCTTGCATGAGCCGTCAGGAGTTCCGGATGCAGACCGAATTCTGTCGCAAGCTCGGGATCGAGTTCCCGATCTTCGCGTTCACGCACTGCCGTGATGTGGTGGCCGCCGTGTCCAAGGCCGGAGGTTTCGGAGTGCTCGGCGCCGTGGGCTTCTCGCCCGAGCAACTCGAGATCGAGTGTAACTGGATCGACGAACACGTCGGCGACCGGCCGTACGGCGTCGATCTCGTGATTCCCCAGAAGTACGAGGGGATGGATGAACTCGATCCCGAGAAGCTCGAGGAGCAGCTCCGGGCTGCGATTCCGCTCCAGCACCGGGAGTTTGCGGCCAAGCTGCTGGCCGATCACGGGGTGCCGGAGGTTCCACCCGAGGAGGCCCATCACGAGTTGCTCGGGATGAGCCTCGCCACCGCGACCCCGCAGCTCGATGTGGCGCTCGGGCACGAGCAGGTCGGGATGATCGCGAACGCACTCGGCACCCCTCCGCCCGAAGTGGTGGAGCGCGTGAAGCAGAGCGGGCGCGTGGTGGGCGCGCTGTGCGGCAAGGTGCATCAGGCGCTGCAGCACAAGCAGGCCGGCCTCGACTTCATCATCGCGCAGGGAACCGAGGGGGGCGGCCACACCGGCGACATCGGAAGCCTTGTGCTCTGGCCGCAGATCATCCAGGCGGTGTCGCCGGTTCCCGTGCTCGCGGCCGGCGGGATCGGGACCGGCGCGCAGGTGGCGGCCGCGCTCGCGATCGGCGCGCAGGGCGTGTGGACGGGCTCACTGTGGTTGACTGTCCAGGAGGCCGAGTGCCCGCCCGCGCAGATGGATTCCTATCTCCAGGCGACGAGCCAGGACACGGTGCGCTCCCGGTCGTTCACCGGGAAGCCGTGCCGCATGCTCAAGAACGACTGGACCGATGCCTGGGCCCGCGATGACACCCCGGACCCCCTCGGCATGCCGCTCCAGAACATGGTCACGATGGATGCCATCGTGCGGACGAGCCGCTATGCGTCGTCCCCGCAGGCGCAGGCGGTCGCCTTCAACCCCGTGGGCCAGGTCGTCGGCATGATGAACGAGGTGCGTTCTTCCCGAGAAGTGATCATGGAGCTGGTCGAAGGCTATCTCGATACCCTCGAGCGGCTGAACGGTCTGCAGCCCGAGTGAGCTACGTGGAACGATGAGCCTGCACGACAACCCCTACATCGTCATTACGGCGGATACCCACGCGGGGGCGGCGGTCGACGCCTATCGCGAATACCTCGACCCTGCCTGGCGCCCGGACTTCGATGCGTGGCGAGGCAGCTATCGCAACCCTTCGCGCAAACACGTGGGCAGCAGGAAGTCCAAGAATTGGGACTCGGGCCAGCGGCGTGCGGACCTCGAGGCCGACGGCGTCGTGGCTGAGGTGATCTTTCCGAACACGGTTCCACCGTTCTACGACCGGGCCTTCCACGTGGCGCCGCCGCCTTCTCCGGATGAGTATTTGCGCTGTCGGGCCGGAACGCTCGCACACAACCGCTGGCTGTCGGAGTTCTGTTCCGAAGCGGAGGAGCGGCGCGCCGGGATCGGGCTGATCCATCTGAATGACATCGACGACGCGATCGAGGACGTGGAGTGGATCGCCCGCAACGGCCTTCGCGGTGGCGTATTGCTCCCGTTGCCGTCGCCGTCGGAGGTTCATCTCAAGCCCCTGAATCACCCGGACTACGATCGCCTCTGGGCCGCGATCCAGGATCAGAACCTGGTGATGAATCAGCACTCGGGACAGGGTTCCCCCGAGTACTGCGAGGGGCAGGGGTCGAAGGCGCTCTGGGCGATGGAGATGTCGTTCTTCGTGCAGCGTGGCTATACGCACCTGATCATGGGCGGGGTCTTCGAGCGCTTTCCAAAGCTCCGCTACATCCTGACCGAGTCCGGAGCCGCGTGGGCGCCGAAGCTGATGCGGGGCATGGACGCGATGTATCTCGCCTGGAAAATGGGCGCGATCGGCGAGATCGATACCTCGAAGGATCCGGCGCTCGAAGAACTCCCGAGCTTCTACGCCCGGCGCAACTGCTGGTACGGTGCGAGCTTTCCATCGCCGGCGGACATCAAGGGACGCGACGTCGTCGGCGTAGAAAAGGTCCTGTGGGGCAACGACTACCCGCATTACGAGGGCTGCTACCCCTACTCTCGCGAGAACATGCGCTTCGCCTTCTCGGACCTCGAGGAGCGGGAGGTGCGAATGATGCTAGGTGAGAATGCTGCCGCGCTTTACGGCTTCGACCTGGAGCGGCTGCGCCCGGCGGCGGAGAAGGCCGCGATCACGCCCTCGCTGGTCGCGAACCCGCTCGACGAGATCCCGGCCGATTCGACCTGCATCACCTTCCAGCGTGCCCGCGCAGAGAAGCTGATGGCGGGAGGCTAGCAGGACGGCCCCGGCTGCCTGGCGCGCCGCGGGGCTGCGTACGGTGGGTAGCAAAGCCGCTTCTCGCGGACTGTGAATTCATGGCAGAAGAGCTCTCCGTCATCATGCCGGTCCACAACGAACGCTTCCTGGTGCGGGAGGCGATCCGCCGCGTCCTCGCGGTCGAGAGTCCGCTCATCGAACGCCTCGAGCTGATCGTCGTGGACGATGGATCCACGGACGGCACTCGGGAGCTGCTCCGGAAGCTGGCGGCCGAGTCGCCCGGAGCTTTCCGCTACCTGGAGCACGACGAGAACCGCGGCAAGGGAGCCGCCGTGCGAACCGGCCTGGCACACGCCACCGGCTCCGTGACAGTCATCAACGACGCGGATCTCGAGTACGACCCGCAGGACCTGCCGCGGCTGATGGTCCCGTTTGTCGAACAGGGAGCCGACGCCGTGTTCGGTTCGCGTTTTCTCGTATCGGGCTACAGCCGCATCCTCTACTTCCGTCACTCGCTCGCGAACGGCCTGCTCACCTTTCTGGCCAGCCTGATCACCGACCTCAACCTCTCCGATATGGAGACCTGCTACAAGGCGGTTCGCACCGACCTCTTCAAGTCGATTCCGATCCGCAGCGACGATTTCCGGATGGAGCCGGAGCTCACGATCAAGCTCGCCAAGCGGCGGGCGCGGGTCTTCGAAGTGCCGATCTCGTATGCGGGGCGCACGTATGCGGAAGGAAAGAAGATCCGGGCCAAGGATGCGTTCCTGGCGGTCGTCGCCATGCTGCACTGGTGGCTCGCCGATGACATCTACGATCCGAACCGGGTTGGCTCGACCGTTCTCACGGATCTGACGCAGATTCCGCGTTTCAACCGCTGGATGGCCGATACGCTGCGGTCGAGGCTCGGGGCCCGTGTTCTGGAACTGGGAGCCGGAATTGGGAACCTGACCCGGGAATTCATTCCACGAGATCTGTATACGGCCTCCGATCTCGACCCGGACCACCTCCGCTATCTGAAGAGCTTCGCGGAAGGAACGCCCTATCTCGAAGTGCGTCCGCTCGACCCCGCGAACGAAGCAGATTTCGCTCCGCTGAAGGAGCGCTACGACACCGTTCTCTGCATCAACCTGCTCGAGCAACTCACGCACCCCGACCGCTGCCTGCGCAACGTTCGGTCTGCGCTCGTCCCCGGCGGCGCGGTGCTGGTTCTGGTTCAGAGGGATTCTCGCTTTCTCTCGGTTCCGGACTCGCTGGCAGGGAAGTTCCGGCGCTACACGCCGAATTCGCTCCGGGAACTTCTGGAAGCGCAGGGCTTCAAGGTTTGCCAGGTGCGCGATTTCAACCGAATCGCGACGCCCGTCTGGTGGTTCAACTCAGTTGTCTTGCGCCGCGGGCACTTCGGCCGAATTCAGCTCAAGGGGTTCAACCTGATGACCTGGCTATTCCGCAGGCTCGAACGCGCGCTGCCGTGGCGCGGGGTCTCGCTGATCGCGGTCGCCGAAAGGCCGGCTGAAGGAGATTCGGAGGCCGCGAGCGACGGCGCCCGCTAGGCGCTCGGCCCAGGGACGGCGTCAGCGCCGCGCCTTCCTGGGCGCGGTCACCTTCACCTGCCGCTCGGCGATCCAACGCTCAGGGTCGTCGGCGAGTGCGACCGAGACCCGGTATCGGCCGGGCGGGACCGGAACCGGAAGGACGACCTCCCAGCTCTGACTCGCTTCGCCGTCGATCGCGAGCGGGAGCACGCTGCGAAGCGTGGCACGCGCGACCTCCTCGCCCGCGGGGTCGTCCCATCGGATCAATAGGTCCGACGGCTCGATCGGATCCGGGTGTCGATAGGTGGCGGAGCTCCGGTTCCGGACCCGAAACGATATCGCGCTCTCGGGGGTCTCTGCGTTCTGCGCTTTCGGATACGCGAATGGGGTCAGCATGTCGAAGCTGTCTTCGATCGGGCCTCGCCCGTCGAGACGGTAGGCGCTGAGTCCCTTCGCCCGGCCGATAAGTTCGAGTTGCCCGTTCGTGCGGAGAGCCGAACGAAGTTTGCTGCGGAACGCGAGCCGACGTTCGGGCGTGAAGCGGTTCCAGTGGACCAGCACGGTATCGAAGCCCAGCGCGGCCAGCGCGTTGACCGCATCGGCGGACGGCAGTGCCTCCGACACTTCGTGGACACGCCTCGGGACCTCCGAGCTGAAGGAGTTGTAGCAGGTCGCGACCGGACGCCCGTGATATGCGGAGTGCATCAGATAGTAGGCCCTCACGAAGAGGTTCTCGGGCTCGGCCGGAAGGTCGATCACGGCTCCCCCCTCGATCCGCTGGAGGAGTTCGACGCGGTCCTCCGGGAGACGGAAGTGGACCGCTTCGGGGAGCCAGCTCGAACCCTGGCCGAGCGCGGCGGAAGGTGGATACCAATGCCCGCCCACCACGAGCAGCATCACCACGGCAGCGGCGCCGACCGAGATGGCCGGCCCCGCACGCCGTACGAGGACCTGGAAGCCGTAGGCTGCGAGGAGCGAGAGCGCGAGATACAGGCAGAGCACCACCTTCCCGGGCACCCGAACTGCATCGAGGCCGGGGACGAACGAGCGTATCAGCAGGATCGGTGACTCGAGCTGGAAGACTCCCATCAGCTTTGGGGAGTCGAGTGAAGACCACACGATCAGCACCGCGGCGGTGAGTAGCGCCAGCCTGGGATCCGCGCCCAGGGCCGATCGGGCGCTGCGTAACCGATCGGCCAACGCCACGACCACGAGAACCAGCAGCGCCACTCCCGGAAAGAGCGCCCGCCCCGGAAGGAAGGCCTCGGGCGGGGTCATGATGACGATCTTCTGATCTTTCAGCACATCCCAGGTGGCCGAGGTCTCGAGGTAGGGCTCGAGGACGAACCAGGACACCAGCCCGACCCACGCCCCGGCGGCGGCGAGCTTCGGAAGCACGGGCAGCAGTGAGTTTCGATGGCGAACCAGCAGGAAAAGGCCGCAAACCCCGAGCAGGATCGTGCTGGAGAGGAGCGCGTACAGACTCTCCAGGACGCCGAGCGAGAAGAACAGGCCCAGTCCGGCGGCGCTCCACCAGTCGCGACGCTCGAAGAGTCGGTAGAGAAAGAGCAATGCGAGCGGCGTCCAGATGTCGCCTTGGAGGTAGGGGTGGACGGGGTCCACGATGCGCGCGTGCGTGAGGCAGACGAACAGCCCGGCGACGAAGGCGGCCGTCGAAGATCGGGTGAAGGCCCAGGCGAGGGCATACATCGCCATGGCCGGAATCCAGAGCGTCGCCCCGAGCATGAAGTTGTATGCGATGAGCGGATCGCCGCTCACCAGGAAGGGGATCGCGGCGAGCAGGCCGTTTCCGAACATGTGCTCGCCGAGGGTGTAGCTCTTGTCCAGCGGGTAGCACTGGCCGTAGCCGCGCAGTTCGCGCGGGTCGGTGACGAGGATGCGCGCGTGACGGATCACGGTCGCGAGCACCATCTGCTGATCCGTACGCGCGATCTTGCTCGCCACGTTGAGTGGCGGACCGAGCAGGTAGGTGTCCGGCTCTTCGAGAACCGCGCTCATCGACCACAGAACGAGCGCCAAGTAGACGGCCCCTGCCGCGGCGGCCTGCACGATGGGCCTCTTCACTGTCGCGTTTTCTCGGGACCGAAGGGGATTCCTCGGGCGTCCCACCCCGCGTTCGGCGGGCGGTGCGTGAACCCGTTGTGGGGGAAACGAGCCGTCACGGCGCAGCCCATTGCGCACCGCGAGAAGGTTGCCCGTCGCATCAGTTCGATACTAACGGGCCGAAATCTCTCCGTCGATGAGCGACTCGCCGGACCTGGTGATTCAGCGCGGCTCCAGCAGGATCTCGTAGGCGGTCAGCTCCTGCGTCTGGTGCAGGCGCCGGATCAGGGAACCCTTTCGGGACGCTGCGCGATCGAGGGCCGCCTTCGCCCCCTTCGGGAGCCTCGCTTCGCGGTGGTGGATGACGATCGTTGTAAAGCCTGTGTCTCGAAGGGCCCGTAGTCTCTGATTCCGCACGTTGGGCAGGAGACTGTTCGCGGAACGGTAACCTGCCTTGACGGAGTCAGGGATGACGGACATGTAGCATCCCGAGGTCCTTCTATGGTGATACGCGCTCAGAAAGACCTGACGGCTCGCCGAGGTCGGAGTGGATGGCCACGTGCCGGTCGGGAACTCGAGCAGCGGGCCGGTATTGCCGAGCTCCGAGAGCCGATCGTAGAACGCCAGCAGTTCGGCTGTGGGTCGGATTTCGAAGGGCAGCATCGACGTACGTGGCTCGAGGCCCACCCATGAGGGTCGCAGCGTAAGCACCCATACCAGCAGGACCAGCAGAATCCCGACCGGGGCCCGGGTGCGCTGCGGCGCCAGCCGCACGACCGCGCCGGCCCCGAGGCCGGCCAGGATGCAGAGCGCGAGCTGTCCGACGACCGAGATCATCATGGGGGCGCGGACCTGCGCAAGACCCGGGATGTACTGCGCCAGAAAGTCGTAGGGATCAGGCAGCGCGGGTGGTGCCTCTTGAAGCTGTAGCCAGATTTCCCTTTCGGTGTGGATGTTGCCCCCAGCCGAGATGACGGCGATGAGCAGGATTCCCAGGAGCAGGGGCCAGCGCGGATCCACGCGAGGGTCTGCGAGGCAGACCCGACGCGGTGTCAGAAGCGCGACGAATACGAGCGCGGCTCCCAGGCCGCCGGTGACGTGCCAGGGAGTTAGTTCGTACCAGGCTGCATACAGTCGGACCGAAGCCGGATGATCTCCGATGGCCTCGAGGTAGGGAGAAAAGAGCCAGATCGCGCCCGCGGCAACGAACCCGAGCGCGGTTACGAGCCCGGGCCACGCAGGAAGCCCGCGTTTTCGCACGACCAGCCAGATCGAAACTGGGATCGCCAGCAGGATTGCGCCCAACAACGCGTAGAACCCCTCTGCCATCTGCAGAACACAGCAGATGCCCAGCGCGGCCCCGTCGCGGATCCGGCCGCGCTCGAAGAGTCGCTGTACAAAGAAAAGCGCGAGGACGATCCATACGGTGTCAAAGATAAAGGCGTGGGAGGCGTTCGAGATCTTGTACTCGTGCAGCGCATAGAGCAGCCCGGCGACGATGCCGGCCGCGGGCACACCGCTCCAGTTCCATACCAGCGCGCACATGGCCGCTCCGGAGAGCAGTGCGAGGAGGACCAGAAGCGTATTGTATGCGACCACCGGGTCGGACGAGGCGAGATACCCGGGAAGGGCGAGCAACCCGGAGGTGAGCATCGGATCTCCCACCGCGAGTACGTCGTCGGCGGGGTAGCACTGCTCCTTCTGGAAGATTCGAGACGGCGTGTACGCCAGGGCGCGTGCGTTTCCGGCCACCCGGCCTATGACCAAGCGGTAGTCGGCGATATCGACGTGATCCATGTAGCTGCCCGGCTCGACGAGCGTCGGCATACGAGGCACGAAGCGTGCGGGTCCTCGTCGCCAGACCTCGCCGTAGAGGCTGGTGACCCCGGCGACGAGCAGCAGCCCCGCGAGCGCCATCCACGCGATCGACCGGCCTGTGCCCTCGCGCGTTACGGGATCTTCGGGACTCTCCGGATCGGGTTCGTCGGCCGCCGGCGAAACGCCGTCAGTCATCCGCGTTCCTGTGCTCGAGCCGGTCGAGTCGTCCTCGAAGCAGCGCGGTTTCCTGGGCGAGGTTCTTGATCTGGACACTGGCCCGAGAGAGTCGCACCGCGTAGCTCAGACAGATGGCCATCAGAAACAGGCTCGAGAGCAGAAATACCGTCGAGCTCGAGGTCCAGGCGCCGACGAGGCGGGTGATTCCGTGCAGTAGGTCGAGACGGATGCCCACCAGGAAGATCCCGACCGCCGTGACCACCCAGATTGGAGTCAACTCTTCGCGAAGTCCCCGGCGGCGCACAAGCCAGAGCACGGTCGTGAGCAGCAGCACCGCGATGACAATCGCCACGATCCGAGTCGCTTCGGACTCGGGCGCGCTGAGGAAGAGTTCGCGGAGCGCCTCGTGATCGAATTCGGGCGGCATCGTCTCAGCCAGCGGTTCCTCCAGGGCTACTTGCGCCTGATCGCGGACGCAGTCCAGGTCGAGAGGAGCATCTTGTAAACATAGTACAAGGAGCGAAAACCGCCGTGCATCGTAGAGGCGCGGGTTTCGGCCGACATGTCGACCGGTTCCTCGGAGATGCGCAGGCCCTGCCGACTCGCAGCAATCAGTACGTTGACATCGGGGTAGTCGACCGGAAACGAGTCCTGAGAGTGCGCGCTCAGGACGCGGCGATTCATGGCCTGATAGCCCGAGGTCGGATCGCTTACGCGGAGTCCGAAGAGCCGTGCGATTGCGCTGAAGAGCAGTCGCCCGATGGCGCGAAGCGCGCCCATGCGGTAGTCCGAGCCGAGAAAACGGGATCCAATCACGAGATCTTGGCGGTCTTCGAGCACCGGCTGAAGGAGTCGGCTGAGGTCGGCAGGGTTATGCTGCCCGTCCGAGTCCAACTGAACCAGGAACTCTGTGTCGGTCTCGAGCGCGTACTTGTAGCCAGTCTGCAGCGCTGCGCCATATCCCAGATTGAAGGGGTGACGGAGCACGGTGGCCCCCGTATTTCGCGCGATCTCGCCCGTCCGATCACTCGATCCATCATCAACCACCACGATCTCGAAATCGATCCCGGTTTCACGGACGCGATCGAGTACCTGGGGGAGACTGGTCTCCTCATTGAAAGCCGGAATCAGGAGAATTGGGCGATGCATGCGGCTCACGGTAGCTTGTTCGTCGGGCGAGTCGAGGTGGTTCACTTGCCCGCCCGCAGACCCGGGCAGGGCTGGTGCGCTCGTCAGAGAAGCAAAGTCAAGCGCGTTTTGGGGCTCGATTCAAGCACCGCAAGGGCGACTCGATGCATGCGGGGCGCGGACAGGAGTCGGGCGGATCGGGGCCTAGCGCAGAGAAGGGGTGGCCGGCGGCCCGGGGTCGTTGGGTCGGCGCAGTGCCTGATGCTAACCTCGCCACAGTGCTGGATCCCGACAGCCTCGAGCGAGTGGTACCCGACACCGTGCGAGCCGGCGATGCGACGGGCGAGGAAAGCCTGCGGCTATCTCTGGAGCGCTACGCGTTCGCTGCGACGCACGCATGTAGCGGACGCATACTCGACATCGCCAGCGGCTCCGGGTACGGGACCCATCTGCTGGCAGAACGAGCTGGGGAGACGGTCGACGTGCTCGGTGTCGATCTTTCCCAGGAGGCCGTGCGCTATGCCAGCGAGCGCTACGGGGGCGAGCGCGTGCGCTTCATCGCCGCGGACGCCATGGATTTCGCCGACGACGATGGATTCGACGCCATTGTCTCAATCGAGACAATCGAGCATCTCCCCGAACCGGGGGCCTTTCTAGCGCGGATCATCCGTCTGCTGCGCCCGACGGGGGTGCTGATCGGGTCGGTGCCGGTCACGCCATCGGTCGATGCCAACCCGTATCACCTTCACGATTTCAGCGAGCGTTCATTCCGCCGGCTCGTAAGCCATCACGGCCTGATCGAGGTCGATCACATGAGGCAGGTACAGCCGTTCGAGATCGGCGCAGTGCTTCAGCGCAGTGAAGTTCGAATGAAACACCTGCGGCCCAGCCTTCCGTCCTACTACCTTTCTCACCCGGGGGCCGCAGCGCGTCGTTGCTGGTCCACGCTACGATACGGCTTCGTCAACCGCTATCTGACGGTCGCGTGGAGAGCGCCGGGCTGAGCGACGACCGATCCCAAAGACACTGGCGGAGGCTCGCCGCTCTCGCACACAGCGCCGAAGGGGCGTGAGTCGGGTCCAGCACCGAGAGCAGTTTTCGTTCGGTCTCCGAATCCGGTCGGCAGCACACGAGTTGCCGAACCTGGCCGCGAACAGGAACCGGGATCAGAGCGATGATCTCTGCCCCCGCGACCCCCCAGCGC
>SPKZ01002733.1_pt1 | contig 14893 bp, 16 predicted proteins | sample 2456571 | NCBI WGS metagenome assembly SPKZ01 (sample SAMN11192286, study PRJNA482655) | marine metagenome | biome: ENVO:00000447; feature: ENVO:00000244|ENVO:00000211|ENVO:00000569|ENVO:00002023; material: ENVO:00002151; isolation source: ocean water from marine abyssalpelagic zone ...
GATCGGTGAGAACACAGAATCACGTCAAGACGCCTCGAAGGGCGCCGGGCGGCAGACAGGAGACGGACCGGTGGCCGAAATTTCTGCAAGAGCGGTGAAGGAGCTTCGCGACCGGACAGGCGCGGGAATGATGGATTGCAAACGCGCGCTGTCCGAGGCCGAGGGCGACGTCAAGAAGGCGGTCGAAGTGCTTCGCGAGCGCGGACTCGCGAAGGCGGGCAAGCGCGAGGGCCGGACCACGAGCGAGGGCGTGATCGCCATCTCCCTCGACGGTGGTTGCGGAGGTATGGTCGAGGTCGGCTGTGAGACCGACTTCGTGGCCCGCACCGATCAGTTCACGCAGCTCGCCGAATCGCTCGCTGCCGCGGTTGCCAGCGATGCGTCGATCGGAAGCGCCGACGCGTTGCTCGAGGCCAGCGTGGGCGGCAAGAATGTGGCTGAAACCATCACCGCTGCGATCAGCACGCTGGGCGAGAACGTCGTTGCCAAGCGCGTCGTGCACTTCGCCACCGATGGCATCGTCGGCGGCTATGTACACGCGGGGGGCAAGCTCGGCGTGCTCGTGTCGCTCGAGGGCGCGGACGCGAGTCATGCCGGGCTCGCCAAGGACATCGCGATGCACGTCGCTGCAGCGGATCCGTCGCCGCTGGCGATCGACCGCGACGGTATCTCGAAGGAGCTCCTCGACAGTGAGGGAAACATTTATCGCAATCAGGCCGTGGCCGAGGGAAAGCCCGAAAAGGTGATCGACAGGATCGTGGAGGGGAAGCTCGCGAAGTTCGCATCGAGCGTGTGCCTCGTCGAGCAGCCCTTCGTCCGAGATCCCGACAAGACCGTCGGTGACCTGCTCAAAGAGGCGGGGGACAAGCTGAAGATCGCGAGCTTCGAACGGTACAAACTGGGTGAGGTCGCGGAATGAAGGCCGCATACCGGAGACTCGTGATCAAGGTCTCTGGCGAGCGATTGGCCGGCGAGAGGGGGTTCGGCATCAGCCCGACCGTCATCGCAGCCCTCGCTCAAGAAATCTATGAAGTCCACCAGCTGGGCACCCAGGTGGGTATCGTGATCGGAGGCGGCAACGTCATCCGCGGGATCGCCGCTGCTGACGAGGGCATGGACCGCGCGGCCGCCGATTACATGGGCATGCTCGCCGGCGCCATCAACGCGCTCGCGCTGCAGGACGCCCTCGAAAAGGCCGGGATGCAGACCCGGGTGCTCACGGCGCTCGAGATCTCTTCCGTCGCGGAGCCCTACATCCGGCGCCGCGCCGTCCGACACCTCGAGAAGGGGCGGGTGGTCGTGTTCGCCTGCGGCACGGGCAATCCCTATTTCTCGACCGATACGGCCGCCGCGCTCCGAGGCGCCGAGATCGGCGCGGAGCTCATCCTCATGGCGAAGTCGGGCGTCGACGGCGTGTACAGCGCCGATCCGAAGATCGACCCCTCCGCCACGCGGTACGACACGCTGTCGTACGACGAGGCGATCCAGAAGAACCTCCAGGTGATGGACCAGACGGCGCTCGCTCTGTGCCGCGAGAACAACCTTCCTGTGATCGTTTTCGATACCGCGGTACCGGGCAACATCCTGCGCGTGGCGACAGGAGAGCGGGTCGGTACGCGAGTGGGGATGGAGTAAACCAAGCCATGGCAGACGGCGACGCGAAACTCGTTCAGGACGAAGCCAAGGAGCAGATGGAGAAGGCGCTGCGGAGTCTTCGCGCCGAGACCAAGAAGGTCCGCACCGGTCGAGCGAACGCCGCGCTGCTCGACGGAATCCAGGTCGACTACTACGGAACCGCCACCCCGCTGAACCAGCTCGCGAACTTCACGGTGCCCGATCCGCGGATGATCGTGGTCTCGCCCTTTGACAAGGGTTCGATCCAGGCCGTCGAGAAGGCGATTCTCACCGCCGATCTCGGTCTTACGCCGAACAACGACGGCAAGGTCGTGCGCATCCCGATTCCGCTGCTCACCGAGGAGCGCCGCAAGGAGCTCGTAAAACACATCTCGCGCGCGGCCGAGGACCACAAGGTGGGCGTCCGCGACGCGCGGCGCGAGGCGCTGACGATGCTCAAGGATCTCGAATCCAGCGGCGACATTCCGGCGGACGATCGCCATCGTGAAGAGAAGAGCATCCAAAAGCTCACCGACGATCACGTGAAGAAGATCGACGAGATCGTTGCGGCGAAGGAGGGGGAGATCCTCCAGGTCTGACCTGATGCCGGAATCCCGCCTGCGCAGTGATGAGATTCCCCGCCACGTCGCCATCATCATGGACGGCAACGGACGCTGGGCCGAGCAACGCGGCATCTCGCGCCTCGAGGGCCACCGCGAGGGGCTCGGACGCGTCAAGGACGTCGTCCGTGCGGCAAACGAGCTCGGCATTCAGTACCTCACGCTCTACGCCTTCTCCCTCGAGAACTGGAATCGGCCGAAGCTCGAGGTCGACGGGCTGATGCGCCTGTTGAGCGAGTATCTCGACGCCGAGATCGACGAGGTCGATCGCAACGGCATCCAGCTGCGCACGATCGGTCGAACGGAGCGGCTGCCGCGTTCGGTGCAGCGGGCCGTTGATGGCGCCATCGAGCGCACGAAGAACAACGACCAGATGAAGCTGGTCTTCGCGCTCTCGTACGGGGGCCGGGCAGAGATCGTCGACGCGGCGCGCAAGCTTCTGCGCGACGCCGAACGCGGCGAGATCGATCCGGATCACGTCGACGAGAAGACCTTCGGCGCCTATCTCTACGATCCCGAGCTCCCCGATCCGGATCTCCTGATCCGCACGGGTGCCGAGTACCGGGTCTCGAACTTCTTGCTCTGGCAGATCGCCTACACGGAGATCCACACCACACACGTGATGTGGCCCGAATTCGAGAAGGCCAACCTCGTCGAGGCGATCATCGACTACCAGGAGCGAGAAAGACGCTACGGGAAGACGAGCGCCCAACTACGGGGTGAGTCTTGAAACGGCTGGCCATCCTCGGGAGCACGGGGAGCGTCGGAGAGCAGACCCTTTCCGTCGTCGAAGAGTTTCCCGAGCGCTACCGCGCCACGGCGCTCGCCGCGGGTCGCAACGTCGACAAGCTGGCCGACCAGGTTCGCCGGTTCCGACCCGATCTCGGGTCCGTCGCCGAGCCCGGTCTCGCGGACGAGCTGCGTCGCAAGCTCGCGGTCAACGATCCCGTCGCCATCCTCGTCGGAGCGGAGGGGCTCGACGCGGTGGCGGTTCACGACGCCGACCTCGTCGTCGCCGGGCTCGTGGGGGCCGTCGGCTTGCGACCGACGCTCGCCGCGATCCGCGCGGGACGCGACGTCGCCCTCGCGAACAAGGAAGTGATGGTGATGGCCGGCGCCCTCGTCTTGCGCGAGATGAAGGCGCACGGGGTCGACCTCCTTCCGGTCGACAGCGAGCACAGCGCCATCTTCCAGTGCCTCGTCGGACAGCGCCGCGAGGATCTCTCGCGGATCATCCTGACGTGCTCCGGCGGTCCCTTCCGCACCTGGTCCGAGGACGAGATCGCGGCAGCCACCGTGAAGGAAGCACTCGCCCACCCCAACTGGGACATGGGGCCGAAGATCACGATCGACTCGGCGTCGCTGATGAACAAGGGCCTCGAGGTCATCGAAGCGCGCTGGCTGTTCGACGTTCCGCCCGAGCAGGTCGACGTCGTCGTGCACCCGCAATCGATCGTGCACTCACTCGTCGAGTACCGGGATGGGTCGGTGCTCGCCCAGCTTGGGCTGCCCGACATGCGCGTTCCCATCGCCGTCGCGCTCGCCCATCCCGAGCGCATTCCCCTCGACGTACCGCGCCTTGACCTCGCGCAGGTGGGCCAGCTCGACTTCGAAGCCCCCGACCGCAAGCGCTTCCCGTGCCTCGACCTCGCCTACGCGGCGCTGCGCGCGGACGAGGCCGCACCCGCCGTGCTGAACGCCGCAAACGAGCTCGCCGTGGGCGTATTCCTCGACGGCGGCATCGCGTTCCCCGGCATCGCGGCATCGAACGCCGCCGTATTGAACGCCCACATCGCCCGTGGAGGCGCGGCGACACTTCGCGATCTGACCGATGTCGTGGAAGCTGACGCGTGGGCGCGCGCGTGTGCTCGCGAGTGGCTCACCAAGGAGGCGTCTGCGTAATGGGCAGCGGATCGTACATCTTCGCTTTCGTGGTGATGCTGGGTGTGCTCGTGTTCGTGCACGAGCTCGGCCACTTTCTGGTCGCGAAGGCGTGTGGTGTGCGGGTGCTGAAGTTCAGCCTGGGCTTCGGTTCGCCCGTGGGCTTTGGGCGCTTCCGCATGGCGTGGACGCGCGGCGGCACGGAGTACGTGGTCGCGTGGATTCCCCTCGGAGGCTTCGTGAAGATGCTGGGCGAGAGCCTCGACGCCACGGAGGACGACGAAGCAGCGGCCCACCCGGACGAAACGCTGAATGGCAAGCCCCTCTGGCAGAAGCTCTCGATCGTGTTCGCCGGGCCCGCGATGAACCTCGCGTTTCCAGTGCTGGTATTCTCGCTGATGCTGTCTGTCGGCCTCGAGAATCAGGACACCACGATCGGCACGGTCGAAGAAGGGTCGCCGGCGGCCGAGGCGGGATTCCTGCCCGGTGACCGCATCACGCAGATCGCGAACGAGCCGGTCACGTGGTGGCGCGACGTCGCATCCGTCATCCGCGAGCACCCCGGCGCGAGCGTCGAAGTGGCGTTCGAACGAGACGGCGCGGCTGGCGTGGGGCGCCTTCCGGTGGGCGAGCGTTCGTTGTTCAACGAGTTCGGCATCGTCGAGAAGTTTGGCTGGTCGGGCCTGGCGCACTCACGGCTGCGCGCGATGCTGGCCATTCCGGATCCCGACGCGGCAGCGCTCGCTGCAGGGCTGCGCTCCGGCGACGTCGTGACCGCCGTGAACGGCGTCGACGTGGAGGACTGGCACGGCTTCGCCACGGCGTACGCCGCGGAGCGCGGCCCGGTGTCGGTGCTCGTGGCGCGCGGGGTCGAGGAGGACGCCGAGGAGGTCACGCTGGAGCTGCCGGCCCGCGGAGACGTCGGTGCCCTCGGCGTGAGTCCCGCGGCGGTGCTCATTGAAGAGACCGTCGAAGGCTCGCCGGCCGATCGCGCGGGGCTCCAGGCGGAGGACATCGTGCTGGCCGTCGACGGCCAGCATATGGGGAGCTTCGCCGCGTTCTCGAATACCGTGAAGACGAGCGGGGGACGCACGTTGAGCCTCGCGGTGTCGCGCGCGGGCGAGACGCTACAGCTCGACGTCACCCCGGAGCTCACGCCGCTCGACAACGGCCTCGCGACCGAAGACCAGTACTTCGTTGGCGTCTCCGTCCAGCCGACCACCCTGGTCGGCTCGATGGCGCTCGATCGCGAGCGCAATCCGTTCGTCTCGGTGCCGCGTGCAGTCGGCATGACCGTGGACCTCACGGTCACGATGGTCCGCGGCGTGGGCAAGCTCATCACGGGCGAGGTGTCGCGCAAGAACATCGCGGGGCCGATCGGCATCGCCCAGATCGCCGGGAACGCCCTCGCCATCGGCTGGGAGACCTACCTCCAGGTGATGGTCTTCATCTCGATCAACCTGGGCATTCTCAACCTTCTGCCGATCCCCATTCTCGACGGCGGCCAGGCCCTGATCTATTCGGTGGAGGGCATCCGCCGCGCGCCGCTGTCGCTCCGCATGCGCGAGATCATCCAACACTTCGGTCTCACGGTCCTGCTGCTCCTCATGGGCCTGGCCTTCTGGAACGACATCTCCCGCCACTGGTCCACCTTCGTCGACTGGTTCCGAGACGGAACCGGCTAGCGGATCGCCCCGGCCTTCCCTCGCGCGCAATCTCGACCAAACTCGGGGACGTTCCTTCGCAACGTGGCAACTTGGGGACGTTGCCACTCGAGAACTTGCTTGCCATTTGGGGACGTTCTTGCCGTGAGGAGCAGGAGTGCCCCAAGTTGCGAAGAAGTAGCAACGTCCCCAAGTTGCGTTGAGGAGGGGTGGTGGTCGACGGGGTATTGTTGGCGGTGGAGGCGGCGACTCGGGCGACGAGTGTTGCGCTGGTGCGCGACGGGGAGCTGCTGGGAGAGCTCGCCGGGCCCGCGGAGCAGGATGTCGCCGAGAGCCTGCTCGGGATCGTCGACGCGCTGCTGGGCGACGTCGGTTGTCGCGCCGACGAGATCGACGCGTTCGCGGTGTCGATCGGGCCGGGTTCGTTCACGAGCCTCCGCATCGGTCTCGCTACGGTGAAGGGGCTCGCGTTTGGTCGAGCGCATCGCGCCGTCGGCGTACCGACCCTCGAGGCGCTGGCGCTCGGCACGCAGGGCGCGGGCAGCGTGGTGCCGCTCCTCGACGCCCGCCGCGGCGAGTTCTACGCAGCCGCCTACGCGTCCGGGGAGCCCGGAGCCGACGGTCGGCTCGAGGTTCGACTCGAGGCGGGCGTGTACCGGCCCGAGGAGATCGCCGACGCCCTGTCGGGGCCGATTGTCCTCGTGGGGGAGGGTGTGCCCCTGTGCGGCGACGCGATCCGCGCTGCTCACGACGCTCCCGTGGACCTCGTCACACCGCCTGCGGGCCTGCCGAGTGCGAGTCGCGTCGCGCGCCTCGGCGCGTCGATGCTCGAGAGCGGACTCGCCGTCCACGCCGCCGATCTCGTGCCCGAGTACCTGCGCCGCGCGGAGGCCGAGGTGAAGCGGACGGGCGTGCGCTTCGAACGCGGAAAACACGCCCCACGGTGATCCGGAATCCCAGCTGTCGCGACCTCTCTCCAATAACCGCGACGAACGCGGAACAACCAGAATCACCCAAGGAAGACATCATGAAACGCATCACCAGCCTCTTTCTCGCCGCCCTCGCCACCTCCCTCAGCATGACCACCGCCAGCCTGGCCGACACCGAGATCGGTGGAGACGTCGAAATCGACGCCGAAACGGGCGTGGTGGTTACCGTGGCCCTCGCCAACGACGCCAAGGCCGTGACGAACATCGCCTCGGTGCTCGACGACACGAAGATCGGCGACGATTTCGAGGCCGAGGTCAAGACGGAAGAGGTCGTGACCCTCGCCATCGGCAGCGACGCCCGGGCGTGCACGAACATCGGCAGCGTCGGCGCGGAGCACCGCTGCGAGTAATCCAGACGCTCTCCAACCCCTCACGCTTCCCCGAGCGGCGTCGGTCTCCAGACCGGCGCCGCTCGACGTTTCAGCCCGTGAGCGATCCGCTGGACGCCGAATCGCGCCAGTGCTGGGTTGCCAGGCGGGTCAGCGGTCGAACGCGGCCTCGAGCGCCGCCTGGGGCACGCTGAGGGCATCGCGGTTTCCGGGCTCGCCGGCGAGACCCACCTGGACGAGATGCATCGATTCGAGGGGTTCGCCGTCTTCTCCCGCAGGTTCCGTTCCCCAGGGGGTCTGCTTTGACATGCCCGAAACCCCCCAGTAGATTCAGGGGTTAGCGGGGAAGCGTCGACTGGCGCCCAACCGCTCACGGGACAGCTGTGCCCTTGGCGCTACCTTCTCGCGTCCTCCAACTCCCGGTGGATCCTCGTGACGAGTACTGGCTCCGACGTCTTCATTCGAGCGCTCCGTGAAGAAGGGGTGGAGCAGATCTTCGGTCACCCCGGGGGCGCGGTCCTGTTTCTTTACGACGCCATCCATCGGCACGGATTCAAACACGTGCTCGCGCGTCACGAGCAGGGCGCCGTCCACATGGCGGACGGCTTCGCGCGCGCGAGTGGTCGTCTCGGCGTCGCGCTCGTCACCTCGGGACCGGCGCTCACGAACGCAATCACGGGAATTGCAACCGCATTTTCCGATTCGATTCCGATCGTGGTGTTCTCGGGACAGGTGCCCCTGCCCGCGATCGGCAGCGACGCCTTCCAGGAAGCCGACAACGTCGGCCTCACGCGCCCGATCACCAAGCACAACTACCTCGTGAAGGACGTGAACGACCTCGCCTCCATCATCAAAGAGGCGTTCTACATCGCCTCTTCCGGTCGCCCCGGCCCCGTGCTCGTCGACATCCCCAAGGATGTGAGCAACATGCCCTGCGATTTCTCGTATCCCAAGGAAGTCAAGCTCGATCACTACCAGCCGCGCTACGAGGGGCACTGGGGACAAATCAAGAAGGCGCTGTCTCTGCTGCTCAAAGCGAAGCGTCCGCTCGTGTACTTCGGGGGGGGTGCCATCCTCTCGGGCGCGTCCCGGGAGCTGCGCACGTTCGTCGAGAAGCTGCGCATTCCCACGACGTACACGCTGATGGGGATCGGCGGTATTCCCGGCGACATCGACGAGTCCCTCGGCATGCTCGGAATGCACGGGAGCTATCGCGCCAACCGCGCCATGGACGAGTGCGACGTGCTCCTTGCCGTCGGTGCGCGCTTCGACGACCGCGTCACGGGCAAGCTCGACGAGTTCAGCCCGAACTCGCGCAAGATCCACATCGACATCGACCCGACGTCGATTCGCAAGACCGTGCACGTCGACATCCCGATCGTGGGCGACGTAAAGAACTGTCTGCAGAAGTTCCTGAAGCTCCTCGAGAGCGAGAACGTCTCGCGTTTCTACGAGCGGGTGGCGCCGTGGCGGGCAAAGATCGACACGTGGAACGAAGAGCACCCGATCGCCTACATCCAGCACCCCGACGAGCCCATCAAGCCGCAGTACGTCATCGACAAGCTCTACGAGATGACCCAAGGCAACGCGGTGGTCGCCACGGATGTGGGCCAGCACCAGATGTGGGCGGCGCAGTATTACCACTGCCAGTCGCCCAACAACTGGATCACATCGGGCGGCCTCGGGACGATGGGCTTCGGCCTGCCTGCCGCGGTGGGCGCCCAGGCGGCGCGCCCCGGCGAGCTCGTCATTGCCATCGTGGGCGACGGTGGGCTGATGATGACCTTCCAGGAGCTCATCACCGCGGTGGAGGAGAACTACCCGGTCAAGGTCGCGCTCGTGAACAACGGCTACCTCGGCATGGTCCGACAGTGGCAGCAGATCCTCTACGACGACCGGAAGTCGGCCGTCGATCTCAGCGTCGCACCCGATTTCGTCAAGCTCGCCGAGGCGTTCGGGGCCCTCGGGCTTCGCGCCAACCGCGTGAATGAGGTCGAGTCGGTCATCGAGAAGGCGTTCACGCACTCTGGACCCGTCCTGATGGACTTCCAGGTGTCGAAGACCGAGAACTGCTATCCGATGGTCCCCGCCGGCTCTCCGTCGCGGAAGATGCTGTTCGCCGATCCAGACTGAACTCGAGCCACCGTCAGGAGCCGTCGTGCGTCATACGATCTCGGTGTGGGTCCGAAACGAATTCGGCGTGCTTTCGCGCGTCGTCGGGATGTTCAGCGGACGTGGCTACAACATCGACAGCCTGAACGTGGCCCCCACGCTCGACGAAAAGGTGTCGCACATGACGATCGTCACCCAGGGTGACGACGAAACCATCGAGCAGATCACGAAGCAGCTCTACAAGTTGATCGACGTGGTCACCGTGCGCGACCACGGCGAGAGCGATTTCGTCGGCCGCGAACTCGCGATGTTCATCGTGCAGCCGCTACCCGAGGCGCGCGCCGAGGTGTTCCGCGTCACGGAGATCTTTCGCGGCAAGATCGTCGATGTCGGCACGAAGAACCTCACGATCGAAGTCACGGGAAAGCAGGACAAGATCGACGCTTTCACGCGTCTGCTCGAGCCCCTGGGGCTGGAGCGGCGCGTGCGCACCGGACCCCTCGCCGTACAGCGCGGCGACAGCCGGTAGCAGCAACCCGCGCAGGCCGCGCAAAGCCAAAGGAATCCCCCGCAATGGCACTGAACATCTACTACGACAAGGACGCCGACCTCGGACGCCTCGAAGGCAAGATCGTGGCGGTGATCGGCTACGGGAGCCAGGGACACGCCCACTCCCAGAATCTCCACCACTCGGGTGTGGACGTCGTGGTCGGTCTGCGGAAGGACTCGCCCTCGTGGGCAAAGGCCGAGGAAGCCGGGTTGCGCGTGATGACGGCCGCCGAGGCCGCCAACGCCGCCGACATCGTGATGATGACGCTGCCCGACGAGACCACCGCCGACATCTACAGAGAGCACATCGCGCCGAACCTCGTTGAAGGCAACTACCTCGCCGTAGCCCACGGATTCAACATCCACTTTGGGACCATTCAGCCGCCGGACGACATCAACGTCTTCATGGTCGCGCCGAAGGGCCCCGGCCACACCGTGCGCCAGCACTATGAAGAGGGTCGCGGTGTTCCGTCGCTCGTCGCGGTGGCGCAGGACCCGTCGGGCGACAGCCTGCAGATCGCCCTCGCGTACGCAAAGGGCATCGGCGCGGGTCGCGCGGGCATCATCGAGACGAACTTCCGCGAGGAGACCGAGACCGATCTCTTCGGCGAGCAGGCCGTGCTCTGCGGTGGCCTCACGGCGCTCATGGCGGCGGGCTACGACACCCTCGTCGAGGCGGGTTACGCCCCGGAGATGGCCTACTTCGAGACCATCCACGAGGTGAAGTTGATCGTCGACCTCATCTACGAGGGCGGCATCGCGAACATGCGCTACTCGGTGTCGAATACGGCCGAGTTCGGCGACCTCACCCGCGGTCCACGCATCGTCGACGAAGACACGAAGAAACGCATGAAGGAGATCCTCGGGGAGATCCAGAGCGGCAATTTCGCGAAGGAGTTCATCCTCGAGAATCGCTCCGGCAACGTGTCGTTCCGCGCGCTGCGCAAGCAGGGCGAGGATCACCCGATGGAAGAGGTCGGCGATCGTCTGCGCGGCCTGATGCCGTGGCTCAAAGAGAAGCGGCTCGTCGATCGCGCCAAGAACTGAGGTGCGGGCGCGCAGACGCGCGTCCCCTGCGGAGAGTCCATGGTCGATTCGCCGGATGAAGGGGCAGCGTCGCCGGCCGAAGTCAGCGGCGGGGGCGGACCCCTCTTCGAAGAGCGACCCACCGAGTTCATCGTCCGCGATGCGTTCGTGATGGGCGCGCTGCCGTTGGCCCTGGCCGGCGCGGCGGGTCTCGCCGGCTTGCCGTGGCTCGGCTACGTCTTCATGGGCCTGACGGTCTTCGTGGCGGCGTTCTTCCGGAATCCACCTCGCGACATCGCGGGCGACGAGCGCACGGTGGTCTCGCCGGCGGACGGCCGGGTGATCGCCGTCGGAGAGGCGGAGCGTAGCGACGGCACCAAGGTGCCGCGCATCGGGGTCTTCCTGTCGGTGTTCAATGTCCACGTGAACCGCGCGCCCGTGGCGGGTCGCGTGCTCTCCGTCGCGCGCAGCGGCGACAAGTTCCTCGCCGCGTTCAATCCGCGAGTGGAGACCGAAAATGTGCGCTCCGCGATGACGCTCGAGACGCTGCACGGCGAGACCATCGAGGTGGTGCAGATTACGGGCCTCATCGCGCGGCGCATCGTGAGTCATCCGGTGGTGGGCGAGTGGCTGCAGCGAGGTACGCGCTACGGGCTGATCCGCTTCGGCTCTCGCACCGACGTCTACCTGCCGCCCGGCAGCGTGATCACCGCAAAGAAGGGCGAAAAGGTGAGCGGCGGAAGCAGCATTCTCGGTACGCTGCCGCCGATCGACGGAGTCTTCGAGTCCGAATGAGCGAAGAAAGCGAAGGAGGACAGGCCATGGATCCGGCGCCGGAGAAACGACGCTTTCGCCGTCGTGGCCGCCGCAGGTCCGGTCCGCCGCGCGGCCTCTACCTCCTCCCCCACCTCGTCACCACCACGGGGCTCTTCTTCGGGTTCTTCGCGATCATCCAGGCCTTCGCGGGAAAGCCAGATCTCGCAGCGCTCGGCATCATCCTGGCGGGCGTGTGCGACGGCCTCGACGGTCGCCTCGCGCGCATCGCCCACTCGTCGAGCCGCTTCGGAGTCGAGTACGACTCGATTGCCGACACCGTCTCCTTCGCCGTCGCGCCCGCGATGCTCGCTTTCGCCGCCGGCAACCTCGAGATCCTCGGCCGCACGGGCTGGGTGATGGCTTTCCTCTTCACGGCGTGCGCGGCATTGCGACTCGCGCGCTTCAACGTCGCGGCCTCGCAGTACCGAGGGCGCTTCGAGGGGCTGCCGAGTCCGGCAGCCGCCTGCATGGTGGCATCGGCCACGTGGTTCGGCTCGTTCATGGCCGAACTGGGCATGCCGCTCGTGATCCCCGAGGCCTTCGTCGCCGGCTGCATGGCGGTGCTCGGCCTGCTGATGGTGACCGCGATCCCCTACCGCAGTGGCAAGGAGATGGATCTGCGCCACTCCTACGGAACCCTCGTGTTCGTGTTGTTCGTCCTCGCGCTCGTGGTGGTGGAGCCCAGCGTGAGTCTGTTCGTGATCGGTCTCGTTTACATCGCCTCGGGCCCGGTCGAATGGATGTGGCGCCGCCGAACCGGGAATCCCCTGGAGAAGCTCGAGCCCGCCTCCGAAGCCGGATCGGGCTGAACCCCAACGATCGAGGTCCCCCACTCGTGGAACGCATTCTCGTCCTGCCCGGTGACGGCATCGGACCGGAGGTGGTCGCCGAGGCGCGCCGCGTCCTCGAAGTCGCGGCCGATCGCTTCGATCTCAAGCTCGAATTCGAAGACGACCTGATCGGCGGCGCATCGATCGACGCGAGGAACACGCCGCTGTCCGACGCTGCCATCGACCGAGCCCGAGGCTGTCGCGCCGTGCTGCTGGGCGCCGTGGGCGGGCCGAAGTGGGACGCCATGCCCGTCGATGTGCGCCCCGAAAAGGGTCTCTTGCGCATTCGCAAGGAGCTCGGCCTCTTCGCAAACCTGAGGCCGGCGACCGTCTTTCCCGCGCTCGTCGATGCGTCGTCGCTGCGGCGGGAAATCGTCGAGGGCATCGACCTGCTCGTCGTGCGCGAACTCACCGGCGGCATCTATTTCGGCGAGCCGCGTGGAAACGCCCTGGTGGACGGGCGTCGCGAGGCGCGAAACACGATGGTGTATGACGAAGTCGAAATCGCACGCATCACGCGAGTCGCCTTCGAGTCCGCGCAGCGTCGCCGCAAGGAGGTGTGCCACGTCCACAAGGCGAACGTCCTCGAGGTGTCGCAGCTGTGGATGACGGTGGTCGAGGAGGTCGCGAGCGACTTCCCCGACGTCGAACTCTCCCATCAGCTCGTCGACTCGATGGCGATGTTGCTCCTGCGCGAGCCGGGTCGCTACGACGTCATCGTCACCGGCAACCTCTTCGGCGACATCCTCTCCGACGAAGCCGCGATGATCACCGGCTCGCTCGGCATGCTGCCGTCGGCGAGCCTCGGCGAGGGCGGCGTGGGGCTCTACGAGCCGGTGCACGGTTCGGCGCCCGACATCGCCGGTCAGGACGCTGCCAACCCTCTCGCCGCGATCCTGTCGGCCGCGATGCTCCTCGAGCACTCTCTCGACGCACCCGACGCCGCCAACGCCGTTCGCGAAGCCGTGTCGGCTGTGCTCGCCGATGGGCATCGCACGGCGGACATCGCGGGCGAGAGTTTCGACGGGCCGGTGACCGGCTGTCGCGCGATGGGGAGTCTCATCCTCGCGCGTCTCGGCGACGCCTGATGGCGAGCGCCGGAGCGCGAATCGGCATCGTCGGGGCCACGGGATCGCTCGGCGGGGAAGTGCTCGGCGATCTCAGCCGGTCGACGCTTCGCGTGCGCGAGATCGTTCCCATCGCAACCGATGATTCCCTCGGAGAAGAGATCGACTTCCAGGACGAGTTGTACCCGGTGGTCGCGGCTGAGCCCGATGCGCCGGAACTGGCGTCCCTGCGCGGTCTCGACCTCGTCATCCTGTGCGCACCGCCCGCCGCGTCGCTCGAGTACGCGCGGCAGGCGCTGCGCGTCGAGGTGCCGTGCATCGACGCGTCCGGTGCCCTCGCCGCGTCGGATGAGGTACCGCTGCACGTCGCGGTACTCGACGAGCCGGGCGCGAGCGCTGCACAGCCGCTCCTGGCCGCGCCCGCTGGGGCCGCGCTCCCGTGGGCCCTCGTGCTGAAGCCTCTGCAGGCCGCGGTGGGGCTGCGCCGCGTGGTAGGCACCGTGCTCGATGCTGTGTCGGCGGTCGGGACCCGCGGCGTCGAGGTGCTCCACGGCGAGTCGGTCGCGGTTTTCAACCAGGCGGAGATGCCGGAGCCCGAACTCTTCGGGAAGTCGGTGGCGTTCGACTGTCTGCCGGCCACACGCGCTTCCGGCGCCTTCGAGCCCGACGGCTCGACGACCCGCGAGAAGTCGCTCACGTCGGCGCTCGGCCGCCTGCTCGGTCACGACGTCGGCATTGGTGCGACGTGCGTCCAGGTGCCGTCGTTTCTCGGCCAGGCGAGCGTGCTCAGTGTGGAGACCCTGCGGCCCATCGACGTGAAGCAGGCCGAGGACTGGCTCGCGAGTGCGCCCGGCGTCCACGTGTGGACGCAGGATGCCGAGGGGCCGTCGATGCGCGCGTCGGCGGGTCACCGCGAGGCGCTGGTGGGGCGCGTGCGCCGGGATGAGTCCACCGAGAACGCGCTTTCTCTGTGGATCAGCGCCGACGTCATCGCGCTCGCCGCCGCCAACGCGGTCGACCTCGCGGTGGCGCGGCTGCAGCTGAGTTGAGCGGCGCCGCAGGTTGCCGCACTTCAAGCTCACCCTCGAGTACGACGGCGCGCGCTTCGCGGGCTGGCAGTCGCAGCGCGATCGACCCGACGCGCGCAGCGTGCAGGAGACCCTGGAGGCCGCCATCGCCCGGGTGACGGGCCACACCGTGCGCGTCGAGGGATCGGGGCGAACGGATGCGGGCGTTCACGCCGAGGGGCAGGTCGCCAGTGTCAGCATCGATACGGACCTCGCCCCGGAGGTCCTGCGACGGGCCCTCGGCGGGGTGCTGCCGCGCGACCTCGCCGTGATCGAGGTCGCCGTCGCGCTTTCCGGGTTCCACGCGCGTCACGACGCTCGCTCGAAAC
>SPKZ01023636.1_pt1 | contig 14861 bp, 9 predicted proteins | sample 2456571 | NCBI WGS metagenome assembly SPKZ01 (sample SAMN11192286, study PRJNA482655) | marine metagenome | biome: ENVO:00000447; feature: ENVO:00000244|ENVO:00000211|ENVO:00000569|ENVO:00002023; material: ENVO:00002151; isolation source: ocean water from marine abyssalpelagic zone ...
CTTTTCTTGGTGTTGGCATAACAAACCCTCCTCAACAACTCTTACTTAAGCGTAGTCAAGGGAGCTTCATCTGACAATCCTGGGTGTCTTGGTTGTTTGGAATCGGGATTTTGGTTGGTTTCGTATAAATATATCAATTTGACCAGCAACTAAATCCAGATTCGCCAAGGATGTCATGCGATTTGCTAAGCACATGGCTCACGAGCCTGGGGAACTGTGTACATTCCGTATTGGTCTGTACACTATCACGACCGTGGGCACTTACGATGCTATGAAGAGCGCAATCGGTTGCAAAATACCGTATTCTAAAGGCTATAATCCCGAATTAATGTAGAGGATAATATCAATGGCTAAGCAAAATTACAGTTTAGAAAAGCGCCAGAAAGAAATAGCAAAAAAGAAAAAGAAGGAAGAGAAACGATTGAAAAAAGTAGGAGTAGATGGTAATCAGCCGCAGGACGATCAACCTATATTGGAAAACGACGATAAATAGGTGGTAATCTGCACATAACAAGCTAAGTAAGACCAGTTGATCTAACCTCATTTTTTTGATTGAATATTCAACTTACTCAATGACATGGCAAAGGAATAACAAATTGAATTCTCGCGATTTCACCACTAAAGAAGAGAATGGCCAAATAACAGCAGTGCAAAGTACAAGTTACTGGACTGTTGATAAGGGCGGAATGCTAATCACTGGTAAAGTTGATGGGCAGGATATTTTAGAGTTTTCATCAAAACCAATTAAAAATAAATCTGCATTAGTTAAGTGGGCTCTGGAAGTATTCTATTAACAGTTAGCTGTAATATAAAAACTCTACAGCAGCTAGTACACCTGTGGCCCAGCATAATCACGGGCAATCGTTATTGTTCGGGTACGTCTTAGAGTGATCACCCAAGACGTTATTGCCCCATTCCGTGCTCGCTCTCCAAACTGAGTAATCTTCAGGCAACTACGTTTGCCATACAATCTCTAATAGATAGGCAAAATTCAAGACCTGCCCCGAAGGACCGTAAAAGCTCACTGACTTAAATACATATTTAGGTAAGGCACTTTATGTGCAATATAAGGTTTTAGTATATGACTCGTACAATTCTCGTTGGTATCAATTACAGACCTTAACTCACATCATTCGGAAAGTTAGATTGCTTTGGCCTGCTCGCTTGAGGCCCCCTGTGTCAGGTCACTAAAACAGCGCTTGCAATCCACATTCCACTCGATGCCTCAAATAAAAACATAGGCATAAAACCAAACAACCAGAAAATACTGGGGCCTACTTGTACATAGGATGCCCAATTAGTTGCTGTTATCCCTAGCATTGTGTAACTTGGAATTACTTGATAACCACCAACAGAAAATATGGCTAAGTCAAAACAAAGAGACGATTTCAAAGCTAAGACAAAAAGGGAACTCGCAGACAGAGCAAGCAACCTATGCTCTAAACCTGGATGCCATAACCTAACGAAAGGCGCAAGGGCTGGAGCCCTGGGCTCCGCAGGTGTTGGTGTTGCAGCTCACATTTCAGCTGCGTCCGAAGGTGGTCCAAGATACAACCCAGACTTAACTCCCGAACAACGTAGCGATTACCAGAATGGAGTCTGGCTTTGTCAAACTTGCTCTGTACTCATTGACAGTGATGCCCTTAAGTACCCCGCAACTACTCTTGTACAATGGAGGAATGGGGCCGAAGCATACTCCAACTCGAACCTAGGCAAACCCCTATATGATGGGAGCATATTAAGAAAAGAATGCATCAAAAGCGTTGTTGAGCATGTTACTGGCGACACCATTTCGTCATCAACGCAACTAGCGGTCGAAGCGCTAAACATCAACAGCACAGAGTTATCTAGATTAGACCCGCGCTTTGACATCACAACTAACATTGTCAACAGCAAGGTCAATACTTTTATAGTTCCAAAAGACGAGAGCGTCACAATATCAATAGAGCCCGTAGGATCCGATGGTGTTCTATATGAGTCTCTAAAAAGTCTTATAGAGGAGGGAAAAGAGTTTTCTATACCTACCGATCAGATTAAGGCAAGTGGATCTGCGCTCTTTGATAGGATTCTATCAGAGCCAGGTGGCGTGTTAAGCGCACGCCCTGTGACTGTAAAGATCCAATGTCAGCTATATGCATCAAATGAAAATACGGAACTACTGATATGTAGCTTCAATGCAAGCATGTTTGGCGGCACTAACCTTATAACAACAGAAGGAATGGCACTGAATAAATTTCTACATTTTTCTTCAAAAATATCAGATGTTAACTATTCATCATTTACAGTTTGCACTAAGCCTTGGTTAAACAAGCAAATTAGCGCCCTCCCTTTTTTCCATAAACTTGAACGCGCTGCTGATATACTTCACGAATCTGGCGTTCTGAAGGTTGTGCATGATGACTCCGTGCAAGGTGAGGTTAAGCTTGGGCAAACAGACTCCGAAGGCGTTAATCCTCTTATAGAGCACTTAGTTTCCGTGATCAGGTATGTAAGTAATGCACGTATCGTGAACAATTATTTTAAGGCAAACCTCACATTTCAACACTTCAATATACCGGTAGAGCAAATAAAAGCTTTAGACGAAATCTGTGAGCTTATTGAAAAACCGAAGGTCATAACCTCTGAGCAGGTAACATCAAACATTAAAACAAATGTACTTCTCCACAAGGATTTTTGTGCCGTCGCAACAAGCCCCATAGGCAAATCTAATATGAATATTATTATAAACCCACAAGGAGCTTTGCTTACACTATTCAACCAACCTATCCCCAAATACTTTATAAGTTATGAGTTTACCGACGTAACTTTATTATCAAAAGACGAGTTAATCCCTGGCACAGAAATAGAACTGGAGATAGAAATGAACGAGGGAAGCCAGTGTATTAAATCTCTCCACAAACAGAACCCTAGCCTATAATACAGGGGGACTAATGGCGCTTTGCTTAAGCCGACTACTTTCGACTTCGATCTTCTTAGGGCTAAATTTAGTTCTCCTCCTCTTAACCCCGGCGGTTCTGGTTGCACGTTGCTGGAGTGAAAACTCATAAACAATTTCTTCATATATCAGGCCTGGCGATAGGACTGGAATAACTTTTTTATGAATTGATCTCTAAGTTCTTCCTCACCATCCTTAGACAAGACGACTGCAACTACACCAGAAGCACAACCTCGATTTTGAATAAACTAAGATACTTTTTCTAATAGATGTCAGGTTAACTAGAGTGGTTGCACGTAAATCATTTCTGTCCAAAAAAGTGTTGGAGTGAATCGCCATTACTTCACTAAACTACTCTTTAGCATCTGACTCTTCTACACAAATCCGAAAACCAGGCTGAATAGGGGCTTCAAGGTGATCCCTATAGTCGATAAGTTAGCTTTACACCTTAATCTTGACTGTAGAACAAGCAGTAAATATTAAGGCAAGATCAGCGCTGTGCGTACTTATTCAATAAATGATTGATTTATGCATGTTTTAGTGCGTAAAGATGTGACTAAGAGACAGCTTTAGCACTTAAGAGGCATTATTCAAGATCCAAAACAAAAATTTCAACGCGTCCTTGCTGTGTTGCTTGGCTATTTATCTTTAGCATTTTTTGTAACTCTTCAGCTGTTTTGGGTTTAGTTATACCTCTACCACGTGTTTGTAATATTTTATTCTTAGGTTGATTTTGACCGAACCAAAGTACCAGATATATACCACGGTCTTCTGCTCGCCAATCTTGTGTATAAAGTCTATCCAACTGTGTGTCTGCTGCATGCCATAACTCTTTGTGCCACTGTCCCTTTACTTCTATTGGGAGTCTAAGCAGATCGACAGAACAAGTTATATCGACTTCTTTGTCATTTGCTACATGTAGCTCTGGAGTATATTCAATGCCTTTCACTCCTTGGCGAAGCAATCCTATTAAGGCGCTACTACAACGCTCTTCTTGGTGAGCAAAATTGTTGTCATCATAAAAAATACAACGGCTATCTACATCATCACTTTTAATTCTTGCCTGAACAGTTTCTAACTCTTCAATGATTAACGCTTGGAGATCTGCCATTGATTTAGGAAGGGTATTGCAAGTGATAGCTTTAACTGTTTCTAATGGCGGAGGCGTATAGTTGGCCTCAACAATAAGGCGATTTTGCTCAGCTGATACAACTTTTATCCACGGTGTATAGCTATCTTCAGGTGTTTGCCGTAATCGTCTTAGTACTTTAGCAGCTTCTACATCGGTAGACTTACCTATACGTTCAATAAAGGAGTTTATAAATTGGCTGGCATCCCAAGCATTATTAGAACCGTCCATTTCTTCATTTGGGTGTTCAGCAGTAGGCCATTGAACTCTAAATGTTTGTACTATCCATTCACATTGGGCAAAGCTAAGCTCTAAATATGAGCCATGTCTGTAGTGACCTTGCACTAAATCCCTGAGTAACCAAATAACCCCAGAGTCGATGCTGTCTCCCACCTTTTTAGTGATATTTTCAAAATCAACAATAAAACAAATTGCATCCCAGATGGGACGATGAGTTCTATTTTTGAGATCTAAATATTCAGCAAGTAAACTCCTTAACTCATCAAACTGATATGAGTAAACGAGCCTCTTAATCAACTTATTCTCTGAATTTTCATGGAGATTCTTAAAGCGTTGTAGCCATTCAAGCGCTAATTGATTGGAGGCACTTTTTTTATCTTCATCACGCATAAGTTCATGCAAACCAGAAACAAATTCTTTATTAGTTTCAAGTTGTGGTTCATAGAAGCGTCTGGTGGCTGATTCCCAAAGCCCACGAATCTCAATCTCTTGCTCAACTAACTGAGTTACGCCAAGCTCACTGATACCTGCATGTTGTTCAAGGTGGGAATGATGACGTAATGAAAATAATACCGATAAAATTACATCATCGGGGAGAGCTCTAAGTTCCAGCCCCTTTCTTACGCGTTCAGCGACCGCTACGATAATTATGTACTCAGCATTATATCGTTTACTCTTTTCTCTAATTTTCATTATTTCATGGGATGAAGGGAAGAAAGGTTTTTTAATTAAGTATGCTTCAAAGCCCTCAAAAGCAGCATCACTTAATTCATCACCAAGCCATTCTGCAATACGTTCATGGGCGGAGATTTCTTGTCCAACATTAGTAAATAACTTTAAATATGCCTGAGCTGGATCAACTATTTCTTGATAGTTTCCTGCTCGCATTTTACTAATTTTGGAGCGATACTGCTGTCGATGAACTTTATGCCTAGAAGCGACTTTTTCTTGATGCTTTCGCTGATTTTCTTCTTGCTCAATTTGCCAAGAAGGTATTTGAGGTTTAGCTAAACAATCTAGCCATTCAAGATCCTCTTTAGAGCCTTCAGTAAACTTTAGCGCAGCTTGACGCAACTTAATCCCATCTTCACCATTATGATTATAAAGTTGTACCAACTCCTTCCAACGCTGATCGTCGTTATCCAAAAAACTAAGTAGTAGAATTAAATCTTGTTCTTGAGGCATCAAAATGGGCAGTGAGTCTGCAAGTTTATAATTACGTCCTCGAATAGGCTTTTCTACTGGTAAGTCAAGAAGCACCCATTGTTGTATTGCTAGCCTTAGCGCTCTCTTATCGGCTATAAATGAGCTGAGTTCTTTTAGATTATACCCTTGTGAGCCTCGCAATTGACTCAACCAAGCCCAAACTTTTTCTGGGCTAATATCTGTATTTTTTAGCTCTCTCAATATGAGATGGTGAGCAAAGTCTGTAAGCTCGTGATCACCAGCGCGATCGTACCATTTACCTAATAGAGTCAGTGCATCAGTAAGTAAATCTAAAATATTACTTATCCTGCATTCTGGAAGGTTTCGTTCCACAGAGTACAAGAGGCCAAAAACCAATTGGTCTTTACTTGCATAAGAAATCACAGTATCTACGATGAATTGATCTTCAATATTTTCGAAATTAATATATTCAAATGCTTCAATAACTAGGCGTAACGAATCGGCGTCATCAAACTTGTATAGAGTGTTTAATATAACTGACAGACCATCTTGATATTCAGTCTCAATTAATACCTCTAATGCAGTGCTTCTAATCGCAAAAATATCTTTTTTATCTAGTATTATTCTTTTTAGGTCATCTGTGAATTGATTGCTTATTGTAGAGTTGACAAATGCTTCAAGTAACAGCTTACGTAGCCCAAATACAGTCCTTTGGGAGACAATTATCTGCTTTAATTCTTCAAAAATCTCATCATGGATTAATCCTCGTGCAGAATATTTTTTCCAATCTCGAAAATGAGGGTTTTCAATCGCTAATTTTTGTAAAGCGTTTAGAAGAAGGCGGGCTTCTTTTACAGTAAGTACGTCAGCATCACCATATTCTATAAACCCCATAGGGTCATTTTCGATAACCATAGGCTTTAGTGCTGGGTCTTGCGCCAACCAAGCGTGAATACCCCTCAAGCTGGCAGGTACTAAACCATCCCAATAGAAAAGCGAAATAAATCGTCTTTTGTTAGTACCGGTATTTGAATATTGAGCTAGCCATTTCGCACCAAGGTACTCACCTATACTGCGATGTAGATAGCTAAACCTATCTACTCCACTACTTTTAAATAACCGCGTGGCTATGACTTCATTGAGAGTTTCTGCATTAGGTAATGTGCGTATATCTGCAAGTGATAGTTCTCCTTCTTCAATATTGGCTGCAGCCTTACGAGCTAAAGCCTCGTTACCTGTGAGAATTAAGCCTGCGAAGGCCGCACCTGCTGCTTTTATTGTGGTCACTTTATCAAGCTCATTTTGAGCTTTAGTGTCATTATGCTCACACCACAGTACATCAATAGCGCGCTCAAATAGCTCGCTTCTACTATTGGGCAAAGCACCCTTTTGAGCGACTTTAGAAATTAACTCTAGTGTTTGTGGGTTTCCCAGTAATTGACTTAAACCGCGTGAATTAAAATGTTGAATGACGATCTGGGATTGTACTTCCCCTAATGATAAAAATAGAAAACTCTGAATGTCACGATCGCTAAAAGGCATTAAGTGAAGTTCTATTGGCTTTTTTGAGTAGTCGTCATTAATCGAATTTACAGCAGTCGCACTTTGCCAATCAGCAACTCGGCAGGACAAAATAAAAGACGGACAGCCTATCTCCTGAAGCTTTTGTAGAACTGAATCTACTGCGGCACCATCTTTTTGAGAACTAACTTCATCTAAAGCATCTATGACAAGAACGTGCGCATTACCAAGAATCATTGATGGTTTATAACTGCGAATAAGCTGCCTTGCCGTACAATATTTATAGCCAGAGCACTCACCAAGTCGGGTAAGTAAGAATGACTTACCCATACCTGCCTCACCTAAAATGATCAAAGGTTCGGTTAAATCGCCTAGCTCAGATTCAGTGACTTCTTTACGGCCATCTTTATGCTTAAACCAAAGGGCTCTTTCTACGCTATTCTGAATCATATTTATCGCCAAACAAAAATAATCACAGCTAAATGCCATGAATGCAAAGCAATTTTTATCAAAATGTCTCTCCCTTGTCACCCATTAATGCATAAAACTCACTGGCAGAGTTTGTTTTCAGCAATCGAAAGTTCAATGAATGGTGGCTCCCTATCAATCACAGGTCTTGACCGAGACATTGATAGTAATGCCTTGGAGCGAATTAGGGAACCAAGGTACTTTTTCTAATCCAAGACAGCTTAACTAGACTCAATACTCTAAGTAGATTCTGTCCATTTCTGAGTTTGGTGGTTGGCACGTTTATGTCTCAAAACTTGTTAGCTTCGAATGCAGGCTGATTACATTTTCTATATAGCTTGCTGGTATTTAGTTGTGTACTTGAAGGCCATACCTCCAATGTAACATACCGGCTGACCGGCGAGGCATGTGCAAATACTTCTTGATGATTTCTACGCCTGGTCTAAGCCTATGAGCCTGTATGTTTAATCTGTTGTTTTTGGATTGGACTTAATTAAAACAATGTAGTCCCTATGAATCCAACCTGACTCAAGCTCATCATCCCTCATCATCCTCACGTAGAGCCAATCTCTGCCCATGTCATCAATGATTTCGATAGTCTCTCCAAGTTCAAGTTGATGCAGTACTGGGGCCGTGAGGAGTGGACCTTCCCTGAAGTTGAGTCTACTTGTGGTGACAACTGCCCAATCTCCAGTCTCTATATCAATGATTGCTTTGCTTGCTAAATCCTTTATGGCCTCGGGGTCTTTAGCTCCTGCAAAGTAATTGGTAATGGTTTCCCTGTTTTCCATAAAAGAAGTGGCAAGGCATGACAGGAAGAAGGGGAAAAGTATGGTATTTAGGAACCACCAAAGTAAATCGAGCTTTTCTGGCTCAATATTTTCTATGAGGCCAGGGTTATCAATGACTGAGGTGAATATATTTTGTGTTTCATCATCGAAAAGAGGTTGAGCGTGGCTAGCTTGCTCGTACAGCAGTTGAAGCTTTTTAGCTTTCAGGATGCTTAGTTTTCGCCTACTTATGCGCTGCATTGCTAGCTTAATTATTTCGGTCTTTTTACTATCAGAAAAAGATAGCCAATTATATCGCTCTTCCCTGCTTCTAAGGCAGCCTCTGCAATACCCTCTAGCATCTGTACTGCATACGCCTATGCAAGGGCTTGGGATTTCGAAAAACTCAAACTGTTCCAATACTTGATACCTAGCGTCTAACTGAATTGATGGTAAGTAGAGTGCTATAGGCTAACAGCTAAGTTGTTGATTGTCTAAAACTGAAAAATGAATTGAAATTGAATATCCCCATGCATCACGCTCACCTAATAACATTGATACCAATCCACTCCCATTGTTTATTGAGAGTATGTTTGTAGAAAAACTGAAGCCCACTGCTGTCAAAGTATTTGGTGATCCGTCGAACGGCTAATGAATAAGCTGAAATGGTTTTAGGGCGTTTTCCTTGGAGCTCCAGTTTAATAAGGTGTTGTTGATATAGTTCGTCAAAACGTTGCCTTCAGAAGTGGTCATAATGCACTCTGTAGTAAAGCACCACCTAAATGATGGTGTTATTTAAGTGTATGGTTATCGACGGTCAGTGTTTCTGCCCCAAAGCTTGTTTGAATAAATTGACAGCTCCGCTCAGCCGACATTTTATGGTCGATATATCATCAGCTAGAAAGGCGAGTGTATGAGAGTAACGATAAAAACCACTGATGAGGGGGAATACTACTTCGTAATTCCAAATGAGTACTTGAAAAACCTCGGCTGGCACGAAGGAGATGACATAGTTTGGACCGAGAATGATGATGGCAGCTTATCTCTATCGAAATCCAACGATGTTCCGTAACGAATTAGTTTCTAGCTGGGAGTCGCTGACTCACCTTTGCCCCTGGATATTTTTGAGCGAGTTATTTATGTAATTGCCCTAGATAATGCAGCGACTGAAATCCAACTTGGCTACAGATTTTAGCCATAATTGTGCAAGAGGCTATGGCACAAATTAAGCTGACACACTTTTATCCTTAAATGCATTTACATGCGTCTGTAAAGTGCATATTAATTCACAACTCCTAATGAGAACTCTGTCAGCGTTACCAGCTTAGTGCTAAATGAGTCGAAGCAATATTAGCTGGTGAAGTACGTGTTATGTACTTCACCAAACATTATTTTATCAACGATAGTAATTGTCACAGAACCAATCAGAATCATGCAACCCTGAGAGAAATGCATATTCTATATTAATAGGCCAGTAAGTTTTAAGCTTAGAAGGAGAAACGTATGCTTTTTTTCTCTCTCCGTCTAAAAACAGTCTTAGGTTGGCTGAACCATTATTAACAAACCTTTCACGAAGTCCATCGTCCTGTTCATCAAATAGCACAGACATATGACGTTTAAACGTACCTTCTAGCTTGTATGCTACCAAATGATTTTTTACCATTTGTTTTTCTGACGGGCTGAGTACGTCATCAAAAGCAAACTCATATTTTAATGGCTTAACTTTTTTTATCACAACCTTTAGCCAATTCTTCTTGAAAATAAGATGGTTAAAATAAGGGTGTGGTAAGTTTTCTTTATTATTTTTTGGACTAACGTTACTTTTAGCTCTATTGCAGTCCCCGCATATAGGAACAAGATTCCATGGTAGTACAAAAAAGTTAGGATAGGTGGAAGAGGGTAAAAAATGATCTTTAGTAGCTCTGTCTGTAGCATACGCTTTTTGGCAACCTGCGCAATATAGGCTTTGTTCAAATATGAATTTTTTGACACCACTTTCTTTTACATATGTGTCATATAATATCTTTAGGCTCTTTTTACTTTCTTCGTCGACATTAGATATTTGTCCGCTAACCTCATGAAACTTACCCGAAACGGCCAGTTTCTGATATATATTCGTATCATTAAGAAGAGCTGATTTAATCCTCCTAATGTTCTTACTATGCTTTTTTGAAACTCCTTTCTTTGTTAAATAGAATTCGATTACAGTATCAGGCTCTAAAGAGTGAATTTTCCTAAACATCATCACTCCCGTAAAGTAGACTCCATGCTATTTTTGTAGCTTCGGAACCTATTCGATGATAAGTGGAAATGTTTTCTTTCGTTAATGTCTTATTCTCGACAAGTTCACTGATTGTGCTATGAAACCCTACATTTTGATAGCCAAATGCTGTTCTAGTTAATTTTGACACGTTCTGACCGTACGTAACTATATCTATACGAGAATACGTAACATCGTTGTCTAATCGCCTGAGAACTAACACATTTTCCGTCAGCACTTCTTGAAGGATAATTGGAGAATGCGTGGCAAAAATTAATAAACCATTATACGTATCACATATTATTTGAAGAGATTGAAGAAATGCACCTAATAGAGGTGGATGTAGATGCGTTTCAGGCTCATCAAATAATGTTACAACACCTTGATGTAAAATATCCATTAATAAAACAAGCGTATGTAGGACTATTCGATGACCAGAACTTAGTTCAGTATACATTTTTACAATTTTTGGAAGCTCTTCAATATGCGCAAAAAAGTAATCTATGTGTTCACCTAAATAATCAACATTTTCTAGTGGTTTTAGCACCTTTTTTATATATTTTAATTTCTTACCGTTAATTAAGTTTTTTAATGATTTACTAAACTCTTTACTTAATACATCTGGACATTTAAATCCGCCATCACCATCATGTAAGCCTAAGTAGTCAAATTTACACTTAATCTTAATGTCAGGAATGTTGTTATCAAAAGCTGAGAAACTGATAAACAGCACTTTCTCAATGTAATCAATGTCTATTCCCTCGTCAATATCATCCGTATTAACTTCACTTAGTATCTTACAGTCAAAATCACCAATTACTATTTTTTTTGCAATTTCTTTTAAATAAGTAGTCTTACCTACTCCATTATTACCTATTACAGCATGAATATTAGAGTTTTTAAATGGTAGTTCATGGTTTATTGGAAAACTAACAGGGGTTTCATTATTGATAGTTAAACAATAATTAAGTTTTCCTTCTTCTCCTTTAAAGACTATTTGATAGCTAATAACATCTAAATTAGTCACACTTCTTAACAAAGAATCACTAAGCGCTTGCGAGGTTTTATTCTTAATCCAGACCTTTCTATCGAAAGCGATATCCTTGAGCAGCGCCAAAATCCTTTCACCGCCTTTGTTTGGTAATTCCCTTAAAGCCGAATAGTATGATTCATCTTGACCTAGAGAAAAATATTTATCTGATAACTCTTCAATATACCCTTTCGCTAAAGGGCGTTCTAAGTGTTTAAGATCTGACTTAGCAATTTTTACAGTACCAATTTCTAAAAGTGATTTTTTTTTATCAATGTAAAACAACTTATACGTTGTTACATAAGAATAATCGTTCCAAGAATTATTTTTGAGGAAAAATGACTCCTTAAGCCTCGCCGTTGTGGCAGGAGGAACGTCTCCAACATATACCATTAAAGCTTTCATCCGAAATCCTATGTTTTATCTGTCCTATCCACTAAAGCGCATAAATGTGTAGGGTTAACTATGAGTTGCAGTCAACTGCAATATAATAAAACAATATAACTCAATAAGTTATGGTGAGATAATGATTTTTGTTAATATTGCGTAGTTAAAACGTGTTTCTTAAAGAAAACACTGGCGATTATCGGTAAAGTGTAATTTTTCACGAACTACCATCGCACTTCTAACATCATGCTCTTCTTTACTGTGATGGATGAGTAAATTTGGTCACTAGTTTGTAGGTAATTCGAATGCTTTGCAGTAGCAGAGGTTATCCGAGAACTCACCGTTTGCTAAAATTCGTAACTCGCTTTTGTCCAATTACGGCTTAGAGTGATCGCTCTAAGCCGTAATTTCCCGATTATTTGTTAGGAAGGTGATCAGAAACAACTTAACCAGTACAGCTGTTGGCTAAATTTTTCTAAGGCTATATAGTAACGACTAAATAATCGCCAAAAGTTATTGACAACTATATACCTATCAATTGCAAACCACAGTGCATGAAAAATCGCTTTACTTGGAACTGATAGATTAATGAGTAAATAAGAAAGTTATGGCAAAGAAAAAACGAAAAAATATTCCCTTAGAGCTACTTACCCCTAAGATACTGCCGGCGATATTAGAGCCTGAATTGAAAGAGCTGTATAAACTTGCCTGTAAGAACTCTGAGTCGGTGTGGCCAAAAATTAAAATTGAAGATGGACAAAAGCCAGCGCAGGACGTCATTGATGAGTTTATAGATTTAACGCATCAAGGAATGCGTATCGCACAAGAAAAAATGATCAGCAGGCTACTTTTACCCATAGAAAATGATGACTGTCGTGCGCGGCGTTTTTCGTACATGGGGATCGCTGATGCGATTGGTTGGCAGCTTTTTAAAAATGAGCTTGCCTATGTAAAGCGGTTTTTTATGGCACAACAGCCACCTACTCTTCAAGAGGCAAATATTGAATCAGTTCTTCTTGCAGTTGAACAATGTCATGCACAGAATCCTGATTCTATTGCATTGATTTCAGACTTAACAACCTTCATTCAGGTTGGCGATATCTATCACATGAAAAAAGATGGCCGTGCCAGCATCTATGAAGTAAAAGAGGGTAAAACTAACAAACATATATTGGAAATATTGGCAGCGATGCCCACATTAGTTGACTATAGGGATGTGCCAAATCAATTTGCCGACAAACCAGTTAATTTTCAAAAACAGGTTCAGCGAACACTTCGCCAAAAACAACGAATGCAGTCATTACAAGAGACATTATCGAATGACGAAGGCACCGATGCCTCAACTGGAAAACCGGTTAAAATTTTAGAGTTATCGACAGATGTCCAAACATGGTATAGCTCTATCATTGATTTAAGTAAAGAATGTGAGTCAAAAGGCTACGCTATTGATGTGATTCAAGATTGTTTGTATATCGGTTGTTACGAAACTGGCCGATTTAAAACACCTGGGCAATTGGCATTTGAAGGATGGTTTTCTGGTATGGGGGCTACTCCCGATTGTCCGAGAACCTCATTGGTCAACTGTATGATGGATCCACTCGGTTTACCAATCTACAACTTACCTATCCCCGACGAACTAAAGTTTGACTTACTGTTTGGCAGAAAGCATATTTCTTTAGGCATTCATATGCAAAAGTTAATCGAAATTTGTACTAGTGCTGGTATACCTATAAGGCTTGCAGATAAAAAAGAGACGGCAAGACTCAAACAACAAAATAAGTATCTCTGGAGATATAACGGGCAGGCTATCGTCTTAGGCGAGGGCACAGAGCAGCGCAGTTTAGGAGAGGGGTTTGCTTTACGAGTATTTTATCATGGTGAAAAACCAGTAGATACCATGACTGCTTTTACTTCAGCTTAAATCAGCATTTTCACGGCGGGAGTTTATTAATACTGAGAAAACTTACCGAACCCAGTCGTTTGTAGTAGCACACTAAATTTTGCTTCTCGTTATGTAAAAGGAATTGTTCTCGTTTTCTCCGGATAAAATGGTCATTACTTCACAGGGTTCTTACTGTTAAGTTACTAAAAATGTTACGAACAAACTACACCCTTTCGATTGGGTTAATTAAATGTCTGTTGAGTGTTAATCGGAATTCACAGCTAATAAGCTGTTATGTTTACTCAAAGGAGTTCAATGAAAAACGATAAATACGAGTTTCTTTATAATTATGCGAAAAGTGCATTTGATGAAGAGCTTGTACGCTTTAAACATTTAGAAGAAAAAGCAAGTAGATTCATTTCCTTATATTCAATTTTGATTGCTACATTCACAGCCGTTATCACTGCCTCGTTTGATGTGATAATACCATTGAATATTTGGTATAAGTGGCTAATGTTTAGCTTAATTATGTTGACTTATGTATCATTTATTTCATCTTGGAGTTTCTTATTTCGGGCTCTAAAATTCGTAGATATGCCACGACTTCCTCTTGATGAGGACTCCATAAAACAGTTTTGTGAACGTGATTTACCAACTAACCATTATGCTTTATCACTTTCATGTTCTAATGCTCTCAAGTGTGCTCGAAAAGAAAATGGTCAAAAATCGAGATTTCTACAAAAAGCCCATAAAGAAATAGTAGTGTCGGTTTGGCTACTAACTTTTTCTTTGGGATCTTTATCTTTTACAAAAATAATGGATCTAAATATGCCTGAAAACAATGAAACTAATCAACAGTATACCCAACAGGCTGAACCAGTGCAGCCAGATTTAGATGTAACGGCACCAGAGATTGTTTTCGTAATGGACGAAATGCCACTTGAACTGATGGATAAAAAAGGTTCGGACTAAGAGTAACATAAGCATACAAGGTGCTATGTCGGTGGTTCATTATCATCATCGGCATACACCCGCTCATCATAACCGATGCCACTAATGAAACCTTTCAGTC
>SPKZ01018402.1_pt1 | contig 14847 bp, 10 predicted proteins | sample 2456571 | NCBI WGS metagenome assembly SPKZ01 (sample SAMN11192286, study PRJNA482655) | marine metagenome | biome: ENVO:00000447; feature: ENVO:00000244|ENVO:00000211|ENVO:00000569|ENVO:00002023; material: ENVO:00002151; isolation source: ocean water from marine abyssalpelagic zone ...
AATACAAAGATCGGCAGTAGGTCTTGCTTCTAAACGGCGAATGCCAATTTCGATGCCACAAGAATTACAAAAACCAAAATCATCTTCTTCAATTAATTGTAATGTTTTCTCGATTTTTTTGATGAGCTTACGTTCACGATCTCGAGTACGTAATTCAAGACTAAACTCTTCTTCTTGGGCGGCTCTATCAACCGGATCAGGAAAGTTTGCCGCTTCATCTTGCATATGAGTCACAGTGCGATCTACTTCTTCTCGAAGTTGTACGCGCCATGCATCTAAAATCTTTTTAAAATGTTTTTGCTGAGGGGTGTCCATATATTCTTCGTTAGCTTTTTCTTGATACGGCTGTACGCCGGCTAACGCTAATATACCTAATGTTTTGCCTTTGCTTGTTGGCATGCTGAATCTCCTAATACTACAAAGACCAAGGTTGTTTGATGAAGACATCAGTTAACTATTTACCCTTGGTTGTAATTGCCAATACTATTATATAATAGACCTAAAATATCACAACTATATGGTATCACTAGTGATAAAAATCAATGTTTTGGGATAATAAAGTTAAAATAAAATACTTTGGCTTCAATATCAATAACTTACGTTTGTTGTAAACGTTAGTCGCTCAGTTTTTGTCTTTGACTTTTTAATTGAGCAAGCTTTTTTAGCAATTTTACCTAGGGTTAGTCAATTATTATCTCGTTTTTAGTAGTAATTAATAATTTAAATTTATTGGTTATTTACTGAAATGCTTTTGGTTAACTGCATTTCTAGCTGGTTTGACATGAATTGATTTTCCTTTAATTGGAAATGCGTTTTGTAAGCAATAACTTCAACACCTGCCGTTTGTGCTGCTTTCAATAATTCACTATATTTTTCATCAATATGGTTAGCGGCTGAAACTTTATTTATGCCACTGTGCAGTATAGCAAAAAATAACACAGTGCGACTGCCTTGTTGACTTAAGGTGGTTAATTCACGTAAATGTTTTTGTCCTCGGATTGTTATTGAATCAGGAAAAAAACCTTGACCATTCGTTTGCTGTTTTGTTGTTTGCCCGAGTAAAGTTACACTTTTAACTTCAACATAAGCGTCTTTTTTGGTTGAGTTCAAAGTTCCTTGGCTTAAGAATATATCTACTTTAGAGTTTTCATTTCCATACTTCACTTCACGTTTAAGGTTTTTGTAACCCACTAATTCGCTAATTAAATTAGCGTTAATTGCTTCTTCTACCAGCTGGTTAGCGCGCATGGTGTTAACGCAAATAAAATGATTGTTTTTGGTTTGTGTTAACTCCCAGCTAAAGGGGTATTTTCGTTTAGGATTAGTTGAGGTGCTATACCAAATAGTATCACCGGGCTCTGCGCATCCCGTCATTGCGCCTGTGTTCGCACAATGGATAGTGGTTATTGCTCCGCTAGGCAGTTGTATATCAGCTAAAAATCGCTTATATCGTTTGATTAATATGGCGGGTTGTACGGCTAATATCATCTCTGCTCGTTACTTTATTCGACAAGTTTCAGCTAAGTCTACGATAAAGCTATGTGATAACACTAGTGTTTAATTAATAAAACTCTCTAACCAGTATTTAGCATTTTTAGTATCACTAAAGAAATTAAATTGCACAGAGCAACTTTGATAAATACGTTGTAGCTGCATCTGTAAAATGTCGGCGTAGGTGCTATCAATAATAACGGCAGCAATGGCAACCATGCCATTTTCTACTCGATAATGGGTAGTCTCAATTAAGTTTTGTTCAGCATCAGGGGTGATGACACCATTACCTTTAAATGAAATGAGTGATGCCCATGGCTTATGACGCATTTTATCAGTAATAATTTTAATATCCTTATGGAATTGTTCGGTGACAACATCATTGAAAGAACCTTGCGCTTCAATTAATAAAATATTGTTTTGTTGTTCAATGCGATAACTACCGTGTGCTGAATATTGCATAACTGAGCTCTCCTTGGATTAAATTTTATCAGACACTATTGATAGCAATTTTTTAACCGCTTGCCAAGTAAGCACATTAAACTTTGTTTGCAAGTTTATATTTATTCAACTATTCATAAGGTTATTACTGGTCGGTGCATTCGAATTATCCTATATATTAATAGAACAGGTTTAACGATTTTTTCTTATACCAATGCTAGTAAATTAGTGAGCAAATATTAGGGTTCACACATTTATTTGTATTGGTGTTATACCAATCAGGCTAACTAAGTGATCTTTTTAAATGGTCTAAATATCCAATAACATCGTTGCTTTCAATCACAATAGCCAGCTATTGCTCAATCAAGCGCCTTGTTCTTGAAAAATTATCCTCATTAAAATTTGAACCATTAATTAATCTGATTGGTATTAATCATGTTGTACTTCTCACGCCAGTACCCAATACAAGCAAAGCAGCATTATTTAGATCTGTGGCCTCGGCTAGAATACAAAGCTCGATATTGTTGTCATTGCGTTTACGCACCATCAACAATCGTCTTTTCTTATGTTGCTATTATTATATTCAAGATCATAAACTTAGCTATTTTTTAACTTGGTTAACTATTAAAGCGTAAAAATTGTTACAATGACGTTTGTTGTTTTCTACTGTTTAGCTTTTATGTCTGTATTAACCCCTCTGCCTATTGAGGCAATTAAAACTCATTTTTGTCAAACATTAACAGAACACTCTACTGTTATTTTGTCTGCGCCGCCGGGAGCGGGAAAATCGACTTGTTTACCTTTGTGGTTACTTAAGCTTGAAGTACTCACACAGCAAAAAATATATTTATAGCAGCCTCGTCGCCTTGCCGTTAAAAATATCGCGACTTATCTCGCTGATCAATTACATGAGCCTGTAGGAAAAACTGTCGGCTATCGTTTGCGTAATGAAACAAAAGTCTCTAAAAACACCCGTTTAGAGGTAATAACTGAAGGCATTCTAACGCAAATAATTCAACAAGATGCCGAGCTCAGTAACTGTGCATTAGTGGTATTTGATGAGTTTCATGAGCGTAGTTTACATGGTGATTTAGCGTTTGCTTTAACGCGTGATATTCAGCAAGGCTTGCGCGATGATTTAAAAATATTATTGATGTCGGCAACCTTAGATACCGAATATTTAAACAAAGCCTTGTCAGACGCTATTACGGTTGCTAGTGAAGGGCGAAGTTACCCTGTTGATGTCACTTATAATGCTCCAATTAATGTTCAACGCTGGCGAGCTCATGCCCTTAATGTTATTAAACAGCAAGCATTTGAGCATCAAGGCTCTACGTTAGTTTTTCTCCCAGGTGTTGCTGATATTCGTTTTATTGTCCAAGCATTAAGCTCAGATCTTATCGATGACTTATTGCTTTGTCCTTTGTTTGGTGATTTAACGTTAAAGCAACAGCAACAAGCGATTGAGCCTTGTCAGTCGGGTAAACGAAAATTAGTACTGGCGACTAATATTGCTGAAACATCACTGACTATAGAGGGAGTTAGCTTAGTTATTGATTGTGGCTTAGAAAAAGTGGCTAGTTATGACAGTGCTAGTTTGATGAATAAACTCGTGCAAAAACGCATAGCTAAAGCTTCTGCGATCCAAAGAGCTGGGCGAGCAGGTCGTTTAATGCCCGGTAAGTGCATTCGTTTATATGCCAAAGATGATTTTGAACGCCGACCCGATCAAAGTATCAATGACATTCAACAAGCTGATTTACTACCGACGTTAATAGAAGTGGCGCGATGGGGAGTGAATACTTTAGCTGACTTACCTTTATTAGAGCTGCCAACAAAAGTTAAGGAGCAACAAGCATGGCAAGAGCTTAATAGTTTAGCCATTATTGATTCGCATAACCGATTAACTAAACATGGTGAGCAAGTGGCGCAATTACCTTGTCATCCTCGGTTTGCTCATATGTTACTTTGTGCGAAGACGGTAATAGCAACAGAAATACCACCAGAAAATGCGCCACAACTTACTTTTCTCGCGTGTATTATTACTGCATTACTAGAAGAGCGAGACATTTTACCCAATGAACAGAGCCGATTTGATTGTAATCTTGAGCATAGAGTTACTCAGTTGCAATCACAATGGCATAAACCTTATGGTGCCCTTGCTAATATTGTCAAACAGGTGAAAAATTTAGCGCAAAGAATGAACTTAACAGGCTTAGATGCTTTGGTAAAAATGCACATCGGCTTAGATAAAACGGGATTGTTGCTTGCTTATGCTTATCCTGAACGTGTCGCTAAAGCACGTGGGGCGCATGGTGATTTTATTTGTGCCAATGGCAAAGGTGTTAGCGTAAATGATCAAGATGCTTTAGCCTCAGAAGACTTTTTAGTGATTGCTGACTTAATGCAATCGCAAGGGACTTTACAAGTCCGTTTGGCTGCTAGGGTTGATTTGTCCCAAATAGAGCAAGTGTTTACTGATCAAATCATTAGCCAAGAAGTTGCTATTTTTGATGATGCTAGTGGCAGGATCATGGCTCGTGCACAAACGAAATTAGCGGCGCTGATCTTACAAGAGAAAATAACTCAAAATACCTTAACAACGGCAAGTATCGCTAAAATGTGGAGTGAGCTGGTGAAACAAAAAGGGCTGGGTTTTCTAAATTGGCAAGAGCAAGACCTGGCATTGAAAGCTAGATGGCAATGGTTGAATCAGTATTTTTCAACATACAATTTACCTGATATTAGCGACGCCGCATTATTAGCGAGTTTATCTGTTTGGTTTGCGCCTTTTGTTGGTGAAATAAAATCAACGGCCAAGTTAGCTAAGTTAGATTTATCATCGATGTTATTGTCTTTACTTGATTATCAACAACAGCAAATATTAAAACAAGCAGCACCTAGTGTTTATATTGGCCCAACGGGGCGTCATTGTCCTATTCGTTATTCAACAGAGAAATCGCCTAAAGTATCACTACCAATGCAAGAGCTTTATGGCTCAACAGCAACACCTACCATAGGAGGTGTTAATAATAAAGACGGTATTCCATTATTATTAGAGTTATTATCACCCGCTCAGCGCCCTATTCAAGTTACTCAAGATTTGGCCCAATTTTGGGCGGGTAGTTATCAAGCGGTACAAAAGGATATGAAATCAAATTACCCAAGACATTTCTGGCCAGACGATCCTGCGAACGCTGAGCCAACCAATAAAACCAAGCGCCATTTAAAAATCAAAACCTAGGATCACATCATTTTATGCCTAAAAAGCACAACACTAAAAAGTCAGTTAGTTCAAATAAACCATGGCTTCGGTGGTTACTAGTTACTGGCGCAAAATTAGTCTTCGCGCTTGGTTGTGCGTTAGCTATTTTTGTTATTTATTTAGACGCTAAAGTACAAAAAACTTTTGAAGGCCAACGATGGCAAGTGCCTGCGCAAATTTATGGTCAAATAGAAACATTGCATATCGGTGATACCATTGATGTAAACCAGATCACAAAATCACTAAAAATAAATGGCTATCGTAAAGTCAGCTCAGTAAAGTCATCGGGGCAGTTCGCCCAATCTGCCCGCAGGTTAATTATTTATCGTCGTGCTTTTATTTTTCCTAATGTTGAACTCGATGTTACTGAAGACGTTAGCGCTGCTGTACACTTAACCATTGATTTTACCGATAATAAAGTGAGCAAGTTATTTGTTAAAGGGAATACTGTTGAACAAATAAAACTTGAACCTATTTTATTGGCGAGATTAGTACCTGAGAATAAGGAAGACCGTGTTTTAGTCGCATTAGAACAGGTGCCAACGAGGTTACTTGATACGTTATTATTGATTGAAGATCGTGACTTTTATCATCACCAAGGGATTTCTCCCCTAGGCATTTTACGTGCCTTGTATAACAATATTATTGCTGGTCGTACTGTTCAAGGTGGTAGCACTTTAACGCAGCAGCTTGTTAAAAATATGTTTTTAACAAGAGAAAGAACTCTGGTAAGAAAAGTTAAAGAAGCAATCATGGCGTTAATTATTGAAGTGCGTTATAGCAAGGACCAATTGCTTGAGGCATACATTAACGAAGTATACCTAGGGCAACATTATGCCAATGGTATTTATGGTTTTGGTTTAGCGGCTAAGTTTTATTTTGGTAAGCCTTTAACTGAGTTAAACAGTGGCCAAATGGCACTTTTAGTTGCCCAGGTAAAAGGGCCAAGTTATTACGATCCTTGGCGACACCCCGACAGAGCAAAGCAGCGCCGGGATTTGATTTTGCGCTTGATGTTTGAACAAAACTTGCTTTCAGTGCAAGAGTTTGAACAAACACTTACCTCGGCATTGTCGATACGTAAACATCGACGTTTTAAAACCGAGCAATACCCCGCTTATCTGCAATTAGTCAAACGAGAACTTAATCAGTATTTAAGCAGTTATCAACAGAAAATGGGGATTCGGGTATTTACCGGTTTTTCTCATGTTTCTCAACAACTATTAGAAGAAAGCGTTGTCAGCCAATTAGCTCAATTAGAGCAAAAGCATCAACAAAAAAATTTACAAGCTGCGATGATTGTTACCGACATTGCCAGTGCCGAAATTCGTGCGTTAGTGGGGGATAGACAAAATGGTTTTGCAGGATTTAACCGGGCACTGGACGCTAAAAGGCCAGTAGGATCTTTAATTAAACCTGCTATTTACTTAGCGGCGCTAGAGCGTTTTGAGCAATTTAATTTTGCCAGTTTGCTTGCCGATGAACCGATAACCTTGCGTAGTGATTCTGGTGATAATGATCAAGGTAAAAAATGGCAGCCTAAAAATTATGATGGTAAGTATCGCCACCAAGTACCCTTGATTGATGGTTTAGTTAACTCCTTAAATATTCCAACAGTAAATTTAGGGATGAGCTTAGGGCTAGAAAATGTTGCTAATGCCATCCATTTACTCGGCTTCGAGGAAGATATTGTTACCCGTCCTTCTCTGTTACTTGGCGCTATTAATATGTCACCGATGCAAATTAATCAAATGTACTTAGCGTTTGCGAAGCAGGGCGAGTTTGAACAAGTACATGCGATTGATAAAATTGTTTCATCTTATGGTGAAACGTTGTGGCAGTTTGAACCGGTTTCAACAAGAGTTATTTCAACAAATGCCGCCTACCTTATGGATTATGCTTTGATGCAAGTAGCGATAACCGGTACGGCAAAATCGCTTACTTGGCGGTTGAAAAATAGCAAGGTAGCCGGAAAAACAGGTACTAGTAATGATTTACGTGATAGTTGGTTTGTTGGTTTTGATGCAAAAAACCTAGTCACTACTTGGTTGGGAAAAGATAATAACAAACCAACAGGATTAACCGGCAGTAGCGGCGCATTATTGCTTTTCACTGACTTTATTAAAAAGCAGGGTGTAGTAAATAAAATCAATAAGCAACCAGATACTATCGCCATGATGGTATTTGAAGTGCAAACAGGTAATGCAGTGACTTCACATTGCGCTAATACGGCAACTTATCCTGCTATTGTCGCCGGATTGTCAGTAAACCAAGCTTGTTTAAAAGAAAGAATCGATGGAAAGTCTTGGTTGGATAAATTATTTAGCTTTACGAAAAGCTAAATAATTTTATCAAAATAAGCACAATGCTCTTAATACCAGCAAGAGAGTTCTGTTAATGATTGATAGTTAATCATTAAAAGTTAATCGGTAAATGTTACTTGAAGCTTATCGATAGCAGCTGTATCAATAATACTCACGCTACCGATGCTTTTTTGTAGTTTTGCTGCCGTTTTATCTGCGCCGTAGCTTTCTGCAAAGCTGATAATATCTGCCCCGTTACAGACTACTTTTAAAGCGATGGTTCTATCTTTTAAACGATAAGACTTAACCGTTGAATTAAATCTATATAATTTGTTGCTTTTGGCTGCTTTACATACATCAATTAAAGCTGTTTCTATATATGATGACATGGGCGCCGCTTGACTTGGTAAACTAAAAGCGAGTACAGGAATTACGCTAGTTAATGCGATAATTACTGTTTTTAATGTGGCCATGATATTCTCCATAATTTGTTGAAATTGCGAAAACCTATATGCTTCGCTCCTATTAATAGTGTGCTATTTCTAGTAAAAAGTTGTTAACACTTATACCGAGAATGTAACAAGATATATGCTTTTATTGAAAGTTTATGTCGCTAAGTCAATGATGATATTTACATTATGTATTTGATGGTATTTTGTTCATTGATGTTTGTTTACATTTAGTGGTAATTAGACATACCAAATAGGCGGTAAAATCGTTTTATCTTGAGTTTAAATATTGAAAATAGTAAATAAATTTTCATTTAAAACAAAATAACACTGGTTTTATATACAGCTTTATCTTTGTTGTGGTATGGTATCGCGGTAAGTTGAAATAATTTTAAGTTCACAAATATAACTAAGGAATAATAATGGCAGTTGAAAATCGATTTGTCGTCATTAGACATGGGGTGGAGGCAAAAACATTTATGGATAAGAAATCAGCAGATGATTATGACAAAATGTTGGATATGGCTGATAATTTGGCCGATGTTTTTGCAAAGTCTCCCATAGAACTCAGTGACGCCGTCAGTGAAGAATTGAGTATTTATTTAGCTCTACATCGTGATGAAGTGTTAATCGCTTTACTTGCAAAAAAGCCACCCCAAAAAGCACCAGTCAAAAAAAGCACTAAAAAGTCAGCTGAAAAAGAGCCTGAAAAGACCTCTACTAAGTGAAGTAGCGTAAGCTAAGCTATATTTTTAGTGAATATTACTAATGGGTAGTACTAAAGAATATTGTTAATAAATAATATGATTGAATACCAAGTTGTCCGTAGTCGCCGCAAAACACTTTCTTTGCAAGTTAGGTACGGTCAAGTGCTCGTTCGAGCGCCTTATTGTGTGGATGAAAAGTTCATTACAACGCTCATTGACAAAAAATCAGCTTGGTTAAAAGCTAAAATTGCTCAGCAGAGCCAAGCAAATGGATGTCGCTGTGACTTTAGTCAAGGCTCAACGTTGTTTTTATTTGGGAAGTTAGTCACGTTAGATATTATTTTTGCCAAACAAGCCCGTATCATATTAACTGATAACAATATTAATAGCCGGAAAATATTAACCATAGTACTTGCACAGCGTAATAAAAATAAATTATACAATAGCGTATTATTAGCTACGGCGGTTAAAAAGCAGCTTGAACAATATTTTAAGCAGCAAGCTCAACAAATGATCCCACTGAAAGTTGCGATATATGCTCAATTAACGTCATTAACACCGACAAGTATAAAAATAAGACGATATCGCTCTAGGTGGGGAAGCTGTAATAACCGTGGCGAACTAAGCTTTAACTATTTATTAATGATGTTACCTATTGAGGTGATTAATTATGTTGTTATCCACGAGCTTTGCCATCTAGAATATTTAAATCATTCGCAAGAATTCTGGCAACTTGTTGCTAAATATTTTCCCCAACACGTTCAAGCTAAGCAATGGATAAAAATCAATCAGTCTGCTTTACAATGGCGATTATCATCACATTAATTACTTTCAGCCCCGGCTCTGTTGATCTTTCGCGGTTAAATTTAATTACCTGTCTCTAAAGCTATACTTAAACGACTTCATGCAGGACTACTGAGTAATTCATGGTCAAGACGTATCTTTTTATTAATAAGTGGCATAAAAATAGCTTGTAAGTTTATTAAAGAGTAATTTTTGACATAGTCCTTGATAACTTACCGTTAATTGACGCTATTGCTCACTACTAAGGAAACGTCTTTATGATGAGGCTCACTATTTACAGCATTAAAATGACATTTATCTATATTGCTTCTACGTTGCTTTCGGTTGCCTGCTTTTATTTAGTTTTCGGCAACTAATTGCCATAGGTTAACCCATGGATAATAATTTGTTTATGTGATGTTAAATAACCTGAACTCTGCTTAATAAATGTTTATCTAGCAGCTATTTTTACTAACTTCTACGTTAAATTCGTTTGTAATAGGCTAGCTATTGACGCGCAAATTTGTCTTGAATTAAGTAAAACTATCAAGCTAGAGATATAAAAACAATTTAATTCATATATTTCAATGGTGTAACTATCTCTTAAACAAAGCTCAGGTTAAATATTTTGTTAAAATAGCTGTTATGACGTTTTATGCATAATTTATAACTTTTTATTATCTTTTATTGGTGTTAATAAAGGTTGACAGGTGTCACTAAATCAGGCATTTTACTACCCATGAATAATACAGCTCAGCACATTACCATTATCACCACCACCATCCGAATTGAGATGGCGGTCGCTGGCTAGGTGTAAAAAAATAATTTTATCGAAGCCCGTGACCTGCAAAGGTAACGGGCTTTTTTTATGTTCAGAATAAATTGCAGTTCACGATCATATGACGTTACATGGAGTAACTTAATAGACAATGCAGGATACATATGTCTTGATGTGAAAAAGTGAGCAATTGTTAACTATAAATAAAGTAGGAAAAATAATGCGTGTACTTAAATTTGGTGGCTCATCATTGGCTTCAGCGGAACGTTTTCGTCAAGTTGCCGACATCATCAAAGATAAAAGCCAATCGTCAAAAGTTGCCGTAGTTGTCTCTGCGCCACAGGGAGTGACTAATCATTTAGTGGCAATGGCTGAAAATATTAGTGATGAAGCCAAAATGGTTACCGATCTTAATCACTTTAAGCGCGCTATTACTACCATTATTGACGACTTATCGGCGAGTTTAGCTAACTTTAACTCACAACACTGTGAGCAAGCACTGACTAATTACGAACAGCAACTTCAACGTTATATGCAAGGGACAACAATGTTGTCTTATTGCCCTGAACATATTCGTGCTCGTATTATTAGTACCGGTGAGCGTTTAAGCGTTGCCATTCTAGATTCAGTATTGCAGTCATCAGGCTTACAAGTCTCATTATTAGCGCCAGAGAAATTCTTATTTACCAATGAGTCATCATTAAATGCGGTGGCTGATTTAGTGCTTTCTAAAGAAAAGTTTATCGTGGAATATGAAAAACTTAATCAAGTTTCGTTAATGCCTGGTTTTATTGGTATCAGTGTCAATAAAGATGGTAGTGAAGGGCAAGTCACGACGTTAGGCCGCAATGGCTCAGATTATTCTGCCGCAGTATTAGCGGTATGTATGGAAGCTGAATGTTGTGAAATTTGGACAGATGTTGATGGCATTTATAATGCCGATCCTCGAATGATTAAAGAAGCCAAATTACTTGACTATTTATCTTATCAAGAAGCGATGGAATTATCTTATTTTGGTGCTAGTGTCTTACATCCGAAAACTATTGGTCCAATCGCCCAGTATCATATTCCTTGTGTGATCAAAAACACCAGCAACCCAGCGGCGCCGGGTACGCTGATTTCCAACGAGAATGATCAGAAAAAATGCGTTAAAGCTATCTCTAACCTTGATGACTTAACTATGGTTAATGTTTCTGGGCCAGGTATGAAAGGAATGGTAGGCATGGCAAGTAGAGTATTTGCCACCATGAGCCGTGAAGATGTTTCTTTAGTCTTAATTAGCCAATCATCGAGTGAATATTGTATTAGTTTTTGTATTTACTCTAGTGACGCATTACGGGCCGAGCAAAGTTTAAAAGAAGAATTTGAATTAGAGCTGCTTAATGGTTTACTTGAGCCAGTGTCTCTAAAAGGTGAGTTATCAATTGTTTCTTTGGTGGGTGATGGTATGCATCATCAACGTGGTGTGGCTGCTAAGTTTTTTAGCTCATTAGCTCAAGCTCGCGTTAACGTGATTGCAATTGCACAAGACTCATCAGAGCGTAGTATTTCTGTCGTTATAGAACAACAAAAATGTACTGATGCAATGAAAATAAGCCACCAAAACTTTTTCTCTCATAAACCAACCATTGATGTGTTTTTAGTCGGTTGTGGTGTAGTTGGTAGCGAATTAATTGCCCAAATTTCTCGTCAGCAAGCGAGTCTTAAAAAACAAAATATCGCCTTAACAGTGTATGGCATCGCCAATTCTAAAGGGATGGTTTTTGATAAAGCCGGTATCGATTTAGATAATTGGCAAGCAGCGATGGCAAAGGGTGCTGAAAATAAACAAGCCTTAGCAGTCAATGTTGATAATATCAAAGCGTTTGTACGTGATAATCATTTAGTTAATCCGGTATTAGTCGATTCAACCTCTAATGAAGCTCTTGCTATGAGCTATGTTGGGTATTTAGCGGAAGGCTTTCATGTGGTGACACCAAATAAAAAAGCGAATACCGATTCATGGCAGTATTACCAAGAATTACGTAGCACAGCACAAAAAACCAATCGACGCTTTTTATATGAAACGACTGTCGGCGCTGGCTTACCAGTGATAGATACCTTGCAAAATTTAATTAAAGCGGGTGATCAACTGCAGCGTTTTGAAGGTATTTTATCGGGTTCATTATCTTACATGTTTGGTAAATTAGAAGAAGGGATGTCGCTTTCACAAGCCACCGCTATTGCTAAAGAAAACGGCTTTACTGAACCTGATCCTCGCGATGATTTAAGCGGTATGGACGTAGCGCGTAAATTGTTAATCATGGCACGTGAAGCGGGTATGCAATTAGAATTATCAGACATTAACATCGAATCAGTATTACCTGATGATTTTGATGATAGCGGTGATGTTAGTGATTTTATGACTAACTTAACCAAGTTAGATGATGACTTTGCGCAACGTGTCGCTAATGCTAAATCAGCAGGTAAAGTTTTACGTTATATTGGCAATATTGTTGATGGTAAATGCCAAGTGTCTATTGAAGCGGTTGATAGCGCTCACCCTTTGTATAGTGTTAAAGATGGTGAAAATGCTTTAGCTATTCATAGTCGTTATTATCAACCATTACCATTTGTTTTACGTGGTTATGGCGCTGGTGCAGCCGTTACTGCCGCGGGTATTTTTGGTGATATTCTAAGAACACTCGCTTGGGAGCAACAGCACTAATGAGCACTGATATAGTTACCGATGACGAGTTTCCTAGTAGTGAAGCAAATAAAGAACAATGTGTGTCAGTATTTGCTCCTGCTTCTATTGGCAATGTTAGCGTTGGCTTTGATGTTTTAGGTTTAGCGGTTAAACCTATTGATGGTACCTTGTTAGGTGATGTCGTTACGGTAGAGAACGCCGCTGGCTTGGCTGCTGAAGACAGTTTAGTGGTTATCGGTGCTTTTGCCGATAAACTGCCGAGCAACAAAGAAGATAATATTGTTTGGTCATGTTTGCTGTTATTTAATCAAGCATTAATTAAGGCCAAACAAAGTGTAAGCAAAGTTAAACTGACCTTAGATAAAAGAATGCCAGTAGGGAGTGGTTTAGGCTCTAGTGCTTGCTCTGTCGTTGCGGCATTAGTCGGCTTAAATATGTTTTATGCTAAGTATAAAGGTTTTAGTTTTGCTGAAAAAACCTTACTTAAGATGACCGGCCAAATGGAAGCACAAATTAGTGGTAGTTTGCACTATGACAATGTTGCCCCTTGCTATTTAGGTGGTTTACAGTTGATGGTACCCGACAGTGAAGTCATCAACCGCGTTTTACCCGGTTTTAACGATTGTTATTACGTGATGGCTTATCCCGGTATTGAAGTGTCAACTAAAGCTGCTCGTGATGTATTGCCAACAAGTTATAGTCGTGCCGACTTGATAAGCTATGGTCAAAATTTAGCAACCTTTGTTGATGCTTGTCATCGTCAAGATAAAGCACAGGCTTTTTCGGTATTAACCGATGTAGTCGCTGAGCCCTATAGAACTAATTTATTACCTAAATACCAACAAGCATATGATTATTTAACCGCACAAGGCTGTTTAGCGGTTGGTATTTCTGGCTCAGGGCCTACGTTGTTTTGTGTTTGTGACAGTGAGCTACAAGCGCAGACCTTTGCCACGTGGTTAGAAGATAATTACTTACAAACAGATTTAGGCTTTGTCCATATTTGCCAAGTAGATGAAGCAGGTGCAGTAGAGATATAAAGGTAGCTTGCTTTTTAGCTTAACAGATTGCACCATAAGTAAACTCAGCATATTCCGTTCACCCTGACCTTGTCGAAAGGGTGATAAAAAAATTAAAATGAGAAATTAACGTGAAATTTTATAACTTAAAAGAGAATGACGAGCAAGTCAGTTTTGCTGGCGCAGTTAAACAAGGTTTAGGTAAAAATCAAGGGTTGTTCTTCCCTGTGACTATGCCAAAATTCGACAATATTGAAGCATTACTAGCGATGCCGTTAGTTGAGCGTAGTGTCAAAATATTACTTCCTTTTGTCGAAGAAGACTTAACGGAAAACGAATTAACTGACATCGTAACTGGTGCCTTTAATTTTCCGGCGCAATTGCAACCTATTACGAATGATCGAGCTATTTTAGAATTATTCCATGGCCCAACGTTAGCTTTTAAAGATTTTGGTGCGCGTTTTATGGCGAAATGTTTGCAAGTTTTTGTTGCAAAAGATGCGAAAGCAAGCGGCCAAAAAAAGCCATTAACCATTTTAACAGCTACTTCTGGTGATACCGGTGCAGCAGTTGCTCATGCTTTTCATGGTATTGATAATATCCGCGTGGTTATCATGTATCCCAAAGGTAAAATTTCGCTATTACAAGAAAAAATGTTCACTACTTTAGGTGACAATATTGAAACCTTGTGTGTTGATGGTGATTTCGATGATTGCCAAGCGTTGGTTAAACAATCATTTGGTGACAGTGAATTAGCCACAACTATTGGTTTAAACTCAGCTAACTCAATTAACATCAGTCGTTTACTTGCGCAAATTTGTTATTACTTTGAAGCGGTAGCGCAATTATCTCGTGCGAAAAAAGATTTAGGTGATATCGTTTTTTCTATTCCAAGTGGTAATTTCGGTAATTTAACTGCGGG
>SPKZ01003017.1_pt1 | contig 14845 bp, 10 predicted proteins | sample 2456571 | NCBI WGS metagenome assembly SPKZ01 (sample SAMN11192286, study PRJNA482655) | marine metagenome | biome: ENVO:00000447; feature: ENVO:00000244|ENVO:00000211|ENVO:00000569|ENVO:00002023; material: ENVO:00002151; isolation source: ocean water from marine abyssalpelagic zone ...
AGGGCCGATGAACTGTACCGAACAGGGAAAATCCCTGAGCTGCACCTTTCAGTCCACCGGAGGTCAAGGCCGACTCGATTGTCTGAAAGACGCGAGCGGCCTCAAGCTCAACTGCACCTGGGCGACCTTCCTACCTCTGCCCGGCGGCGGACTCGCCACCTTCACCCGACCGGATACGACTTCCCGTCAGCTGAACGGTAGCTGGGGGAATTTTTACTCCAATTCGGACGGCGGGAATTGGCAAATGGCGGGTCAGTAGCGAGCTGCACAACTACTCACTCCTGGCTTAACTGTTAGAGGCCGCCAAATCGATTCGGCTACGCGAAAATCGCCTCGGGACACATCCAGTACCGATCATCGCCATGACTGCGAACACCAGTCCGGGGGTCGCGCGAGCCTGTGCTGACGCGGGCATGCCGCTCTACATCGTCAAGCCCATGCGAAACGAAGTGCTGCAGGATCTAATCGAGACGCACCGGAGCGACGCGTCCCTCCCTACTTAGAACCGAAGCGGTAAAGCCCACAACACCTGCGTAACCCAGGTCAGTGACCGGTGCGGCTCCCCACGGCGTTTGCTAATCGCAGTGCCCGGTTTCCTACGGTCGCAACTGCTTTTCCAGATCCGCGGGATGCCGCTTAGATCAATTTCAGGGCAGCTGGATCAACTTGAGCTTCTGATCGACGTCGGGCGCTGTGAGCACGAGCATCTCTCCGTCCGGCCAGCTCACTCTTAGGGTAGAGATCGTAGTTTCCGCCCCCAGACCGAAATGGCAGGTGCGAACGCCACTGCTGCCCTGGGATGGCCGGGTAGTTACAAAACAGGTCTGCGTCTTGCCGGTGGGCTGGGTCACCGAAACTACGGCTCCGATAGCATCGCGATTGGATGTAGTCCCGTTGCCCTGAAGCTCCACTTTCAGCCAATGATGGGTGTTCCCGACGTCGCCCGATCGGTTTCGATAGAGACGAGGGGTGCCTCGAGGTTTGAGCACCAGCACGTCGAGCCAGCCATCGTCATCTGTATCAAACACGACGTTGGCGCCCGATTTGCTCGGCTCGCCAACCCCTGACGGGCCTCCTACATCCGTAAATTCACCATCCCCATCATTGCGAAACAGTGCGTCAGGTTCGGGCTGCGTCTCACCGTAGGGGTAATCGGCAAGCCCGGGGTCATCGAAGATCGGGAAGTTGGGCCCCGACGAAAAATAGAAATCCAGGTCGCCATCGTTGTCATAGTCGAACATCGACACGCCCCACGTCACCTGCATGTCTTGCCACGATTCCCGGCTACCGCTGCTTTGCGGTTTCCACGGGAACCACATACGCCGGATACCGCTGAGCAGAGACTCGCCCACACGGGGGTCGTAAAATTCGTCGATGCCGTCATCGTTGGTGTCCGCCCGTCCGTAGAGCAACGTGTTGGGGCCCAAGTTCGACATGATGACGTCCGGGCGGCCGTCGAAGTCCACGTCGCCAACCGCGATCCCCATCGCGTTCATTCCGTCGCCTTTTACATCCGGATGGAATCCAAACCCAGACTGCATGCCCACCTCGGTAAACTGCCACCGATCGGGATCGCCGGATGTATGAGCGCCATCGTTTCGCCAGAGTCGACTGGGGTTTCGGTAGTCGATGTCTCCCCAATAGGTCTCGTTGTCGCTTGAGGCCAGCAAATCGATATCTCCGTCCATGTCGTAGTCGACCCAGACGGCGGCGAATCCGACGATGTGTGTCTCCAAACCGGGATCGCCCAACAGAAAGTTGACCTCAGTGAAGGCCGCTCCGTCATTGCGATACAGGCGATCTCGATGCATCTCCGGATCGTCCGACGAAGAGCCGTAGGTGCTGATGTAGAGATCGAGATCCCCATCGCCATCGTAGTCGCCCCAGGTCTGGGCCGTCGTTACGTTATCCAGACCGCCTAGCCCCAGCTCACTGGTCACATCCACGAAGTTCGGGGTCCCGTCTTCGGTCAACCGATTCTGTAGCATTACATCCGAACCATCGCGCCCCACGTAGAGATCTTGGTCACCGTCGTTATCGTAATCCGCAAAGCTCACGCCGGCCCCGCGATCCAACGGCAGGTTGATCTCCCAGGCCAGATATTCGGGAATGCCGTCGCCATCCAAGTCCCCGACGTTGCGCAGCATTTGTCCCGGCACGGCCACATTGGATAGGAATATATCCAAGCTCCCATCACCGTCGTAGTCCCCGACCGCCATGCCAGCGTAGACCGTACTGCGAATATCCGGCGCCACTTGGGTAATCGCAATGCCCACACGCGCCGCCACGTCAACAAACAGCGGGTCCGTTATTCGCACCGACACGCAATCCGTCTCGGCAGTTTGACCGAGCGGCAATACGCTGAGTTCCATCACTCCTGGCACAGTTCCGGAAGGCAGGGAGTACAATCCGCCGAGTTCCAAATCATCCACGTAGAATGGCGACACTTCGACTCCATCGAGTCGGACGATCACTTCAGCGATATTGGGTTGGGTATCGACATGGATGAATGCCCTCTCCCCCACAGCCACCGATTCGGTCGCTCGCTCCACCACAGCCACCGGTAACTTGGGAGCGCCGTCAGCGGCAGAATCACTCTCACCATCAACGGTAGAGTCGCTCTTTGCGTCGCTCATGCCATCATCGCTGGCGTCGGCGCCGCCCTCGCTCGTAGCATCACCGCTGGCGTCAACTCCTACCTCAAGAATCACATCCGCCATGGCGTCGCCAGGAGCGGAGCTCAGTCCCCCATCTACCTCAGGCGGGGCACTTTCCAACCAACGACAACGGTAGCTCTGCGGCTCCACATCTCCGCGATCGACGCCGGATTCCACGATGCCCACGCTGGTGTCAGGCGGCGGTGAATCCACCGGCCCAGCTTGGCCGCCGTCCGTGCGGATAGCATCCGGCGCGCCCGCGCCGTCTCGCTCGGCCGGAGCGCTGAAGTTCTCGTCGTCGCAAGCGACCACCAAGCCTCCCCCTACCAATAAAAGCTGCAACAGCCAAGCACGGCCACCCCGCCCAATTCCGCTAAGCTGGCGCATTACTAGACAAACTAACACAACAGATCACACGACGAAGCGTGCTGGCGTCAACAACCGCTACCGACCCCGGAAGATCTTCCCGACTATTTAGACATTTGCCGCACCGCGGCGGTGTCACCCGGCTCTGTCGCCCGGAACCAACCAAATCGATCACGCCGCTGCCAGGCCTTCCAGCATGCGCTCCAGTTGCACTGCGCTAACGGTCTTCAAGACGAAGTGCTGCGCAACTCCGGAGTCCATGTATTGCTGAAGTTCCGCCACCTCGATGGATGACGTCAAAATACGCAGAACGTGAGGGAGGGACTCCGCCAGCTGGGCCAGCTGCCGTCTTCCCCCGAGAGATTCAAGTCCGAAAGAACCGCAGTGAATCGGCGTTGCTTGATCGGGTCAAGGGCCTCACGGGCGATCTGGGCGAACACGATTTCCATGTTGCTGCCTCGATGGCCCCGCTTGGTCATTGCCAACTCAACCACATCATCGTCTACAATCAGTAGGCAGGCTTCCGCAGCCAATCGCTGAAGCGTCAGCGACCTCCCACGATTTGCAGGAGCCGCTACGCGCCATCGCTTACGGTAATGCTCTGAAATTTGTTTCGGAGGAGCCACCCATTTCATTTCAGCTTGCCCGGTGTGGTGGCCTCCAAGAAGTCCAAGGCCGCCTAGCCCGACGGGTCGGCGGATCCCGGCGGGCGCGCGAATAAGCACCCACGGATTCCGCCCTTGGCTCCCTGTCCACTCGCGCGCGTTAGCCCCATTTTAGTACACTGCTCGATTGGCCTATGGCTGCAGACGTTGACGGCCGCTGTGAAAGCCGGGCAGCGCTCCGGGGCGAACGCTTGCTTGATCAAACCATTCAACGATGCCGCTCTCATCGCCCCCCTTCGAAAACTCAGCGCCGCGTAGCGTCTGCCCCGCGTAGCATCAGCGCCGCGGGCCGTTGCCTCCAATCGAATTCACGCCGGCCCGCTAAGACTCGCCCCACCCGGCAGAAACTGCTGGTTTCTCAGCGTCCACTGCAGAAAATAAAACAATAATACATATTTAGTATTTTGATACTATACAGCGGATCGCCCATCCCCACAGCTTCGTAAATCCGCCGAGTCCTAGCTGCCCCCGCTACACTGTCGGCCCCCGCGGTACCTGTCCCCCTTTACTCTGGAGCCCCCACCGATGACTCACGCCCCCTTCGTCCCCGAACTCAGCACCATTCAATCGGCGTCCTTAGAAAAGCCCGCGAGCATGGAAGACGTCTTTGGTGGCAACGAGGTGGGGCCGGTGCCCAATCCCTTCCCCGTATACGACATGCTTCGGGAACACCGGCCCGCGATGCCTGTGCAGGGCATGGCCTACAGCGGCTACCTGCTCACCCGCTACGACGACGTCAAAGCAGCGCTCAAGAATCACGAGGTCTTCTCCAATCGCGGAAACGCCAAACACATCGGCCTGGTTTTCGGACGAACCATCCAGGAGATGGACGGCAAAGAACACATCAAACACCGCAAGATCGTTAGCCCTGCCTTGGCACCCCGGGCACTACAGAAGAACTTTGCCGGCGCCGCGAAGGCTATCGCCGACGAACTCATCGACAAGTTCGCCGACAAGGGAGATGCCGAGCTCGTCCAAGAGTTCACCTTCGGATACCCGCTGCGAGTGTTCATGAAGATCATCGGGCTCCCCGAAAAAGATCTCGAGACCGTGCACAAGACGGCGGCCGATCTGACGAAGATAGGCGTCGATCCGATGAAGGGTCTGCAGGCGGCCCAGGAACTCACTACCTACTTGACCCCCATCGTGGAAGCCCGTCGCAGTAATCCCAGCGACGACCTGTTGAGCCGCCTGGTGACAGCCGAGGTGGACGGCGACCAATTGAGCGTCGACGAAGTCGTGAGTTTTGCAAAGCTCTTGGTCCTGGCAGGCGCCGAAACGACTTACCACTTGATTGGTACTGTCCTACTCGCCCTGCTCGCTCACCCCGAACAACTCGCGGAGGTGACGAAAAACCGCGAGTTGGTGGTGCCCGCCCTCGATGAAGCTCTGCGATGGGACTCACCCGTGCAGATCGTGTGCCGCGAGACGGTGTCGCCAATCGAATTGGCGGGAGTAAAAATGGAAGCGGATACCAGTGTCTTGGTAGTTTGCGGCGCCGCCAATCGCGACCCGGCGATGTTCAAGGATCCCGAGGTGTTCGACATCCACCGAAATACCAAGGATCATATTGCCTTCGGATCGGGACAACATTTTTGCGCCGGTTCCCGCGTCGCCTATCTTGAAGCTGAGATTGCCTTGAACAGTTTGCTGGATCGTTTGCCCAACTTGCGTCCGGGATCCGACATGGGTCAAGTGGTGGGCATGTCCTTTCGCGGTCCCACCCGCGTGCCCGTCCAGTTCGGCTAGGGCGCAGGCTCGACCGGAGGCGCCAGCGACGCACGAGAATCGACGTGGATGGCGAGTCGAAGCTCAGCGCGGGCGTCCGCCAAGTTCGTGTGGACACGCAAAGGAAACGGCGGCTTCTTCACCGAGAGGATCCCCGAGATTAGAAAATGGAACGCGGCGGACTCGACAACCACTGCGGCGGCCCCCACGTTCACCCGTAGGCTGGGTTGATTGCGCTCGATGAATCGAACCCGAGACATCAGGCCACTAGGACGCGGAGGTCCCGCCCCTCGTGTATCGAACAAAAGATAAAAACGCTCGCCGCGACCCAACAGCCCCTCGAGCGCCGAAAAAAATTCTTGGAGAGACTGCTCTGTCTCGGGCCCGATCACTCGGGCGATCACCAGAGGCCACTCGCCGTCATCAAAATGGACCTCAGCTGTCGCTCCCATTCGCCCAGGGTACACTATTTGTTGCTGTTGGGCGGCGTACCAGGATGGCGCACTCACAACGCAATGCTCAATCTCTATCGCGACAGTCTCCGCCGCCAAGGGGCCTCTCCCATGCCGAAGGCCCTTCCCACCGCCCGGGGCTGCATCAAAATAGAATCACATCGCCTTCGTCGGCCGCTTCAGTGTCCTCGTATTTCACGAAGTCGAAACCTTCTTCTGCCTGCACATCGAGAAATACCTTGAAGCGTCCAGCATCGTCGCGGAAGGAGTACAGGCGAGTGGACTTCTTTTCACCGTTACGAAGATTGAGCGAGACGCCGGACACGACCAGGGGAGTGCTCAGCCGAACTGGCGAACGGTACTTCAGCCACTTGTTTTTCATCCGCCCCACGAGCTGATTGCCCATCTCGCCTATCACGCACACACTCACCACCTCGTCAAAGACCTTCGCGTGGGATGCCGTCATCGTACCGTCACTACGACATTTCCTCCGGATTCGATTAGCCGGGCGATCGAAGGCCTGCCCCCCTGAGCTCAAGACACCGCCATCGACACAACCGGAAGACCCGCAACCCCGCGGGATCCCACCAATATAGAACAAGAACACATGTTGCGTATTTATGTTATATTCAGCCAATGACTCGATGGCTACGTGATTCCGCAACCGCTGGTCTCCTCTGCTGCTTTGCAGGCTGTGTCGGTTCCGAAAACGCACCCAGCGATCCCCGAAGCTACGACGGGGATCGCTACATCGTCGAATCGAGTACTGCCGGCGCTTCTGCTGGGGGCACGTCTTCCAGTGATGGTTTGGGCGGCGCCAACACGACAGCGCCCGACTCAGGGGGTGGCGGGATGAGCGCCCAGCTCGGCGGGAACGGCGGTACATCTTCAGGCGGCGTCAACAATGCGGTGGGCGGCAGCGGCTCCAACATGGGCGGCACGGGCTCCGGAGGCACGGGCTCTGGCGGCAGCCTCCCGGTGATCGAACCGAGCAGCATGTGCACATCGGCGGTGGCAGGTTGCATCATTGACGTTTCCATCAACGTGGAAGCGACCTACCTAGCTACGACGTCCTCGGGACTCGGCAACGGCATCAGCGCTGACGCCATCGACCTTTCGGCTTGTTCATGGACAGCCGGAACCACGCTAGTGATACGCACCACTGGCGATTTTTACACCGGTGGCTACAGCTATCAGGATCCCTACGATACAGACGCAGCGACCGGTCTGTTTAGTAGCAGCGCCGTGATCGACGAAGCTTGTCTCGGAGATATGGTCCCCCACGCCGACTGCGCCAACTTCCTACGAGTCCCCGGCGCGATCTCCGCCGGCACGGCCTTCGATACGGGCTTCGTGGGCCTCACGGGTTCCGACATGGACACCGACATTCCAGAAGACTTCTTGATCTCCGACGGCATCGGAAAAAATTGCGTCGAAGTCACGCTACCCGCAGCCTCCAGCTACTTGTTCGTCTCGCCGTTCATCGATCCTTCGCGTACCGAAAACTCTGACTGGGACGACAATGTCGCCAACAACTTCCGAGTAGTGATTCAAGCTGTCGAATGATTGACACGCAGCTGTGCGCGGCGCGTCGTGGCTCGCACGGCTGCGATACCGCGATACCCAGTCGCTTCGCTCAGCGAGCTATCACGCGCGCCCACAAGCTCGGACCCCGAGCCGGCGCCCGGCATTGGCCAGGGTGTCCGGGTCCTCAGCCTCCGGATCGGACTCGGTCCGGCGCGGCAGCCACCGGACGAGAGCGACCCGCAGCTCGGTATCATGCCATACTGATAGTGTGAGTATTCGTCGGCCGCTAGCAGCGGCAAAGCGCAGCGGGCGAGCCTGCCTCCCAGCCAACGCGGTGCGATGTGCCGTAATCGGCGCACTCGTTTTAGGCGCGTGCAATCAAGGAGAGTCGCAAATATTAAGCCCCGCGGAAAGCCCCTTCGTTCCAGGCACAGGCACAGGCACAGGCACAGCCGGAAGCTCCAACAACGGCGGATCGGATGGCGGCGTTGCCGGAGCCAGCGCCGGCAGTGGCGGCAGCGCGGGCACCGGTGGAGGCAGTGGCGGCAGCGCGGGCACCGGTGGAGGCAGCGGCGGCGTCCCCGAGGCCGGTAGCGCCGGCAACAACAGTATTCCGGATGCCAGCGCTGGAAGCGGCAACACCGAGGGAGACGGCTCCGTTTTCGATGAAGCCGGCACGCTGCCGGACGGCGAGGCCCAAGACGGCGAGCCTGAGCCCGGCCTTTGCGATCTGGTGCAAATCACCAGCATCTGCACCGTGCACTGCGAGGCGCTGCTGTCGTCATCCAGCTGCAGCTCCCAGGTGGCAGATCTGGCTGACTGCGAGTGCGACTGCGAGCTCAACCTCCGGACTCCGTGTAGCTCCTTTTTCGACGACTTCGTCTTGTGCGCGTGGGGTGGTTCCCACGACTACGAATGCAACGACGGCGGCGACCGCAGCCAGCTCCCGACCTTGGCTGGGACCCCGTGCAACGACAGCCCCGGCTACTGGCGCGAGCAGGCCCAAAACTGCATCGCCGCCAACTCGCCTGCGGACTGTGGGACAGTCCGCGATACGTGTACGATCTTTTGCGCGGCAGCAGCGCCGACCGACTGCGGTGAAATCCCGCAGAATCAGGGAGATTGCGAGTGCCTGTGTAAGGAAGTCTACAGCGATGGATGCGGCGCCGAGCTCGATACATTCGTGGCCTGCGCCGGCAACTCCGCCGTGTTCGAGTGTTCGCCGACTGACTTCGTTCAACTCAGCGCCGGGCAAAGCGATTGCGAAGCGGCGTGGACCGCCTTCGACTCCTGTCTGTAGCGCTCTAGCGCCATCGAGCGCCCAACGGGGGGGGCGGCGGCACCTACTGGCTAGGCGGACACTCGTAGCTGATGTCCCAGTCGTTCAGGCTGGGCGACTCACCCGAGCTGCCGGCGATGAGTTCGATCTCCAGCTCCATCACGGCGTAATAGGCGAGCGGAGTCCCTCCTAGGGCTACCAGCAGATTGATAGGACAGGGCGTAGGCCCCCCCATACCGCACACCTCTTGGGTCGCCGCCGATGCCGTAGTGATGTCTTGGTACACCGCCGAAGAGAGCCCCGCTTCTGTCAGCGCGGTGCGGGCGCGGAAGACGACGGCGGAATCTCCCGGGGTACTCGCATCATAGGCAAGGTAGCTCCAGTTCGGCGAGGACACGGAGTCACACTGAGACGTGTAAATCTGCGTGTAGCTGGTGTCGACGGGGCCGGTGGGAGCGCCCGCGTCTCCGTAGGGCGGGGGCGGCGCCGTCGGATAACATTCAATTTCGACAGCTAGCCGCGCGATGCGGTCGGATTTAACGCGATCACAAGTAGCGTCACACAGCGTCAATGTCGCGGGATTCGAGGGGTCGTCGTAGTACCACTGATCATCGCCCGTGCAGGCGGTCACATCAGCCACCTGGGTGAACGAGCCGCCCGGATCTACAGGATCGGCGGCGGGGGCGCTCGGCACCGGTCCGACACACACTACGTTGGAGGTAAATCCACAGGGGTAATCGTCCCACTCGCCATCCGTCCGCAGGCGCAAACAGTTGCTCGACGAACCGCTGTCAGGTTCCCCCGTGTCGAAGTTTTCGTATGCCGTACCGAAGCTACTGCCCCCGGAGGAGACTTTGCTTAGAGGCCCTTCGCACACCGAGTCACGAGTGTCCGCGCAGGGCGCGTCATTCCATTCATCGTCGGTCTCTTGGTAAAGACAGTTGGAGTCGGTCCCGCTGTTGTTGGGCTGGGTGCTAGCGAAGGGGGCGTAGTTGAGCGGCGCGGTCGCCCAGCCGCCGCCGCCGCCTGAAACGGGCGCTTCGCACACCGCAGCGTACGAATTTGTGCAAGCTCGATCGTACCAGTAGGAATTCGAGAACATGTACGCGCACTCACCATCGTCGGGGGTACCGCTGCCAAAGTTTTCGTAGGTGTAAGGCGCCTGAAGGCTTCCTGCGGAGCCGCCGGTCCAAAATATTTCGCCGTTGCTAACCCAGGTACTGTTGGTACCGGAGCGAGAAGCGCCGATGAATATTCGATCCAGGCCCCCTCGGATATTATCCAGAATCCAGGTGTTCTCCGTCGCGCTAGTGATAGTGACGAGGTCCATGCCCAGCGCCTCGCAAGCGGTCTTCTGATTGTTCCAGTTCCTAGTAGTACTGATCAGATAATAACAGCTGCCGTTGTATTCAGTGCCCACACTGCAATTGACCGCCGGCGCCCCACCCGTCCAGAACTGGGTGAGATCGGGCCAGAACCACTCTCCTTCGCTCAGGGTGTCCTCCCCGCCCAACCACACCTCGGTGGTGCCGAGCCCACCGACGAGAGCGTTCTCAGTAGCATCGTCGACCTTCACCAAATCCCAGTTGGTGCCGTCGCCCCGCGCTTTGCAGGCGGTCTGGGCGTCGTCCCAGTTCAAGTTGTCGGTGTTCCGATAGTAGCACTGGCCTGAATCTTCTACCTCGTCGATCTCGCAGCCGTCGACCAGCGCCCCGGCCTCGTAGAACTGCGTTCCATCGAGCCACAACCAATCATCTTCTGTGACGTCATCCTTGCCGCCCAACCATGAGGAGCCTGTCAAATGCAGCGCCATGAAATTGGTGAGAATATCGCCCCTCGTAGGATCGGTCGTAATATCCGGAATATCCCAGCCAGTGCCGTGGGCCGCACACGCCGTTCGCGCGTCGTCCCAAGTCGCGGCAGTCGTGTCGGCAAAGTAGTAGCAGAGCCCGTCCGGCCCCAACACATCACCGGGGTCGCATTGTCCTGGGCTTCCCGTCTTAGGTCCTTCGCAAATGGCCTGAATCGAACCGTCATCATCAAGACAATCCCGGGCTCGTTTCCAGTCGCCGTCACCCGCGTTGATGTAACCGCATTCGTAAGAGCCGGGACTGCCGGACCAATTCTCGTAGCCTTCGTCGGCCGGAAGGGTGCCGTCAGCCCAACGCCAGCTGCCGTCCGTTTGGTCGTGTAGCCCAATCCAAGCATCGTCCGAAAGCGGAGAGATCATCATCGCCTCAAGCTCGTCGTTGATAGCGCTTGAAGTGCTCTTCGCCAATTCCCAGCCGGCGCCTTGCACGTGGCAGTTGCCGTGATGTTTGTCCCACCGGTCGACGACGACATCCGGCCTGTAGCAGCGGTTATTGTATTCCGTCTCGTCCCCCAGACACGAAGGGGCGATGTCCGCGGGGACCTCTCCCGGCACATACCTGACGGTCGCTTCATCAGGATCGAACAAGCCCTGATTGGCCAGGTCGTAAGAGCAGCTCACCGCCTGCTCAGCGATGCTCTGCAGCGCCGCCACTACCTGGGTGGTAACGTTGCCCTGGGCTGCTGAGGCAAAAAATGCCTCGCCACCGCCGGCCGTCGCTATCTGACCGATTGTCGCTTCGCTGACGCCCTCGATGCCGACCACGTAGGTTCTGATCTCGTTCTCGTCGTAGGCGAGACCGGCTGCGGCCGCGATGGCGGACACGTCGTTGACGCAGTCGCCGTAGGGCTCCCCGTCCGTCACTAGGACAACGACGTAAACCTCGCGGGGATAATCCGCCTGGCGGTCTCGGGACCACTGCAGCCCCCCTTCGAGCGCCGGCAGCATCGGTGTGTAGGCCATGGGCAAACGGGCTCCAGCCAAAGCATCGAACAAAGCTTGCTCTTGAGTGTCCGTCGGCGCCCGCTCTCTCTCTAACGCGCCGCGGGTGACGCCTGGCACCTTGCAAGCCTCGCTATCACACGCCGTTTCGTTGCAACCGACAGCGGGGACGTCGTCGGGAAAGAAACGCATAGCAACGTTGAGCCCCGCTGAATCCGGATCCGAGAAAAACGCCTTCATCGCGGTGCTTACCGACGCCCACCGAGTTGGAATATCGTAGCTCATGGAAAAAGACTTATCCACGACGAAGAACATATTCACAGGACGCTCGGTCAAACGACTGGCATTGCCTGCGCAAATGGGCGGGCCACAGGCGGTGGAGTAGTAGTAACCCCAGTTGTCATCAAAGCGGCACTCGCCCGTGTCTTCGGTGCCGTCCGCCGGGTTCACAACCACCTCGCTACCCTCCACGATGCCCGGGCACGGCGTGTTGATGCACCAGCCCGCGGGGATCTCGCTAGTCGTGGTGCAAATAGTGGCGCCGGACGTGTCCACCGTCGACGCACCGAATTGACCACCGGACAACACTGCCGGTGCCCAGTGGGCGATCTTGAGACCTGGCGGAGCAAAGTCCGTTCCGTGGTTGCACACCGTGATATTCGGAGTGGTACCCATATCGCAGGCCAGCCCCGCGGTGACATCGAAGGTCAGACAACTGGAATCGGTCTCCGACGGCAGCCACGGTACACATACGCCGTCGTTGGGCGGCGGATCTCCTGAGCCGCAGATCGCTCCGCACACCGTCTCGACAGCATCAATACAGTCTTGGTCCCACAGGCCACCTGCCACAACACCGCCACCGACCATGGTCGTCGGTGGCCCTTCGCAGAGGTAGTCGCTGGAGTCGCCGCAATCCTCGTCCCACCACTTCCCGTCGCCCTTAAGTTCGCCACAGTCCTGACCGGAGTAGTCATTGGGCTGCTTGTAACTGCCCACGGTGTCCCAATTCGCATAGGTGATCTCAGAGCCGTTTTCGTCACCGCTCCAGAACTGCGTACCATCCGGCCAGACCCACTTGCCTTCGTTAGCCGTTCCGCTGCGATCGTTCGCACCAATCCAGGTGTTGTCGCCCAGGGTGAGCGCGCTCACGAAGGTGTTTTCGGCGTCGTCTGCGATAGCCACCAAGTCCCAACCAGTACCCACCGCCTGGCAAGAGCCCTGCGCGGTCGTCCAACCCGAATTGTCCGGAAACAATTCGTAACAACTCGATGTGATCGCATTGTACGTCTGCGAGGACGCGCAGCCGCAGTAGGCCGGTTCCGCGATCGCCGCACACTCGAGCTCCACGAGGGCCACGCAGCTCGCATCCCAGGCATTGGAGTCACCGGTGTCGCAACAGTTACTGTCCGCGTCACAGACGGCCTTGACGCAGCTGTTGCAAGTTCCGTCGAGGCCCTCACCGCTAACGCAGGGATCGTGCGCACAAGTCACAGCCACCTGGTCGCAACAGCTGGAGTTCACCGCACAAATGTCATCCACACAGTCGTCGCAACCAAAATCCAACGGCGCGCCTGGCTCGCACTTATGATGGCCGCAGGCATCGCCAGTTGAGACGTCAATACAGTGTGTGTTGATCTGGCAATCCCCGGCCCGCTGGCAAGGCTCGGTCAGGCCCGAACTCAGTGCCGTCTCTGGCATTCCGATGAAGGAGCCACCGCCCCATGTGAAGGCCACGCCGCCACCATCGTGCTGAGCGTAACCAGCATCTGAGCCCGGGTTGAAAATGATGGACGCATCCGAGGACGTATTTGGGATCAGGCCGCCATCCGGAGTCTCACTGAACTGCTGACAGAACGGGTTGCAGGGGTTGTTCTCGCAGGGGCCGGCATCGCTCAGCGAAAGCAGCTGAGAGAGCGAACCCTCGCCACGAGCTCTCCAGTCTTTGAGCTGGAAATTGCTGCCACCCGTGCAGGCGCTCCATCGCTGATCTTCGCAGCTTTGGTGCCCACGGTAACAACTGAGCCGCCCGTCCCCTGCGCCCAAGGTCTGTGTGCATTCCTGCGTATCGCCATCTGTACACGGGGGGCCGACTGGTTCGGAGCTCGGCAACGAACCATCACTCGCACAGGCGGACGGGCCGCCGATGGCGGCAACGGCCAGAAGGGCCATCGCCACACCTCGAGTGCCTAGATAAGATAACCAGTGAAGCGTCGACAGTTTGTTCATTCGTACTGCCCACAGGGTAGCGTTTTCCCCCCACTGTTGCGAACCGTCGTTGGTGCATGCAGCCCTCCGGCTCAGCTCCAGAACTCAGTCAATTCCAGCAATCAGCCGAGTATTGGGGCAAACTACGGCCCTGCGCGCACGTGCCCACAGCAACGCACACCTTCCGAAGGAGGAATCTACGACATTGCACCAATCATCCTATCGGCTCACCGGCGGGATATTTGGAACACCTCAGCGCCCCCACCTGCTACCGCGCGCGCCGCCCCGGTTCACCATTCCCCCAGGCCTCCGTCTCGGTAGAGCTTCGCTAAATCCATGCGAACTGCTGTGTCAGCCGACAGCGCCCGAGTTCTGCCTTCCGCGGCGGCCCCCTCGCGTATCATGGATTCCGCTGAGCCCTGAGCACGTTCAGGATCGGCGGGACCTCCAAAAAGGTCCACTCCCCAACGCGGCACCTGCCAGCAACCCTCCGACATGGGCAGCGTTCGCGACGCCTCCTAGGGCGCCGGACATGCACGCCACCAGCCAACCAATCAAGATCAAGCTGTTGAGCGAGTCGATGAAATATCCCGATTGCGGTGCGTACCTGGCCTGCAACCAAACGTAGCCGAACAAGCCGTACACGACGCCGGACATGCCCACAAAATTCGGGCCTTGCCAGAAATTCTGCGCCAAGCCGCTGACAATCGCGATGCCACAACAGAGCGCAGCCATTCGCCACGGGCCGTGAATGCTCTCCACTTGGCGACCGAGGCTCCACAGCCACATCATGTTGAACCCCAGATGCATCAAGCCGCTATGGATAAAACACCACGTGACCAACCTCCAGAGTTGCCCGGTTCCGAACGCTAGCTCCGGGGGGTAAAAACGTAATGCCCGGTACACGTCAAAGCCGCGCATTAGATCCGGTTGTGCGCCAACGATCGCGACCGCAATACACACTACGATGAGCGAGGCCGTGATGCCCGTTCGGCTCTTTCCGCTTTCTGCCCAAGTACTGCGAACGTCGACATATCGCTCGCCGGCTAGCTCCTGCTCGGCCGCCTCTCTTGCGCGCAAAACCTCCGCGTCGCGAGCTCGGTTGTACTGAGGGGCTCCCGGATCCGCCAAAAACAGCTGAAGTTGCTCGACCA
>SPKZ01003313.1_pt1 | contig 14844 bp, 12 predicted proteins | sample 2456571 | NCBI WGS metagenome assembly SPKZ01 (sample SAMN11192286, study PRJNA482655) | marine metagenome | biome: ENVO:00000447; feature: ENVO:00000244|ENVO:00000211|ENVO:00000569|ENVO:00002023; material: ENVO:00002151; isolation source: ocean water from marine abyssalpelagic zone ...
AAATAATCACATCGGTTTACCAGGGGTTCTGTCGCCAACAGGGTCATTTAAACCAACCAGTGTTGTTGAAGCTGCTACTTTGATTGATGTCAATTTAGACTATAAACTATCAGAAACGCTAACCTTTTCTCTTGGGATAAATAATTTATTTGATGTTACTCCTGATGAACTAACGGATGATGAAGCGTTAGAATTTATATCTAAAAAAGCGTTTAGGTTCCCATTACGTGCCGTACCTTACGGCTTTGATGGCATGAGTTACTATGCTCGAATTGGTTTTACTTTTTAAACTCTAAAGCCAATTAGTATGGGTGTAGCGACGCTATTGCTACATCCATACGCTACACCTATACGTGTTTAACCATGAAAATTCTAAGTTAGGTTTTCAATAAAGCAGTGTGAGTTCTATTATTCATTTCTAGCGTTTATTTCTTAAGATCTATCGACATCAATATTATTTTTTGTTCTTATTTATCTGGATGGGTTTCATTTAAATATAATTATATATCACCTTAATTATTAAAATAATTCATATTTGTTAATGGCTTGTAATCCAGAATGTATATTATTAACTCGGTAATTTAGCTTATATATATTGACATTTATATAAATGCCGATATACTTTTGCCAACTAGGAAATATTAAAATGACAAAAACTATGATGAATAATTCAGTAGAATTTTTTACGAGAGAAGATATTACCGAGCGGGTTACTTTTCGCTTACATACGGCGTCTAGACTCATTCAACAAATGTCGATTACACAGTTGAAAACCTTGGATTTAACGCAAGCTCAATGGCGTGCATTGTCAGGGGTTTGTATTCAACCTGGGGCAACGTTGCAACAGCTGACTGCATTTGCTCAAATCAGCCAGCCTTTAATGAGTCAAGCGATAAAAACGTTAGAGGATAGAGCATTAGTTTCAAGAAAAACACCTCTAAACGACAAGCGCAGTAGCGTCATATTAGTGACTGAGAATGGTTTTACACTATATCAAAAAGCCTATAGTGCCATGATGGCAGTTGATGAAAAAATTAATAGCATCTTAGGGGAAGAAGACACTAAAAAGTTTAAGTCTCTACTCGATGCTATCGTTGTCGGTTTTGAATAAATTAGTATTAAGGAAATAAAAGTTATGAGTAAGTATGAAATTGGTAAATCAATTGAAGATGTAAAAGCGGAATCAGGTGACATTAAGATTCATAAAATGTCTTCAAATGAAAATCCGTTTGGTCCTTCTCCAAAAGCAGTCGAAGCAATAAAGTCAACGTTTGACGAGTTGCATTATTACCCTCCTCGTGATGATTCTAAAACAACACAAGCATTAGCAAAGCATTTTGGTCGAGGTTTAACAGCTTCAAACTTCACTACTGGTAACGGTGCTGTTGATTTAATTAACTTATTAGAAAACGCCATGTTCAAAGAAGGCGAGAGCAATAGCATTGTTATTTGTCCTCCCTGTTTTGGCTCTTATGCAGCGACGGCAAAACTGAAAGGTGCCAAAGTTATTGAGCACTCGCTTGATGCTGAAACATTTGATATTGATAGCGCAGGTATCGCCAATGCAATTACAGAAGATACCCGTTTAGTTTATGTTTGTAATCCGAATAATCCAACAGGTACTTATTTTGATCAAGAAGCACTGATGAAAATTCTTGATAGCATCCCTGAAAATGTCACGCTTGTTTATGATGAAGTTTATTACCATTTTGCCACAGAGTTTGAAATGCCTGATGCCATTCAGTGCGTATTAAATAAACGTAATATTGTTATTTTGCACAGTTTTTCAAAATCTTATGGCTTGGCTGGTATGCGTATGGGCTACGCGATTGCTAAAGAAGAAATCATTGAGAAGCTTCGTAAACGCAAGCTAAGTTTCCAAAATGACAGTATCAGCATGGCCGCAATGCAAGCTGGATTGGCGGATAAAGCCTTTTTAGACAAAGTCATTAACAATAACACAGAACAACGTGCATGGTTACGAGATCAGTTGACGGATTTAGGTATTAAATTTTGGCCAAGTCAATCGAATTTTATTTGTTTTCAAGCCCCAAAAGGAAAACTGGCAAGTGAGATTGTTTCTCGCTTACTCCCTTATGGTGTAATGGTTCGAGCAGCCTTTTATTTACCCAATCATGTTCGGGTAAGTATCGGACAGCCTGAGTCAAATCAACAGTTTATAAAAGCTATGTCAGAAATTATCACAAAATTAGATGGGGAAGAAAAATAATGGAAAAGTTAACAGGCGGTGAAGCAGCAGTAAAGAGTTTACATGCACATAATGTAAAAACATTATTTTGTATTCCTGGTGTACAAAACGATTGGTTTTTTAATGCACTTTATGATTTAGGTGAAGGCATTAGAGTCATTCATACCCGTCATGAACAAGGTGCTGCATATATGGCGCTAGGATATGCGCAAGCTACTGGCGATGTTGGTATGTTTAGTGTTGTACCTGGACCAGGTTTACTCAATGCTTCTGCAGCACTTGCTACTGCCTATGCCTTAAATTCAAAAGTGTTCTGTTTAACTGGTCAAATACCATCCAATGCCATAGGTAAAGAGCTAGGCGTTTTACATGAAACAAATAACCAGTTAGACCTTCTTAAATCACTGACTAAATATGCAGACCGTGCAAATTGCGCAAATGATATTCCTCGTATGATAGCGGAAGGTTATCGCCAAATGCACTCTGGCATGCCTCGTCCTGTAGCGCTTGAAATTCCGATGGATATTTTACAAGCCCAAGGTATGGTTGAATTACCAACTAAAATGCCTGAAAATTTTCAACCGCCGATGGATATAGAACAAGTTAAGCAAGCAGCAGAGTTACTTGGCAAGGCTAAAAAACCAATGATTTTTGTTGGCTCTGGTGCACAAGATGTTAGCCCTGAAATTACCGCACTGGCAGAAAAACTACAGGCTCCTGTTATAGGTTATCGTACTGGTAAAGGTATATTAGATGCCCGTAACCCTCTCTCTCTGCAACAACCAATGGCAAAAGACTATTGGATGGAAGCAGATGTTGTTATTGCTGTTGGCAGTAATATGCGGGTGCCAGTACAAAAATGGGCTAAAAAACATACACCAAAAATTATCCGTATTGATGTTGATCCACGTAGTCATGCTAAATTTTTAAAGCCTGAAATTGCCATAACTGCACGTGCTGAAGATGTTTTAACACCGTTACTTGAACATTTAGATACTTGTAATATTGAACGTCCTTCACGAGAAGTGGAAATGACGGCGATTCGTGCAGAGTGGGCTGAAAAATTCAGCGTCCTTGATCCGCAAATGACCTACCTAAAAATTATTCGTGAAGAATTAGGTGAAGACGGTATTTTTGTTGATGAACTGACTCAAATAGGTTTTGCAAGTCGTATCGCTTATCCAGCTTATAAACCACGTACATATATCACTACCGGATATCAAGGTACCTTAGGTTATGGTTTCCCAACAGCCATTGGTGTCAAAGTAGCACGTCCAGATGTTCCTGTTATTTCTGTTTGTGGGGACGGTGGTTTTATGTTTGGCGTGCAAGAACTTGCAACCGCCGTTCAACATAAAATACCGGTTTGTGTGTTGTTATTTAATAATAATCAATTTGGTAATGTCCAAGAGATGCAAAAAAATGATTACGACGGTCGAGTTATCGCGACAGATCTGGTTAATCCTGATTTCGTTAAAATGGCAGAATCTTTTGGTGCTCAGGCTTTTCGGGCAAATTCATATGATGAATTACGTGCAGCAATCAGAAAAAGTCACACGGTTGATGTTCCTACTGTTATTGAAATTCCAGTCGGTGATATGCCAAGCGTTAATCAATTCCGATAATCATTTGATAAGCCAACATTGCAAGGTAGGAGCAGATATAAAATGAATAATGACATTATTTTGCCAGAAGATTCAAATATATATAAGGAATTTCAATCAGCATTAGATAAACGTATTGTTTTTTTTACTGGGTTGTCAGGCGTTGGAAAGAGTTTATATATTCAACAGTTTTCTAAAATGGCAGCTAAAGCTGGACGAGTAGTTCATTTACTACAGTGGGATGTTACTCGTGAAGCCTTTCAAACAAAAGATGTAATGACAAAGTACCCAGAAATTGAGGGTGTTACTCATCCAATGATCCGCAAAGCTGTTGGTCTGTGGACTCGGCAGGGCATATTGAATTGGCACAAAGAGTACAGCGATGAAAAACATATATTGATTGGTGAATTACCCTTAATTGGTAATCGTTTAGTTGAAGTAGTACAAAAACATGACGATGAAGTTGAAGCATTATTGGCAAGTGAACAATCGCAATTCTTTTTACCTGTACCTTCTGAGTCAGTGAGGGAACATATTGTTGGCTGTCGAACTAACAGTATTAATCAACCGAGTCATGAACGTGAATCAGCTGATGCTCCGCCGTCGGTAGTTAACTCTCACTGGCAAGAAATTAGAGATTTAGCGATTAGTTTAGGGGTTTCGGGTAAAGGAGCTAAAGATGATGAATATGATCCTAGTGCTTACGCTGGTGCATACGAATATTTGTTAAAAAATAGACATACGATAACGCTACCTGTAGATCAAATATTACCCACCGTAGGCTCAGTATATGAATTGGATGTAGTGGAATCAGAAATAGCCGCATCTAAAGCGCAAGTAGAAGCTATTTTTTATGAAATAACTTCTCAATATACTGAAGAAGATGTCAACAACATGATAAATAACTGGCATAAAATATAATGTTTGACGATGTATATTATGAAGCTGTTTTTGAATATTTGTTGAAAATCAGATATCTAACAGAACTACGAATTAAACCAGCGATACCAACAGCCGAATCAGAAGATGATTTTAATGCTGTTACCATGGAAATTTGTGTTTTAGAAGGTCAATAGTTCTACAAAAAGATAGAAACAAATATACAGAGAAAACGTCAACAACATGATAAAGAATGGTATGAAATATAATGTTTAATAATCTATTTGATAAAAGTGAAGAGCAATTAAGTGGGCACGCTAAAGCGTTAGTTCTAGATTTTGGCAGTGTCATATCGCTAACAATGTTCGAAACCCACGCGCAAACTGAAAAGGAATTAGGGTTAGCGCCTGGTACATTAACGTGGATGGGGCCCTTTGACCCCGACAATGACCCCATGTGGCGTGACATGGAAGCAGGTAAAATTACTCAACGTGATTATTGGCTCGCTCGCGCTAAAGAGGTGGGCGAATTAGTTGGAGAAAATTGGACAACCATGATGGACTTTGTTAAGCGTGCTCGTGGTCAAGATCCTATGTCAATTATGCGTCAAGAGATGGTCGATTTAATTTATTTAGCGCATAAAAGTGGTCTAAAAGTAGCCATTTTATCCAATGAATTAGATTTGTTTTTTGGTGATGACATTAGAGGGAAACTACCTTTTTTAAGTGCGGTAGATGTCATTGTTGATGCAAGTTATACCAATATATTAAAGCCAGATCCTAAAGCCTATCATTTGTGTTTAGACGAGCTGAAACTTGAAGCAAGTGACTGCGTTTTCATTGACGACCAAATAATTAATGCTGAAGGCGCTAATGCCGTTGGCATGATTGGGCTGCACTTGGATGTTTTTAAGCCAGAGATCTGCATCACAGAAGCTAAAAAACTATTAGGTTTACGCTAGTTTTAACGTATTACAACAGAATAATGGGAGCAACTGATGTTAAATCAAAGTGAAATTAATCGATTAAAAGCACAGACGGTGCCAGCGCAGTTTAACTTTATTAATAATGAAAAAGTTGACGGGGTAAAAGGGCAACGATTAGAGGTAGATAGCCCTGTTGATGGTAAAGTCTTTACCTCAATTACCGATTCAACGACGGAAGACGTTGATATTGCTGTTAAGGCGGCACGTATCGTATTTGAACAAGGAATTTGGTCACAAGCGGCTCCGGCATTTCGAAAAAAAGTAATGCACAAGTGGGCTGATTTAATTGAAAAAAATGCGCTTGAAATAGCGGTATTAGGTACCCGTGATAATGGTACGCACATTAATATGGCACTTAAAGGAGAGCCATTAAGTGCGGCCTCAACTATTCGTTACTATGCTGAAGCAGCGGATAAGCTTTATGGCGAAATAGCGCCGACATCAGATAATATCTTAGCGCTTATACATCGGGACCCTGTTGGTGTGGTTGGTCTTATTGTTCCGTGGAACTTTCCGTTGATGATTGGTGCATGGAAACTTGGACCTGCGCTTGCCGCTGGTAATTCAGTTGTGATTAAGCCACCAGAAAGTGCCTCATTATCTTTACTTAAAATTGCCGAGCTGGCTGCACAAGCGGGTATGCCTGCGGGAGTACTTAATGTTGTCACAGGTTTAGGGCATGTGTGTGGAGAAGCTATTGGCTTACATATGGACATTGATGTTTTGGCATTTACTGGCTCAGGTGGTGTCGGTCGTCGTTTAATGGAGTATTCAGCGCAATCTAATTTGAAACGCGTTTATTTAGAGTTGGGTGGTAAGTCACCTAATATAATTTTTGCCGATGCGGCGAATTTAGATCGTGTTGCCAAAGAAACAGCAGCGTCAATTTTTAGAAATGCTGGTCAGGTTTGTGTTGCAGCATCGCGTGTTATTGTGCAAAACAGTATTAAAGATGAATTGATTGAAAAAGTGGTTGCTTACGCGAAAACGTATAAAGTTGGCAACCCATTTGATCTTGGTAACGCTATAGGCTCTATCGCAAATTTTGCTCAATTAAAGGTTATCGAAGCTAAAGTGAAACAAGGTAAAGATGAGGGCGCAACATTGCTCATAGGTGGCGAGCGAGTCAATGTTGAAAGCGGCGGTTGTTACTTTCCTCCTACTATTTTTAGTGATGTAACACCTGATATGTCTATTGCCAAAGAAGAAGTGTTCGGCCCAGTATTAGCCATTTTAGGTTTTGATACTATTGATGATGCTATAGAAATTGCTAACAATACCGTTTATGGGTTGTCATCAGTAGTATGGACCTCAAACCTATCAACTGCACATCGTATGGTGAAGTCTATTAAAGCAGGCGTTGTACAAGTTAATTGCTTTAGTGGCGCGGATCAAACGGTTCCTTTGGGCGGAGTTAAACAATCAGGACATGGCTCTGATCGTTCTCTTCATGCATTTGATAAATATATAGATTTGAAAACAGCCTGGATATCATTAGATCCTAATTAATTCAGCTACTGACGTTATTACCGTTGAAATACGGTGATAACCGAGCTAGGTTGCAAAACTAGTCCTTTATCAACGCTAAATTTTATCAGTGTACTAATTTATATAACAAAGATGCTGTGAGATATGGGGTATGTGAATACATGTGTTTCTTGGAGAAATTATGAACAGTGTAAATGAGGCTTACAAGCCGTCAAACATCGAAAATCAAATACAAAAAACACCTCATTTATTAGGGGGAGTCGCCATTACCGCGGGTACCGCAATTGGTGCAGGTATGTTTTCTCTACCCATTGTTTCATCAAGCATGGGATTTGGTTGGTCATTAGTGTGCATGGCACTCGCTTGGTATGCCATGTATCACGCATCGATGCTGATTTTAGAAGTTAATCTACACTTTAATCGTGGTGAAAGCTTTTATACTATGGTTAAAGGCGTTTTAGGTAAAAAATGGGCTATCTTTAATAGCCTTATTTTTGCTTCTTTATTTTATGTTTTAAATTACGCGTACATCAGTGGTGGTAGTGCAATCGTAAATAAAATACTAATAGCGAATATTGATGTTGAGCTCTCACAAGGGGTAGCAAGTATTTGCTTCATGTTGTTTGCCGGTTTTTTTGTTTGGCTCAGTACTAAAGCAGTAGACAGAATTTTAGTTATATTAATCACGGCCATGAGCCTTACTTTTCTCATGGCGATAAGTGATTTAACTATATTGGCACAGTATGATAATTTAATGCCTAAAGTCAGTAGTAATGATTCAGGTTACCTATATATATTTGCCGCATTACCCTTTTACTTGACGTCTTTTGGCTTTCACAGCAACGTACCAAGCTTAGTGAAGTATTATGGTAAAAAACCTGAAGTTATTGCAAAAACGATTTTTTTTGGCTCATTTTTTTGCATCGTTATTTACTCACTTTGGCTAATTAGCACACTTGGGAATTTGAATAGTCAGAATTATTATGTAATTTCTGAAGGTGGTGGAACTATTCATTCGCTTGTTATTGCACTTAATCAAGTGACCAATAATTTACATTTAGGTGAATTGCTAAACTATTTTGCGAATATGGCGATATTATCCTCATTTTTGGGTGTGAGTCTTGGACTTTTTGATTTTTTAGCGGATAAATTTAAATTCTCTGATGACGGGTTCGGACGTTTAAAAACGGCCATGTGTACCTTTATTCCTCCTGCGATAGGTAGTTATTTCTATCCAAATGGATTTATTATGGCGATAGGCTTTGCGGGTCTTTTATTAGCTATTAATGCTCTCATCATACCTTCTTTTATGGTGAAAAAAAGTCGAAAAATGTTTAGTTTTTCTAAATATACTCATTCTGGTGGCAACTTCCGCATCAATACAATTATTATTTTAGGCCTTGTTTTTTCACTTTGCCATTTATTGTCAATGTTTGGTTTTTTACCTAACGTTCATGTTTAATATTTTCTTTCTAAGAACACTTACAAAGGTATTTTATGCGTAGTTTAATCCGTTTATTTATTTTTACATTACTTTTTTTAGGCGTCAGTCAATCAATTCAAGCTAACAGTTTTGTGACTAAAAGTGAGCCGACTAAAAAGAGGGCTAATATTTTATTAATTGTTGCTGATGATCTCGGCTTTGGTGATATTGGTGCTCACGGTAGTGAAATTTCTACACCTAATATTGATGCATTAGCAGCAAATGGCAGTCGATTCAGTAATTTTTATACTCAGGCAAGTTGTTCACCTACACGTTCAATGCTGCTTTCTGGCGTTGATAATCATAGAAATGGTATGGGTACAATGGCAGAAGATCTGTTACCGCATCATAAAAACTTGCCAGGTTACCGTGGATATCTAAATCATGAAGTAGTGACGGTAGCTAGCCTGTTACAAGATGCTGGTTATCACACTTATATGACGGGTAAATGGCATTTAGGCTATGCTGATAATCAATCAGCGCACGCACGTGGTTTTGAGCATACCTTTTCCCTTGTCGACGGAGGAGGTAATCATTTTAATGACCAAGGTATGAATGCGAACAAACCCAAATCAACCTATCGTCGTGATGGAAAAATTGTATCTAGGCCCGAAGGCTATTCAAGTGATTTATTTACTAAAGTAATGAAAATGTTAATAGATAAAAGAAAAATGGATGATAAACCCTTTTTTGCTTATTTGTCATTTACTGCACCACACTTTCCATTACAAGCCCCTAAAAAAACGATTGAAAAATATAAAGGGCGCTATGATTCAGGTTGGCAAGTTATCCGCGAACAACGCTTTCGAAAAATGAAGGAAATGGGAATAATCCCTTCAAATGCGATACTAGCAAAAATCTCTCCAGAGCTAACTAAATGGTCATCACTATCTAAAGAAGAGCAAAAAAATGAAGCAAAAAAAATGGCCGTTTATTCAGCTATGATTGATAATTTAGATATGAATATTGGTGTTATATTGCAATATTTAAAAGAAATTGGGGAATATGAAAATACCGTTATTATTTTTATGAGTGACAATGGTCCTGATCCTTATGATCGAAGTGAGCGAAAGGCTTATCAAGGGCTAGTATCAAAATATAACTATGATATGAGCTATGAAAATATGGGAGCGAGTAATTCGTATTCCTTTTTGGGTCCTAATTGGTCACAGACGAGTAATGTTAATCAACAAGGTTATAAGTTTTTGCCGACCCAAGGGGGAATTCATAACCCTGTTATCATGAGGTTTCCTGGTATGTTAGAAAAAGGGAAAGTCATGACAGAATTTAGTTCGATTTTGGATATTACTCCTACATTGTTGGAGCTAGCGGGAACCACTCATTCAGGGAAGCACTATAAAGGACGGATAGTTCATCCATTAAGTGGACGTTCTATGTTGCCTTATGTTTCCGGTAAAGCGAAGCAAGTTTATGCTGAAGATGAAGCGGTATCATTTGAATTATTTGGTCATGCATCTGTTTTTATGGGGGAGTGGAAAGCGGTTAAAATGCGTCCGCCTCAGGGAGATGATCATTGGGCTTTATATCACATTAAAACAGACTTAAGCGAAACGAATGACTTAAGTGATAAGCACCCAAAAACATTGCAATTATTAACTCAAGCCTATGCAAAATACAAACTTGATAATGGTGTGTTGACAGAGCCTGATGGTGTTACTGCTTATCCGACTAAACCTCATTATGTGAAGTATAAGCATTAACAATTAGTAGCCATAATATAGCCTGCGAGACAGACGTAACTTTTGACTGTACTTAAAATTTACTTAACTCGATTTAAACTCGTATTTTACTAATCGTTTTTATATTGTTAGTTAGATGTGGGGCATTATTCTTTCGAATTATTAATTACATTATGACTTAACACAATCAGACGTGGCCAATTTTACTTGGCCACTTCATATATGACACGATTTACATATGCATTGATACCCGAGTTCATTGACTAAATATAGTTTATCAAACCTTCTTCCACACCACTTTGTGTATGGTCAAATGTACCATTTCTCTTCATTATACGATGTTCCAAACCTTTTAAAGCTCTAGGACGATAATTGATGACTAGGTCCATATGCTCTTTAACGGATTCATGAATAAGCGGTAATTGTCTAGCCGGAATTACCGGTACCGCATCCCTTACTCGAATGTCCCTTTTATCCAAAGTAAGCTTGGCAATAGGCCCCATCTATCTTGTTGGTGCGAAACAGCAGCAGGGTTAGGCTTTATATCGACATCAGCATTGTCGATTTCGTACTCCTTACCAGGACCTTTCAAGTTGGCAAAATCAATTTTTGTTGGATCGAGCACCGTGATCCCTATATTTCTGCGAGCAATCTCGTCTATCATGAATTTCAGAGCAATGTCTGATAAACCATCGTGCCAAAAACCGCCACCTACATCTGAATGAGCCCCAGCGAACCATACTTCGGTTACCCTAGAATCCATATCCATCAATGTTGGCTGGAATCAATAAAATAACAGACACCCCTATCAATGGAAATAAATAACAACCTCAACTATGCTTATTTAATCAGCAATAAAACTAATTGAGGTAACTATGGCAACGGCAAGAAAACAGCAAGTCAGTTTAATTGATACGCCTTATTATCACTGTATTTCCCGTTGTGTTCGTCGTGCTTTTTTATGTGGCGAAGATAAGTTAACAGGGCAAAGTTATGAGCACAGGCGCGGTTGGGTTGAAGATAAACTATTAGCGTTAAGCCAAACCTTCGCGATTGATGTATGTGCTTACGCGGTAATGAGTAATCATACCCATATAGTTTTACATGTTGATGTTGAACAAGTTAAAACATGGTCAATACATGAAGTTATTACCCGTTGGCATCAATTATTTAAAGGCACATTAATCACGCAACAATACTTACGTGGTGATAAACTGATTAAGCCCCTGCAACAAATACTGGAAGAAACCGCAGAGGTATATCGCTCACGGTTAACTGACATTAGTTGGTTTATGCGCATTCTAAATGAAAGCATTGCCGTACAAGCCAACAAAGAAGATAAATGCACCGGTAGATTCTGGGAAGGTCGTTTTAAATCCCAAGCCTTATTAGATGAAGCCGCTGTTATCGCCTGTATGGCGTATGTTGACTTAAACCCAATAAGAGCCAACATAGCCACAAGCCCCGAAAGCTCAAACCACACCAGTATTCAACAACGCATTCATTCAGCAAAAAAAACAAAACAACCCAAAGTACTTTTCCCTTTTATTGGTAACCCACGACACAACGCCCCAAAAGGCTTAACGTTTGAGTTAAAAGATTATATTGAACTGATAGATTTAACGGGACGTTGTATCAGAGAAGATAAACAAGGCTATATTGACAATAATTTACCCAACATACTCATGAGATTAAACATCAGTGCAGAAAATTGGCTTACCTTAACCACACAATTTAGAAAGGTATTTCATGGCGCGGTAGGTAATCCTGAAGCCTTAACGGAGTTTTGCCAGCATCAACACCTTAAAAAACGTGCGGCGGTCTCTGTTTGTCAAAAATTATTTGCTTAGCGTCACTTCATAATAAAAAATAATACTCAATTAAACTGATTTATTGAGTATTAAAGCTGAAACACGCCTGAAAATTATCAAAGTTCTTATTTTTTATAACTGTCCAGTTATTTATTTTAATTCACATGAAAAAACCAAATATCAGGTGGTTTTACTGATGAAAATTAAATGGCTTGGGATAACCTATAATTATTATTTTGAGAGGGGTGTCTTCTATTTTTAAGAGGGGTGTCATCTATTTTTGTTCTATTTTCGCTATTTTTGGAACCTAGAGCAGCATTAAGTCGTTGTTAGTGAGCAATTAGCCCAATCGTTTAGTCTTTGAACTGGACGAATTCATTATGTTGTTTTAGATCATTATAAGGCAACTAATAGCTAGATGATTTAACAAATCCATGATAATTTCGCCATGTAAAGTTGTTAAAATAAAATTTAAGTCAATGATATAAAACAGGATATACAATGTTTAGCTTTTTAAAGCGTTTACCCCTTCCACAGCAGTTAAGTTTACCTGTGATGTGCTCAATTTTAATCACGGCGATGGGCTCATTATTTATTATTGGTAATATTATCATTAAAGAAATTAATGCTGTTGCCAATGATAACTTAACACGAGAAGTTACCATGATTTCTCAGCAACTAGAGTCTGAATACCAGAAAATTATTGAGCGTACGGAAATGCTGTCCAAAATACTGGTCAATGAATTTTCTAATTTAACCATAGATGATTCAACGTCAGTTGAGATAAAAGGCATTGCTAGTCCTTTAGCGACACTTGATAATCAAAAAATTAACCTTAATTTTGACCGGGTTGATAAATTTACCGAAATAACAGGCTCAACCGCAACTATTTTCATTCGTCATCAAGATGACTTTTTACGTATTAGCACATCACTACGCAATGCGAAACAACAGCGAGTATATGGCACTTATTTAGGAAAAGACCATCCAGGGTATCGCCAGTTAATGAACGGCGAATCTTATATCGGAACGACACATTTATTTGGCAAAAATTATATGACCAAGTACCAACCGCTGCGTAAAAATAATCAAACCATCGCTATTATTTATATTGGTGTTGCTTATGATGACATTCTGGAGAAAATACGTACCGATTTATCTAAAGTCTCTATTGGTAAATCTGGTTTTATATTCTTGTTAGATGTCGGTGAAAACGAAGGTAAACTACTTATTCACCCGACCTTGTCTCAACAAAATCTATATCAGGTATACCCTAAATTACGTAAAACATTCCAACAGCTTTATAATAACCCGTTAGGGTTACTGACTTATACTTTGCCACCACAAAATAAGCCAGCAAGTTTAGAACGCAAGGCTAGCTATAGCTTTGTCAATGGATGGAACTGGGTTGTTGCTATTGATGTCGATGCCAATGAACAAATTGCCGTTATCAAAGAAACCCTCATTTTGCTAAGCCTTGCGAGTTTGGCTTGTTCTATTATCCTTGCTGGATTAATTTGGCTATTTATTAAAAACGCATTGGCTCCACTCCAAGAAATTGCAACAGGAATGTATCAAATTGGCCAAGGAGATCTAAGATTTGAGAACGTAAATATAATTGATGTTAATAGTAAAAACGAGCTTGATCACCTCAAATCGGGCATGTTACAAATGACCCAGAAACTTTCCCAATTGATTGGTGAAATTCTAAAATCTAGTCAGGAGTTATTAGTTTCTTCAAATTCTATTTCTAGTGCGAATAAGTCTTTATTTGAGCGTTCAGAAGAAGTTAACAGTGAGTCGTTCCAAGTATCTAGCGCAATCAGCCAAATGGCTAGCTCGGTCGAGGAAGTCGCGAAAAATAGCGAAGATGTTGCATTGGTCGCCGTTGAAACCGCCTCGATGGCCACCGACGGAAATCATGCCGTTAGTGATGTTGAAACTAGTATTTCAGTGCTATCTGATGCTTTTAATCAAGCGACTCAGACCATTAGAACGGTGGCTGATGATGCACAAAATATAGGTAAAGTTGTTGATGTTATTAATGCTATTGCCGACCAAACAAATTTACTAGCCCTTAATGCGGCAATAGAGGCGGCACGCGCAGGTGAGTCAGGTCGAGGGTTTGCTGTGGTTGCTGACGAAGTGAGAACATTAGCGCAACGTACGCAACAATCAACACTAGAGATTCGCCAAGTGGTAGAAAAATTGCAGAGTAATACCTTAAAGGCAGTAAATGGTATGGAGGCGGGTAACAAGCAAGTCATTACCAGTGTTGAGCGGGTATCCCATAGTAAATCGATATTAAATAATATTGAGCAGTCTATGGCAGAGGTTGAATTGCGGATCAGCACAATTGCTTCGGCGACTTGCGAACAAAGTGCGGTTAGCAACCAAATAAGTACTAGTGCTAATGTGCTAAAAGAAAATGCTCAAGAAGCTAGCTTGCAGTCAGAAATTTCACATCAGCATACTAAAAATGTCATCGCATTAGCTAAAAAATTGCAACAGGATTTAGTTAAGTTCCAAATATAGATTTAATATATACCCATGTTACCTCAAGATGCCGGATTCAGCTGGAATTAGAAACGTCTTTAGGTAAGGCATTGATTGAAGAGAATGGTTATTCTCCTTGTCGAAATCAATAACGTAACATAAAGCGTTTCTAAACCAGCCCTTTGGGGA
>SPKZ01016023.1_pt1 | contig 14843 bp, 14 predicted proteins | sample 2456571 | NCBI WGS metagenome assembly SPKZ01 (sample SAMN11192286, study PRJNA482655) | marine metagenome | biome: ENVO:00000447; feature: ENVO:00000244|ENVO:00000211|ENVO:00000569|ENVO:00002023; material: ENVO:00002151; isolation source: ocean water from marine abyssalpelagic zone ...
ACTGCGGGTTGGCGACAGCCACACTCGCGCGGGAGCTGCGCTCGAGGGCTTTACGACGCTGGCCGGCGAAATGGCGGTGGTGCTCTCGATCTGGGCGGGGGGCATGCTGATTCTGGGCGGGAGTCTGACGGCCGGAGCGTTGGTCTCCTTCATCTTCTACGCCGGTCTGGTGGTGCGCTCGCTTCGAAATCTCTCCCGCTTCTTCGCGGAGGTCATGCGGAGCTTCGGAGCGACCGAGCGGATCTTCGAGCTCATCAACCGCGAGCCGGGTATGCCCGTGAGCGGTGGAGCGACCCTGGAATTCGTACGAGGCGAGCTCGAACTCGAGAACGTTCACTTCAGTTATCCGTCGCGCCCAGGTATCGAGATCCTGAAGGGGGCGAACCTGAAGGTGCCCGCGGGAGAGTTCCTCGCCGTCGTCGGAGCGTCCGGATCGGGGAAGTCGACGATCGCGAGCCTGGTGGCACGCCTCTACGATCCCGACCGGGGCCGCGTGTTCTTCGATGGCGTCGACGTGCGCGACCTCGATCCGCGCTGGCTTCGCAAGCACGTCACCCTGGTGTCCCAGGATTCGTCACTATTCTCGCGATCGATCGCGGAGAACGTCGAGTTCGGCAGCGAGGACGCGACGTCCGATGAGATCAATGCAGCCATTGCCATCGCCCACGCAAACGACTTTCTCGACGAGCTGCCGGACGGCCTCGACAGCCAGGTGGGGGACCGCGGGGCGCGCTTGTCGGGCGGACAGCGCCAGCGGATCGCGCTCGCTCGCGCGATCCTGCGACAGGCGCCAGTTATCCTTCTGGATGAAGCCACGAGCGCGCTCGATTCGGAGCGCGAGGGTCTCGTCAAGAACGAGCTCCGCAAGCTCCCCTATCGGCCGACGGTCATCATCGTCGCCCACCGACTCTCGACCGTGGTGGACATGGACCGGGTGATCGTCGTGCAGGCGGGGCGGATCGTCGAGAGCGGCCGCCACGACGAGCTCCTGAGCCGGTCCGCCGTCTACCGCGATCTGGTCGAGAACCAGCTCGTGTCGGACTGAACGCGGCCGCCTCTAGTACCTGGGCTTCCTCGTCTGGAACAGTACCGCCTCCGCGTTGTCGTAGAGGTACCGATCGAGTACTCCCGGACGCAGGTCGAGCGCCTGCGCCTCCCGGGTGCAGCGTTCCATGGAGAGAACCGGGTGATCGGATGCGAACATGATCTTGTGCTTCCCGCGCGTATTCATGAAGTGGAGCAGCGACTCGGGGAGGTACTTCGGCGCGTAGGCGGACGTCATCAGGTAGAGGTTCTTGTACTTGATCATCAGGCGGATCGCGACGTCCCACCACGGGTCGGCGCCGTGCTGCATGATGAGCCTGAGCTCGGGGAAGTGCAGGCAGACGCGGTCGAGGAACATCGGGTGCTGGCACTCGCCGGGCATGGGCGGGCCCGGGATGCCGGTGTTGATGCCGGCGGCGAGGTCGAGCTCGATGCATTTTGCGTAGAAGGGGTAGTAGATGGCGTCGTTCGGCGGGACGTCGATACCAAAGGGGGTCACCCGCGCGAGCACCACCGGGTGGTCGCGGGTGATCGCCTCCATGGCCCACAGCGCCCGCATCCCTTTCTTGAGGTTGGGATGGAGCGCGAGGAAGAAGCGCCCGGGGAACTGGTTGGGAAAGTCGAGGATGCGCTCGTCGGGATGTTCCGGGTCGAGGCTCAACAGCACCTTCTCGACACCCGCGCGATCCATGGACTCGATGGTCTCCTCGGGCGTCAGGTTCTTGAAGAACTCGTCGCCGCCCTTGAAGTAGTCCTCCTTGACCCGCACCAGGAAGTCGGTGCCCGCCATGGCGCCCATGTTGACGTTTACCCAGAGGTCGATCGCGCGAGGCATGTCGTCACTCCCTGTCTTCCCGGTCAGGCGTGGAACACCGACTGTTGCACGGAAAGCGATAGCGGGTTCTCACGCATCACGAGGAGCTGCTCCTGCTTTGTGAAATTAGGGATCTCGCGCACCCAGTCGGTGGGGTTCGGGAGTCCCTCGGCGTGGGGGTAGTCCGAGCCCATCATCATGCGCTCAGCGGGAACCAATTTCTTCAGTGCGTCGAGGTCGTCCTCGAAGAAGGGGGACACCCAGACGTGGCGCTGGAAGGTCTCCATGGGATCCTCGGCGAACTCGTGGGGGACCTGCACCCAGGCTTTCTTCAGCGCGGTGGTCAGCGTGCCGACCCAGCCCGAGCCGTTCTCGATCGCCGCGAGACGCAGGTTCTTGTGGCGGGCGAACACGCCCTGCGCGATGAGCGCCGCCATCGTGTCGTGGACCGGCTGGGGGGACAGCAGCCGCGTGAGCACCGGGTGTCGAAAGGACTCGGTCTCCCCCGACTCGCCCCAGTCCGCGGCGTAGCGCCCGTAACCGGCGTCGCCCCCGTGGTATGTCGTGGTGATGCCCGCCTCGCTGACGCGCGCCCAGAAGGGATCGAAAATGGGATCGCCGGGCGAGCGGTAGCTTCCCGCCTGCGTGATGACTGGACCCGAACGCATCACGATCAACCGCAGGTCGCGCGAGAGCGCCCACTCGAGTTCCTCGACCGCCCAGTCGGGATCGGCGAGAGTGATGTACGGGGCGGCGAAGATGCTTTCCTTGTACGCAAACCCCCAATCTTCGTCGAGCCAGCGGTTGAACGCGCGGAAGGCGGCGAGCAGTGCGGGGACGTCGTGCTTGAGCGACTCCTCCATGCCCACGCCGAGGGTCGGGAAAAAGAACGCGCCCTGCAGGCCCTGTGACTTCATGAGCGCCAGGCGCGCGTCGCGGCTGCGGTACTCGATGTGGATCGGGTCGAGCTCGCCGAACGCCTCGACGATGTTGCCGCCGTTGCTCGCCTTCGAGCGGAAGTAGTCCTCGAGCGCGCCGGGCTTCGAGACAGGATCGAAAGTCGGGTTCGGGATGAAGCGGTTGATCTTCCCGCCGACGAGCAGGCGCTTCTTCCCGCCGATATCGCCCCACTGCATGGTGCGTTTGGCCATCCGCGGATCGATGTGTCGGGTGAAGGCGTCTTCCGCCTCGTAGTAGTGGTTGTCTGCGTCGAAGGCCTGGTAGCCGAGATCTGCCATGGGTCTTCCGTCCTTCTCGTTCAGTTGGTCTGTTTCATCCGCGATTCGTGAAGGCCTGAACTCGATCAGCGATTCGCCTCGAACACGGCGCTCGCGATCCGTTCCTCGAGGAACGCGTCGTCCCACCACGAGATCTGCAATTGCTTCGCGCGGCGAAAATAGAGCTGGATGTCGTACTCGACGGTGAATCCCACGCCGCCGAAGACCTGCAGGGCCATCTTGGTGACGTCCTTGTACGTCGTGCACGCGAAGAGCTTGGCTTGCGGGGCGTGGGCTGCGACCAGGCGCCCCTCGGCGTGAGGATGATCTCCCCACTCGCGATCTTTGGAAGCCACTGTTGCTTCTGCTCGGCACTTCCAGCGCGCACCAGGGCACCGCCGGAGACGACACAGCTCACGAAGTGGGGCGACGGCGCCAGCGACCGACCGAATTCCTCGTAGACCACCGCCCCCTCGAGCGTGCCCAGTCCGGAGCCGCCGAACTCCTGTGGAATCAGGAGCCCGCTGAGGTCGAGCAGAGCGAGCTGCTTCCAGAAGTCGTCGGGATGGCCGATCGGGTCGTTCTCTAGCTTGCGCACGACTTCGATCGGTGTGTACTGCGTGCAGACACCCCGAGTCATCTCGTGGAGCATGTCTTGTTCGTGTGTGAAATCGAGATCCATCGAATTTCCACCGCGTCAGGCGCGAGCCGCTCGACACCCTATCACAGGCCCTGCTCGCGGGATCGCTCGCGTGAGTGCGCGGGGTCGCTCTGTGGGATCACGATCGCTGCGATCAACAGGCCCGCGTTCAGCACGAGACACAGAAGCACGGCTGCGCGGTACGCGCCGAAACCATCGGCCGCGAGGCTGAAGAGCACGGGACCGAGCGCGCTGCCGAAGACGCTGAGCGAGGTGTTGAGTCCGCTGATCTCTCCGAGGTGGCGAAGTCCGAAGTGGCGCACGAAGGCGAGAGTCGACAGTACGATCCAAAGACCGCCCCCGGCGCCGAATCCAGCCACCAACATCCAGTACCCGACGTTTTCGTCGAGGCTGAGCAGACCGACCGCCCCCACGCAGAAGGACGCCAGCATGGCGATCAGGAAGGGTTTCAGGGGATACCGGTCAGCGAGGGCGCTGGCCGTGAGATTGACGGTGGTCGACACCACCGCCTGCGGGAAGAAGTAGCCGAACGCTTCGGCCTGGCTCCGCCCAGCTTCCGCGAAGATCGAAACCACGTGGAACGTCACGGCCGTGCCGAACAGTGCGTGCACCATGAGGCCGGCGGCGAAGATCCAGAAGACCGCGCTTTGTCGAGCCTCGTGGATCGTCCGATCCGGAAACCGGGGCGGCTCGGGTTCGTCTGCCGTGGGGTCACCGCCGTCGATGACCACCCCACACGACTCCGGCGTGTCTCGCGCGAAGATCAACGCGATTGCTGCGAATCCGATGCCTACGATTCCCGCCAGTAGGAGCAGCGCACCCCGCCAGCTGAACGAATCGATGAGCAGCGCGAGGACGAGCGGGGCGATCGAGAAGGCGATGGAGACGAACACGCCGCGAACGCCCGACACGAGACCGCGCCGCTTCTGGAACCACCCAAGCAGGATGTTGCGCGAGGCGCTCGTGAGTACGCCCTGACCCGCGAAGCGGACGCCGAAGTAGCCGACGAGCAGGAGCGGAAAGGCGAACCAGGCCTGCTCCGCGCCGGTGAGAGACGCCATCGACGAGGACACCGAGCCGATCGCAGCGAGACTCCCGACCACGAGGGCCAGCGCGATGCTCGATCCCACGAGCATCGTTCGCGCTCCGATCTGGTCGTAGAGGCGCCCGGCGCGGGTCAGAAAGAGCGAGCTGCCGAGGGTGCCGAAGAAGTAGGCGATCGACAGCTGCGTGCGGGAGAGTCCGAAGGCGTCGATGAACGGTTCTGTGAAGACGCCCATCCCCATCGTCTGACCCGGAACGCTCATCAGGAAGCCGAGCGCCGACAGACCGAGGATTGCCCAGCCGTAGTAGAACGGGACACGGCGGACGTCGAAGGGCCAACCCGCTGCAATCGTGAAGGGGTGGCTTGATGTTTTCGGGTCGGGGGCGCTGTCGTTCACATGGCTTCCGGGGCGGGCGGCCGAAGTCGGTCGTGGCTGTCACCAATTTGCGGCGACCGTCGGCTCGCGGAGAAACGCGGCCTCGCGCAGTGGCAGCTTCTCGTCATCGGCGATCCCGACCAACGGCGCCGACCCCAGGGCACCGCCGGAAACCAGGCCGACCTGCTTCTACCAGGGATGGCTGGCGACGTGTCGATCGTCGCTCGTCAGGACGGATTGGCAGCCACCTCGAAGGGCGAAACGTACGGGAACTCCGCGCACATGCCGTCGGCGAATTCGAGATAGTCGTCTTCGCTGAACGCTCCGCTCCACGCCATCAGATCGCGGAAGACCTCGCAGCGGTGCTCGGCGTCTCGGATCCGTGCGTCCGTTCGGAGTTTCGCGACTACGCCGGGTACGTCGATCGTGTCGCTCGACATGCGTAGACCGCCGTCTCCGGGCGTGTCGAACACCATGAACTCGGGCGCGTCGGCCGAGGTTCCCCAGGCAGACCAGATCGGGAGGTCTCCGTCGCGCCCGCGACCTGGTGCTCCGGCGATGGCGAACTGCGTCCAGTACGAGCGCATCGAACGCGATAGCGCCTCCGCGGACTCGACGTCTTCGTACACCGTGTCTGTGAATCGCCCGAGGTCGGTGAAGCCGAAGACGAACGGAATCTCGATGGCGTGCGACGCTCCGAGGAGATTCGCCACGTTGATCCAGAGGAAGCTCCCCTCCTCGTCCCAGTCGAAGCGGTAGCCGTACACGTCGTTGCGGCCACTCGAGCGCATGGCCTCGAGTGGGCCGTCGGCGCCCTGGGCCTTCCAGAGGAGCCCCCCGTACTCGCCCCCGAGGTCGTGGGCGGCCTGGTCCTTCACGCCCATCGGGAGACCGAACACGCGACGCACGTACGGCGAGCCGAACAGCGAGAAGAGCTTCGTCTCTTCGCGGTTCGTCCCGGCGATCGTGGGAACGGCGTTGTGAGTGGCCTTCGATCCGAGCGCCTTCGTGGGATCGAGGTCGACCACGACGTGCCCATCGCGGAGGATGTTCGGCGAGAAGTACATGCCGCCCATCATCGTGGAGCCGAAGGCCGCGAGCAGTCCCTCGGGAGTCTTGCCGCGCAGCAGGCTCTCGATCTCCTCGGGCTTCATCGACTCGAGGACCCCCTTCGCCGACGCTCGATCGTCGGCGCGACCGTCGAGTTCGAGGAGCTTCAGCAGGACTTCACCCGAGCTCCCCGGCGCACCCGGGCTCTCGGCATCGGTGTAGTTCTGCGCCTCGGCCATCGTGAAGCTCACGAGGATGCCGCTCTGCGAGATCGCTCGCTGGAAGAGTCCCTCGGCGCGCGGCGACAGAAGGAGGGCGAAGACGTTGATTCCTCCGGCGGACTCGCCAAAGATCGTCACGTTGTCCGGGTTGCCGCCAAACGCCGCCGCATTCTCACGCACCCACTCGAGCGCGCGAATGCTGTCGAGCGTTCCGAAGTTGCCGGACGCATCTTCCGCCCCGTGCGCCGAAGCGCGCAGCGCCGGGTGGGCGAACCAGCCCAGAACGCCGAGGCGGTACTGGATGCTCACGACGATCACGCCGTGCTCGCTCGCGAGTCTCGAGCCGTCGTACACACTCGCGTCGCCGATGGAGTTGCCGCCGCCGTGGATCCAGACCATCACGGGCAGGCGCGCGCTGCCGGTGGGTACGGCATCGGCCGCGAACTTCGGAGCGTAGACGTCGAGGAAGAGGCAATCCTCGTCCCCCTTCACAGCGCCGGCGTCGCGCAAGTCGAGCTGCACGCACGGGCTGCCTCCGGTGAGCCTTTCGCGCACTCCTTCGAAGCGGGCCGCGGGTTCGGGGGCGCGCCAGCGCAGGTCTCCCGTGGGCGGGGCCGCGAAGGGAATTCCCTTCCACACATGGGCCTCGTGCTTCGGCGCCGCGTAGCCCACGATCTCTCCCTCTGCCGTCGCGCGGCGCGAAGTGACGTCGGGTGTGGGCGACGCCGCGTCGCCGCTGCAAGCCACCGCAACGATGCCGAGTAGTGCGAGTGCGAAAGTCGATTGGGATCGCAACATGGGGCTGATTCCTCGGGGAGGGAGAGTCGTTCGACCGGGGATGCGGTGGATCGCTCAGGCGTCCAGCGACCGGACCGCTTCGAGAACGCGCTCGGGCATCTCGCGCACCGCGTAGTGCTCCGCCTGGTCCATCCAACGGACCGTGCCACCCGCGTCGACGAGCAGCGTGGTCGGGATGGGGAGTGATGAGATTCCGTGGGCGGAGATCGCCTTGTTCTGTCGGAGGTTGTAGGCGTCCGTCACGGCGAGGTCCGGGTCCGCGAGAAGCGGAAACGTGCCGCCGTGTTTCGAACGACCCGCGCGGTTGGCATCGACGTCGTCCATGCTGATGGCGACGATCGCCACGCGGTACTGCTCGAGCTGGCTGCGCATCTCCTCCCATCGCCGCAACTCGGCGACACAGTACGGTCACCAGTGGCCGCGGAAGAATTTGAGCAGGAAGGGACGCCCGTGCAGGGATGACAACTGGTAGGGCTTGCCATCCGAATCGAGCGCGGTGAAGTCCAGGATCGGGCTGCCCACCTGCACTGTCGGAGCATTGCGCTGTTGGTAGCCCGTGAACGACAGCACGAGATAGGCGGTGCTCGCCAGCGTGACCGCGAAGGCGACGATTCCCCATAGGAACCCCGGCGCGTTCCCGATGGCGGCGACTGCCAGCGCGAACGCCAGGGCGAACGCGACCTGGTAACCGATGAGCACACGCGGCACGCGCACCTCGGCGAGGGCGCGATACCACCGGAAGCCGGCCGTTCCCGCGATCGCGAGCGACCAGAATGCGAGCCAACCACCGCTCATGGCTGCGTCCCCTTCAGAAGCTCGGCGGACAGCCGAGGCCGCGCTGGGCGATGATGTTCTTCTGCACTTCCGAGGTACCGCCACCGATCGTGTCGACGACCGTGTAGCGGTACGAACGCTCGAAGCGGCCGTTCACAGGTGCCCCGTCGGCACCGGGCTTCAGATGGCCGTGGGGCCCCATCACGTCGAGCGAGTAGTGCTCGACACAGAAGGCCTCGACCTCGGCCTGGAAGGCCAGTTCTTGGCCGCTGAAGTGGAAATTCAAGGGGGCCTCGGGGGGATCAGCAGTCGCGCTGCGAGGGAGACCATAGCGGTCTCCGAAATCGGGACTCGGGGTTCCGTGGAGACGGTAGCGATCCTTGGGAATGAAGGGGACTCGACGTTCGCCGAGTCCCACGTCAGCTTACCGCTGTCGCTGATCCATGTACCCGGGCGCTCGCAGCCGCTCGATGGTGTCGTCGCGAAGCGGCGCGATTTCGAGCAAGGGTCGCACGTCCTCGGGGAGCCAGGCTGCCGGCCAGGTCCACGGGCGTTCCCCGTTCGAGAATCCAACGCGCATCCACTCCGGCGCGCGTGAATCGGATACCGATGCCCGGTGTTGGACGACGCCCCCCCAACGCTCGTACAATCGTGCCATGGCCGAGAAACTCCTCCACGGTGTGCGCGTCGTCGATCTCTCCGGGGAGCCCGCCGCGATGGCGGGACGCATCCTCGCGGACTTCGGCGCGGAGGTCGTGCACGTCGAGCCCCCCGGTGGCGACCCGCTGCGCGAGACGGGACCGTTCGCCGACATCGACGGTCGTGGGCGGGTCTCGCTGCGTTTCCTTGCCTGGCACGCCGGGCAGATCTCCCTCGCGTGCGAGGCCGACGACACGCGCCTCGACGCCCTGCTCGCCGGTGCCGACCTCGTGATCGACACGCCCGGCTGGCCCGGCGTGCTGCAGATCGAACCCTCCCGCGCGCCGCAGGCCAGCTGGATCCGCGTGACGCCCTTCGGCCTCGCGGGGCCGCGCTCGGGCTGGCGTGCGAGCGATCTCGGAGTGATGGCGTCGACGGGCAACATGTTCGCCACGGGCTATCCCGATCGCGCACCCGTGCGCTGCACGGAACCCTCGGGCTACGGGCACGCGGGGCCCGAGGTCGCCTTCGCGGCGATCACCGCTCTCGCATCTGGGCGGCCGCAGATCGCCGACGTCTCCATGCAGGAGATCGTGCTCGTCTCGAACATGTCGGCGAACACCAATTTCGTGAAGACGGGCGAGCGCGGGCGGCGCAACGGCGCGTCGATGGGGCGCACCCGCGAGGTCTGGAAGTGCAAGGACGGCTACGTGACGTTCGGCCTGCGCGGCGGGCCCGCGCGAGTGCCGAGCCTCAACATGATCACGAAGCTCCTCGTCGAGAACGGCATCGACACGCCCGCCTGGACCGAGCGCGACTTCGCGAAGTGGAACCCCAACGAGACCAGCGACGAAGAGATGCGCGCGCTCGAAGCGCCGCTCGTCGAGCTCTTCGCGCGCTACGAGATGCTCGAGATCTTCCAGATCGCGTGCGAGACGAACCTGATGGTCGCGTCCGCAAACACCGCCCGTGAGATCTACGGGAGCGCACAGCTTCAGGCGCGCGACATGTTCAGCGACATCGACGGCGTCGACGGGCTCGTGAAGCGCGTCGCTCTGGTGTCGAGCGGAGACGACAGCGCCGTTCCCATCGAGCCGAGCTGCGGCGCGCCGGCCCTCGGCGAGGGCGATCTGCCGCGCTGGGAGCCGCGCGCAGTCTCCACCGCAAACTCGGCGTCTCGGGCCCTCGAGGGCGTGAAGCTCGTCGAGTTCGGCTCGGGTGCGGCCGGCCCGATCGCCGCCCGCTACTTCGCCGAGCAGGGTGCCACCGTGGTGAAGGTCGAGTCGAAGAACCGACCCGACTTCCTGCGAATCTACGCCCTCGGTCCCAACAATCCCCACGGCCTCGAGGGTTCGTCGCTGTTCAATGCCCTCAACGTGGGGAAGTACAGTGTCACGCTGAACCTGAAGGACGCGAAGGGCATCGATATCGCGCGGCGCCTGATGTTCTGGGCCGACGCCGTACTCGAGAACTTCGCGCCGAAGGCGATGCGCGGATTTGGTCTCGACTACGCGTCGCTCGTCGGTGACAAGCCGGACCTCGTCATGATCTCGTCGTGCATGAACGGCCAGACCGGTCCCTATCGCAACTACCCGGGGTTCGGCGCGCAGGGCTCGGCGCTCGCGTGCTTCAACTTCCTGACCGGCTGGCCCGACTACGAGCCGATGGGCCCCGCCGGCACCATCACCGACTCGCTCTCGCCGCGCTTCACGGCGGCGGCCCTCGCCGCGGGTGTCCTCTACAAGCGCCGCACGGGTCGGGGCATCCACCTCGACGTGTCGCAGGTCGAGAACGCCCTGTATACGCTCTCGCCCTGGCTCCTCGATTACAAGATCAACGGCGTCATCACGCCGCGCATGGGGAACCGGTCGCAGCGCACCGCGCCGCACGGCGCTTTCCCGTGTCGCGACGAGGGCGAAATCGGCGATCGCTGGGTGGTTCTCGCCGTGTGGAGCGACGACGAGTGGACGCGCCTCGCCGGCCTCATGGGCGTGGATGATGCTTCGTTGGCCAGCGCGGAGGCGCGCCTGGCGCGGGTCGACCACGTGGAAGAGCTCGTCGCGGCCTGGACACGCGAACGCACGCGGCTCGAGGTGGCCGAGACCCTGCAAGCCGCCGGCATCGAGGCGGTGCCGGTGCACGATTTCGGCGACCTGCACGACGATCCGCAGCTCGCCTTCCGCGATCACTTCACGACACTCCCCCACGACACGCTCGGCGATTCGCTCTACGAGCGCAACGGCTTCCGCCTGAGCGACGCCGACTCGGGTTACCCGCACGCGACGCCGACCCTCGGCCGGCACACCGAACACGTTCTCGAGGCCCTGCTCGGGATCTCGACTGCCGAGCGCAAGCAGCTCGAGCAGTCCGGCGCACTCGATTGATGGGCGCAGCGTCGTGAAGATCCTCACCCACGTCACCCCCGCGCTCCTCGCTCGCGTGGCACGGGAGTTTCCCGACGTCGAACTCGTCGAGGTCCCGCAGAAGGGCGAGTTGCCCGACGAACTCCGCGGCGAGGTGCTGCTCACGCAACCCTGGGGCACGCCGAACCTCGAGCAGATCATGGCCCGCGGCGTTCGCTGGGTGCACACGTTCGGCACTGGGGTGAACGGATTCCCGTTCGAGCTGCTGGGCGACGCCGTCCTCACATGCGCGCGCGGTGCGAGCGCCATCCCCATCTCGGAGTGGGTACTCGCCACGATGCTGGCGTTCGAAAAGCAGCTACCGCAACGCTGGCTCGAGGCACCGCCCGAGCGTTGGAACATGGCCGAGCTCGGCGGCCTCCACGGGAAGACCCTCGGCCTGATCGGACTCGGTGGCATCGGCGAGGCCGTGGCGCGTCTCGCCCTGGCGTTCGACATGCGCGTGCGCGCGTTCCGCCGCACGGGTCGGCCCGGCACCAGCCCCGAGGTCGAGATCGTGAAGACGCTCGACGACCTTCTTGCTTCGGCCGACCACCTCGTGGTCGCCGCGTCGGCGACACCCGCGACGCGGCACCTGCTCGGCGCCGACGCCTTTGCGCGGGTGCGCCCCGGCGTGCACCTCGTGAACATTGCGCGCGGCGCGCTGGTCGATCAGGAGGCGCTGCGCCGCGCCCTCGACGACGGACGCGTGGCGCTCGCGTCGCTCGACTGTGTCGAGCCCGAGCCGCTACCCGACGGCCATTGGCTCTACTCCCACCCGCAGGTCCGTCTCTCGCCCCACATCTCGTGGGCCATGCCCGACGCCCTGGCCTGGCTTGCCAACACGTTCGTCGACAACCTCGTCCGCTACCGGGCGGGGGAGACGCTCGAGGGCGTCGTGGATCCAAAGGAGGGCTACTGACCTGTCGAATCCGGATCGCGAGAAACGGGGCCGACCTGAGAGTCGGCCGCCGCACAGTGAGTCGAAGGCGAACGAAGTTCGGAAGCTGGGCGATATCGCCGAGCGACTGCTGTTCGAGAATGATCGTGTGCGCATCTGGGAGATGCGGATGGCGCCGGGCACGAAGGGCCCGGTCCACGAGCACAAGCTCGACCACGTCCTCATCGCGATCTCAGGAGACCGCATGGCGGTGGAGCCCGAGCCCGACTCGAAGGGCCCGTACCGTGACTACCTCGAAGCCGACATCGTCCCGGGCAATTCCATCTACGTCCAGCGCGGCGGGATCGAGACGGCGAAGAACATCGGATCTCAGACCTACCACGAGATCATCGTGGAGCTGCTGGATCCCGAGTAGCTGCCGTTCGGAGCGGCTCTGCACGCCTCTGGGAAGGATCGCGCGATTTCCGTCGCCCGATTGAAAATCCCAGGACGTTCCAGGATACTGAGCCCCCTTCGTGGGCATGGCTGTCGCCCACATCCGGTCGCGAGATCCCCCGAAGCCGCGCGACCGCGAATCCCATCAGAGCGCCGGGCCAAGACGAATGGACGGAGGGTCCCAGGTGGATCTTCGCTACTCGAAAAGCGACGAAGAGTTCCGCGTCGAGCTGCGGGGCTGGCTGGAACAAGAGGTGCCGAAGCACGGCGTGTCCCCCGATCAGAACGATTGGGAGGGCCGCGTCGAGTACGACACGAGCTGGCAGCGCAAGCTCTTCGATGCGGGCTTCGCCGGCATCAACTGGCCGAAGGAGTTCGGTGGGCGCGAAGCCTCGGTCTCGGAGCAGCTCGTCTACTACGAAGAGTACGCGCGCGCTCGCGCGCCGTACGTCGGTGTGAACTTCGTCGGCCTCCTGCACGGGGGTCCGACCCTCATGGTCGAGGGCAGCGACGAGCAGCGCGCCGCCCACATCCCGAAGATCATCCGCGGCGAAGAAGTGTGGTGTCAGGGTTTCTCGGAGCCCACCGCCGGATCCGACCTCGCGGCGCTGAAGACGCGCGCCGAGAGGGATGGCGACGACTACGTGGTCAACGGCCACAAGATCTGGACGAGCTACGCGCAGGTGTCGCAATTCTGTGAGCTGCTCGTGCGCACCGATCCCGACGCGAAGAAGCACGGCGGGATCAGCTGGCTCGTCATGCCGATGGACCTGCCCGGGATCGAGATCCGGCCGCTTCCGACGCTGCAGGGCGACAGCGACTTCAGCGAGGTCTTCCTCGAGGACGTTCGCGTGCCCATCGCGAATCGTGTTGGCAAGGAAAACGACGGCTGGCGCGTCACGAACGTGACGCTGCGTTTCGAACGCGGCACGGCGTTCGCGAGCGAGATGTATCGGTTGCAGGAGCGGCTCGCGCAGCTGAAGCAGGTCGCGAAGTCGATCACGCGCTGGGACGCGAGCGCGTGGGAGGACAAGGCGCTGCGCCGCGAGGTCGGTCACTTCCAGGCCGAGCTCGACTCGCTCTGGTCCATGGTCAAGCTGTCCGTCGCGCAATCGGGCGAGACCGGCGTTCCCGGCCTCGGCGCGTCGGCGGTGAAGCTCTACTACACCGAGCTCACTCAAAAGGTCCTGGAGGTGTACATGCGGGTGATCGGCCGAGCCGCGCTCGCGCGCGTCACCATCGACGACCTGCCCAACGAGGAGGTCCTGGACAAGGCGCTCAACTCGCTGTCGCTGTCCATCGCGGCCGGCTCCTCGCAGATTCAGCGCAACATCATTTCGGAGCGGATCCTGGGTTTTCCCAAGGATCGCTGAGCGGGAGCGAAAACGTGGATTTCCGTCTGAGTGAAGACCAGGAGGCCCTCAAGCAGGGCATCCGCTCCTTCTGCGAGGGGCGGATCAGCATCGATCAATTGCGCGAACTCGAGTCGAAGCCCGGTGCGTTCGACCGGGCGTTGTGGGGCGAGATCGCCGAAATGGGCATCTTCGGCCTACGGCTGCCCGAGGATCGGGGCGGCGTGGAGCTCAACGTGGCCGACGCCGTGCTCGTGTTCGAAGAGCTCGGGCGCGCCATCGCACCGGGTCCGCTGATCTGGACCCATCTCGCGGCGGGCCTCGTCGAGGGCGCCGACCTCGGCGACACCGTGGTCGGAGGTCTCGACATGACGGGTCCGAGCACCGAGCTCATCATGCTCGAGCACCTCGAGTCGATCGACACGCTTCTGCTGCTGAAGCCGGACGGCATCGAGCGAATCGACCCGAAGGCGATCGATGCGACGCCCGTCGAGATTCCCCTCGACCCGTTCACGCCCGTCCATCACGCGAAGTCCCTGCCGGCGGGTGAGCGCATCGCCGACGCCGAGACGGCGAAAGAGTGGCGCCTCGTCGGCACCGCGCTCGCATCGGCGCAGCTCCTCGGCATCGCCGAGTCCACGCTCGAAGCCGCGACCGACTACGCGAAGAAGCGCGAGCAGTTCGGACGCATCATCGGCTCCTTCCAGGCCATCAAGCACATCCTCGCCGACTGCTTCGTTCGCCAGGAGGCCGCGCGCGCCGCTGCCTACGCGGCAGGAGCGACGCTCGACTATCCCGAGGTGGGAAATGTCGAGCGCGCCGTATCGGCGGCGAAGGTGGTGGCGGGCGACGCGGCCATGAAGAACGCTCGCGCGTCGATCCAGGTGCACGGCGGTATGGGATACACGTGGGAGGTCCCCGCCCACTACTTCCTGAAGCGCGTCTGGGTGCTCGAAAACGTCTTCGGCACGATCGACGAGCACTCCGACCAGCTTGCCGAACTCGTAGGCGCCACCGCCTGAACCCGTGTTGCGTTTGCGCTAGGGGTCGGCTGCGGGCTCTACGTAGCCGAGGGCTTCGAGGGCCGCCCGGTGAGCGTCGAGCGTGGGCGCGG
>SPKZ01007589.1_pt1 | contig 14839 bp, 13 predicted proteins | sample 2456571 | NCBI WGS metagenome assembly SPKZ01 (sample SAMN11192286, study PRJNA482655) | marine metagenome | biome: ENVO:00000447; feature: ENVO:00000244|ENVO:00000211|ENVO:00000569|ENVO:00002023; material: ENVO:00002151; isolation source: ocean water from marine abyssalpelagic zone ...
ATCGCCCGCCAACCACTCCCCAGAATTCATGAACAAGGGTAGATCATGCCCGATCGGCGATTGCTACTTCTGTATGATCATGAGCCCGTTGGGTGAGGGCGGACGGGTTCGCTCTTCTCGCCAACCGTGGCTCTACCGGGACCATTTTCTTTGGGTCCTCGTTCCTTCGGAGCTGCGGCGTCCTCGGCGCTATGCGCCTGCGGGTGTTGCGGTTGGGGCCCCGCCCCCAACCACTCGGTAACCAAACGTAAGTTGGGGGCAACGGTACGTCGATGCGTGGCGGTGCACGACAGCGATCAGCCGCGACCGTTCGCCGACGCTGGCGTCACTCCGACGATGCCAGGCGGGCGGTAGTGCTGAGCACCGAACAATCGCGACCGTTCGCGCGGCGCAGACTCATCGTTTCATTGATGCCGGGCGAGTGGGGCTGGGGCCTGACGCTGCAAGAAACCGTAGGCGCGTCAGCGCCGAGGACGCCGCAGGCGCGCTAGCGCCGAGGACCTCAAGAAAATGGCTCCGGTAGAGCCAAAGCCTCGCGAACGGAGCGAAGCATTTCACCCTCACCCTCAGGGATGAAATGTGTAGCGTCGAGCGCGGCTCGTACACCGGACTCGGTTAACTCGCCTTTGGCGAGTTAACCGTCGTCGTCAGCGCTCTGCGCTGCCGGCGCGGCGGTGGCGAGGTAGCGTTTTTCGGTGATGCGGGGACCGCCGGGGACGCTGTTGGCGCCTTGGGGGCCGAAGGCGTGCACGACACCGGCCATGGCGCTGGGCTCTTGGGGTGCGGCTAGATCGCGGGGTTTGCCCGGCTCGTTGACGTAGTCGATCATCATCGTCTGGGTCGGGAACGCGAACTGTACGTCGAGGTCTTTCGCGAGGCGCATGATCTCGAGATAGATGGCGTGCCGTTGCTCTAGCTCCACGGTCCAGGACGGGACCTTGAAGAAGAAGTAGAGCATCACGTCCAGCGAATGGGATCCGAAGCCGGACATATGGACTTCGAAGTAGTCCTTTCGGCTGTAGGGGTTCGCCAAGATAACGGCACGAACACCTTCGACAAACGCCTGCATCTGCTCAGGCGTCGTATCGTAGGTGAGCCCCAGCGTGGTGGACGTGCGCCGGTACTCCCGCTCACCAAAGTTATCGATCCGGGACTCCGTAAATACGGCGTTCGGAACCGTAATAAGCGAATTGTAGAAAGTACGGATGCGGGTGGAACGAAACCCCACCTCTTCCACGACGCCTTCTGTATCGCCGACCAGTACCCAGTCGCCGATTTGAAACGGACGGTCGAGGAAGATCATCACACTGCCAAAGAGGTTAGCTATGGTGTCCTTCGCAGCCAAAGCGAAGGCCAGCCCACCGATACCGAGGCCAGCGATCAGCGAGCCGACATCGACGTTCATGTTTTGCAGCACGAACAGGCCGCCAGCGAGAATGACAATGAACTTGAGCGTCTTTTGGACCAGGGGTACCAGCTGGTCGTCTAGCTTGCTCTCAGTCTTCTCTGCCTGCATCATCAGGTAGGCGCCAAGCAAGTCCACCAAGCGGTAGATCGCCCAAACGATGGAGACGGTGAACAGAAGCCGAACGAATACGGCCATGCTGGCGTCTGCGCCGTCGGGCAACCCTAGCCGCGGATAACAGACGCGAGTCAACGCGGCCATTGCGAGGGTCGCACCGGGAGATGCGAACACATCGGCGAGGGCATCCGCCCAGTTGCGACCAAATTTCGCGATCAGCTTTTGCACACGACTGATGACAACGACAACGATGATCTTCCGGGTAATCAGGCCAGCGAGCAGCAGCACGCCCAGGGACATAAATTGCCACGCCTCGATACCGAAAATATCGAAACGAAGGAAGGCGGGAAAAGTGTCCACGATCGCCTGTATCTCTGGGGTCATCGGTTTGGCTTGAGCCACTGCCGGGGCGACAAGAAGTGAGATGGCTGACGCCGCACCCAACCAGAATGCGTTCTTGGATGTTTGATTCGCCGATTGAGCGGCGGACAAAGTCTTGGATTGGCTCATAGTTTTGTTTTTCCCATCTTCAGGACGCGCTTGAAGTGTACCGCTGACGCCGGAACTACACTCAACCGTGACTTGCGAATCAACGCGAATTCCTCGAAGCCGCCGTCACCCTTGATGTCTCCAAGAGTAACGGGCTCCACCATCTCTTTGATGGGAGCGAAATCGACGACGGACCAGTCGCCGTCTTTGGCGGTGGGATCCGGGCGATGTTCGGCGGTCACCTTGGCAATGCCGACGATGGCCTTCTCTTTTACTGAGTGATAAAAAAGTGCGAGGTCACCGCTCTTCATCAGGCGCAAATTATTGCGAGCCTCGTAGTTACGAACGCCGTCCCAGTAGGTGCTTCCGTCTTTGACGAATTTCGTCCAGCTGTAGCTGCTGGGTTCGCTCTTAATCAGCCAGTACTTGGTCGCCACTCTCGCTCCTCCTCCAACCCCGTTTTTGGGGCTAGACCGCGAGAGATTTACACCAAGCCGTGGCGTTTGGCGAGCATCAGCCGCCGCTAAAGGAGATGGGGTACGAGACCGTCACAATGCCGTTTTCTGGGGCCGGGAAGGACAGGTGCCGGTAGGCCTGCACCACGCAGTTGACCACCTTCGGATCGGGCAAGTCCGACGGCCCCCGAGCTACGTTCATCACGGCGCCACTGCGGCCGATGACAAAGCGCGTGGTGACCCGACCGGCCAATGACGGGTTGCGCTTTAGACCGGCCTCGTAACAACCCCGGAAACGGCCGAAGTTTTGGCGCACCACGCGCTGGGTCACGGAAGATACCAAGCCACCGCTCGTCTTGGTCGTGGCAACCCGCGGGGGCTCGAGGCGAGTCTTGTGCCCGTCCAAGCGCCCACCCCGTCCGATCCCCCGCCCCGTCCCGTTCACTCCACAGGTCGGGCCCTCACAGTTACCAAAGGCCGAGATGCTGCCGAGCGATGTGGTGTTCCCGTCAAAGCCGTTTCCGTTGCCTATTCCGCTCAGACCGATACCCGACCCCTGAGAATTGCCGAACTCGTCAGCGAAAAGCCCCCCGGCCGTGGTAAGGGCCTCGGCTCCCGGAGGTATGTCCACGCCGAAGGGATCGACCAAGCCCATAGAGGCGACCATCGACGACATGACACCGATGGCGCCGAAGGTCACCGCGTCCTGCATGGCTTCCGTGTGGCTGAAGCGCTGCTCGGTGTCGCCTTCCTGCGCATGACGACGATTAGAGGCAGTAAGTCGACTAGTTCCAGCAGCCCCTTCATCACGCCGACGGCACGACAACATCCGGTGGGTGTTTCGAATCCGAGCCGTCACCAATCGTGAAGTCAGCGAAGGGCGCGAACTCCCGAAGCTGAATGACTTCATCGCCCCAGTAGACTTCCACCACAATCGCTCCTGTGCCCGTGTCCTCGAGCGTGCTCTTAGAGACGGCCGGCCCGCTACGGTGAAAACTCCGGTAGAGCCAGAGACTCGCGACTGGCGAAGCCTTCTACTTGGACATGCTCAAGCTCGAAACTTGTGATCAATCATGAGCCCTGAGGGGGTGAAACGAGTAGCGGTGAGCGTGGCTCGTACACCGGACTCGCCGAAGGCGAGACGAAGGCGAGACGCGCCCGCTCGCGGACGACTTTACGATTCGACGGTTCTACGAGACGCTGCGAATTCGATGGCGAAGACGGCGATGATACCGGTCACTAGCAGGGCTAGTACTGGCATCTCGAAGCTCTCGGGCCAGTAGTTTTCGAAGGAGATGACGCGCGGCTTTTTACGGACGATGATGGTCTCTAGGTTTTGGTACGGCCAGAGGCGCCACAGGCTGCCCAACAGCAAGCCGACCAGGCCTGCCGTAATGGTGTGTTCCCAGCGAGTGAGCAGGTAGCTGAGAAAGCGAGACATCGACGTGATGCCGATGGCGCAGCCCAGAACGAAGGGCAAGATGACCGCCAGGTTCTTGTCGCTCAGCGCGCCCAAGATGTACGCGTACTTGCCGAGAATGAGCAGGATGAAGGAGCCGCTGATGCCCGGTAGGATCATTGCGCTGATGGCAATCAGCCCGCAGAAAAATATAAAGGCGGGATGGGTCGGGGTGTCGACCGGCACCAGGTTCACAACGATGAAACCGAGCACCGCGCCGCCCACGAGAGAACCGATGCGTGCTGGAGTCCACGGGATCCGCCTGCCGAGGATGGCCGCTGATCCTAGGACCAAGCCGAAGAAGACGGCGTAAACCAAGCGTGGCTCTTCTTGGATGAGCACGGGCAATTTTACGATTTTCAGCATGATGCCGAAGGCGACCACCATGCCGGCAAACAGCGTGCAGAGGAAACGCCAGTGAACGATCTGCATCGCGTCGGCGATCTTGAACCGTAGTATCGCGTGGATGGCGTCCACGTTGAACGAAGCGATAGCCGCTAGCAGCCGGTGATAGATCCCTAGGGCAACGGCCATTGTCCCGCCGGAGACGCCGGGGACGATGTCGGCCGTGCCCATGCAAACGCCGCTTGCGGCGATGTGGGGCACCTCGGACCACGCCATGTCGCGGGGCGGATCTTTTTCGGTGAGGGCGGCGTCCTCGGTGGACAAGGGAGGAGAAGACACTGTGGATTCGCTCATGGGATTCCTGAAGTTAGACGCGGCATACCGAGAGGGACGCCAAGCGCGCGGAGCCTATCCCGATGGGGTCAAATTGCCACCTTTTATGCGGCGTTAGTGCGCGATTCACTTCACTTGAAGGGAATCGCGACCATAAGATCCTGCAGCAGAAACAGCGTTGTCCCTATTTCGTCGAGAGAACGGCTCTCACCCCGAGTGAGCAGTTCTCTCGAATGACCTTCCGTGTTTCTGAGGCCCGCACTAGTCGCGATCTGTATCTTCCAAATCGACGATGAGCGGGCAATGGTCACTCAGCTGAGTGTACGCGACAGGCAGTTTATCCCGCGGAACCTTCTCGCAGCCTAACTCCGCGCAATAGCCCGAAATCTGAACCTGCCGAACTTTCTCCTGAGTGCTCTCGGTCAGCCACGCCAAATCGAGCAACCCCGGGTGCCCGCGGTAATACTCCGAACACGCGGGCGCCGATGGCAATCGCCGAAACGGTACGCTCAGTTGGCTCGCCCGCAGCTCAAACTCGACGAGCTCCTGGGGCATGGTGCGCGTGGGGCGACACTTGCGACAACCCATGGTGTTAAAATCGCCGATGACCAACGTATCCAAATCCGTTGCGCGATCCTGCAACTCTGCGCACGCTTCGGGCACGGCCTCCAACGAGCGCTTACGTAGATCGTAAGAGCGATGGTCCGGGCCGCTCTTGAAATGCACGGACACCAGGTGCAAGTCGAGCCCGCCGGGGAACTTTAAGTAAGCACCAAAGCCGGGGCGGAGTTGTTTGGTGCAATCCCCGCCATGAGGATTGAGGCTTCCGACATTTTGTTGGTGCGTCATCTGAACGCGAGGCACACGGACGAGCAGACCGACGTGTTGGCGTCCGCGCGCCGGACAGCTGTCGAGCTCCACACGCCACTCGTCGCCGCTCAGGGTCTCTAGGTGCCGGAGTAGTTCGGCCACTGCCTCCACCGCATGGTCCGAGCCCTTGATTTCTTGGAGCGCCAATACGTCCAGATCTGTCCAGATGATGGCACAAGCCAACCAAAGCAAATCCGTAGGGCGCGCGCGCCGGTTGTTATTACCTGGTGCGCCATCGGGAAACCACCGAATGTTCCACGACGCGATGCGTGCGGTCTTGGCAGCGCGCGGGAGCCTTTGTTGGGCGTTGACGTGAGCTAGACAAGAATCGCGTGAATCCCAGGGGGAGCCGAAGGGAGCAACGAAAGGGACAGATTCTGAGGAGCTGGAGGGAGGCGCGGCAGAACCCGTGGCACCCGAAGCCGCCGATGACAATGTTGCCCCGGGCTCAGGCCCCCGCTGACTGGTGGCGGTGGCGGCTTCCTCCTTGGACGAGCCGGCAGTGCTTTGCGCACAAGCGATGAGTAGCAGCGAGGCGAGAAACATCGCGCCCCCTGTCGCGAAGTCACGGTTCACGAAGTTACAGTCTCGCCAACCGGTCCCCCGCGACGAGCCGCCATCAGAGCTTCCAGAATGACCCAGAACTGCAACGCGAGAATCAACGTCCCCACCCCGAGCAAGAAGTGCTGGCCGTTCTCCAGGTACTGAGCGAGCTTCGACACCAGCGCTGTAGTGGTGATAACCAGAACCAGCACCATCGGAATCGCAACCGGCAAGTAGCGCCGACCCGACTGTTTGAGCCAGAGCGTAACCACGATAAGACTCAAACCCGCCAGCAGTTGATTGGTCACGCCAAAAAGCGGCCACAAGGCACGCTCCTGTCCGCCGAGACACAGGCCGAGCGGCATCACCACAGCGACGATGCCTGCGACGTAGCGATTGGACAGGCCAGGAATGGAGTATCGCTCGCCGAGCTCTTGGAGAATGTAGCGCTGGATACGCACGCCGGTGTCGAGACTGGTCGCCGCAAAGGAGATGACCATCACGGCAATAACGACCTGCGCGGGGGCAGTCGGCATACCGAGAGCACCGAGGAACATCGCCGCTCCCTCTACAAAGGCGCCGATACTGCCTTTGGCTGCGTGCGCGAACGTATCGTAATGAGCGGCCCAGTCAGCGAGCCCTGCACTCACCGCTAGAGTCGCGATCAGCGCGAGCAGTCCCTCGCCGAGCATGGCTCCGTAACCGATAGGACGACAATCGGTCGCGCACGCAATCTGTTTGCTGGTAGTGCCGGAGGAAACCAGTCCGTGAAACCCGCTAATGGCACCGCACGCGATAGTCACGAACAGGAACGGCAGGATAGGAGGCGCGTCGCTCGGGGGATCGGCGAAGGCCGGGGCTGAGAACTCAGGTTGCGCCACCAGGATTCCGAGAATGAGTGCCGCCAGCCCTACGAATAGTTGGTGGCTGTTGATGTAGTCGCGAGGCTGCAGCAGGATCCAAACCGGCAACACGCTGGCGATGAACGAATAGATCAGTAGAAGCACCACCCAGGCGATGGACTGGTTCTCGTCGCCCACAATACTGCCCAGGCTGAGCGGGTTCTCCACCCCGACGAAGATCATGCCGTACAGAGCTAGCAGTGCGGCGATGCTCGGCCACAGCAACTTGCCGCCGCGCTTATAGCAAATCCAACCGATGCCCAACGCGACGATGATCTCGAAGTTGATTGGCAACACGGTGCCCGGGAACTTGACGAAGAGCCCAGCAATGGCTTTCGCGAAAACCGCGATGACCAACATCACCAGGCAAAAGATCACCAGCAGAAACAACGTCGCCGTGCGAGGGCCGATAACCTTGGCGGATATTTGCCCGATGCTTTGACCCTTGTTGCGAACAGAGATGACGAGGGTTGAAAAATCGTGCACTGCGCCCATGAACACACTGCCGACGACTACCCAGATCAACGCCGGCGCCCACCCCCACACTACGGCAATGGCAGGCCCGATAATTGGAGCCGCACCTGCGATGGAGGCGTAGTGATGACCGAACAACACCGGGCGTGCGGTGGGTACGAAATCGACGCCATCTTCTAGCTCTTTGGACGGTACTGGCTCGTTTTCTTCCAGGCCGAATACAGAAAAAGCGATGTAGCGAGAGTAGAAAAAGTAACCAAGAACCAAGCCAATAAGGCCGATTACACAGACATGAGCGGCGTTCATATTAGTGCGCGTTATGTACGCAGTTCGAATCCAAGCGGGAAGGGAACGGCTAATTTTTTTAGCAATTTCATGCTTTAGCGAGCTTGGATTTAGCCTAAGTCCGGCCAATACATTGGGGGCTAAGCACACCGCAATTCATCCGGCCGACGCATTTATTCCGGCATCGCGCAACGCACCTACAGCTTTGGCACGCAATTAGCTTAGGCAACGGGCTGTTTCGAAAGCGATACCCACAGCTAAAACATCGATGCTAGGCTTTGTACAGCTCGATAACGACGCAGCCGGGGACCTGACAACTCCCCCTGAGAACGCGATATCACGATGCCCGCACAGAACCCTTCAAGGACCGCTATGCCTGCACACACCTCGCCCGCACACACCTCGCTTACCCAAGGCGCCCCCGGAATAGATGTCGACGACAGCTCATTTCCCATGGTCGTGGTGAGCCATCACGGATCCCCCTCCGACGAGCAGTACCAAGATTACTTGCTTGTGCTCGAAGACATGTACGCCCGCCGCGAGCCCTTCGCCCTGGTGATCGACGCAACCGAAGCCGAACGTCCGAGCGCTCGACAGCGCAAGGTGATGGACGCTTGGCGCAACGCCAATGACGACGTCATTCAGACCTACAACGTTGGCACCTCGTTCGTTTTTTCATCACCGTGGATGCGCATGGCCGTTACCGCGATGCGCATGCTGACTCCCCTGCCTTGCCCTTGTGATGTGTTCGCTACCCGAGACGAAGCCAAGACGTGGGCGTCCCAACGACTGCGACAGAGTGAAGTGCCGGCGCCGTTGAGCGTCGCCTAGCTTCCCAAGCCGCTGGTCTTTCTGCGAGCCGTGCTTTTCTGTCAGCTGGATGAAACCGAGCTGATAGCTCGCGCCTAGGTAGCGAGACATTCGGCTCAGCGCCGTGGGGATTTCTCGCAGCTCTCGCTAGCCGATGAGGTAGGTTGCGCCCATGGAAAACACGAAGAGGATCGTGCCCGATCTCGGGGTGGGCATGGGGCTGCGCGTCCCCCACTACGCTCACATCCTCGAACACAATCCCGAGATGGCGTTCTTTGAAGCCATCAGCGAAAATTTTTTGGTGGATGGCGGAAAGCCCCTCTACCACCTGGACCGCATCAGCGAAAAGTACCCGCTGATCTTACACGGCGTATCCCTGAACATCGGCGGAGCCGACGAACTCAACGAGGACTACCTCAAGCGCCTCAAGGAATTGGTACGCCGGGTGAAACCCGCATGGATCAGTGACCATTTTTGTTGGTGCGGCGTCGGCGGCGCGCACCTGCACGATTTATTGCCCCTACCCTTCACCGAAGAGGTGGTCTCCCTCGTTGCCGAACGCGCGCACCGCATACAGGACTACCTGGAAGTCCCCTTCGCGCTGGAGAACACATCGAGCTACCTCGACTATCGCCACAACACGATGACCGAATGGCAATTTGTGTCCGAAGTGGTGGAACGCGCTCAAGTGGGCCTGATGTTCGATGTGAATAATGTATATGTCTCCGCCTACAACCACGGATTCGATGCCTTCGACTTCGTACGCTCTGTGCCCCACGAGCGAATATTTCAGATCCACATGGCTGGGCATACCAACCGCGGCACCCATATCATCGACACTCACGGAGGCGCGCCCATCGATCCCGTGTTGGATCTGTATCGCACCACTGTCGAACTGAGCGGAGCCGTGTCGACGCTGCTGGAATGGGACGATGAGATCCCAGGCTACGACACTGTCGCCTCCGAAGTTGTACGGATTTCTCAGATTCGAGACGACGCGCTGCGCCGTCGAGCCGGTAAGAGCGAGAGCCAGCGAATGGCCACAGCCAAGGCGCTGTCGTTGATTCCTGAACGAGCCGGCGTGACGCTGGATGGTCACGGCTGGGTTCAAGGCGGCCCTCGCGAGAGCGCCGGTGCCGACCACGGAGTCTCCGCATGACGTCCCGGCAGCAGCGGGCCCAAGCGGAGGTTGGGAAAAACCCCAGCCTACGAGAATTGCAAACGTGGATGGTCGAACGTCTGCAGCACGACCGCGATCTCGCCAAGACCGACGACTTTGTCGCCGAGAGCGAGCGAGTGTTGACGGGCAACGACGGGCTGCTCCCGGTGGAAACCCTTGAGATTTATCGCGAACAGTACTGGCTTCGTCATACGGGGGCCCTGCTCGACGACTTTCCAGGCTTGTCGGGCATACTCGGTCAGAAGGACTGGGAACGCCTCGTGCAAGGCTATCTCGGCGCTCACTCTCCTGGCAGCTTCACCTTGCGCGATCTCGGTGCCGCGCTCCCTGGGCACATCGAGCAAGCAACGTATCTGCCCCACCACAGCCTATGCGTGGATATGGCGCGGCTCGAATGGGCCTACGTCGATGTATTCGACGCGCTCGACACCACCCGGTCCTTGGATGCAGATCGCCTCGGCGCCATGACCGAAGCCGACTGGGAGACCGCTCAAGTGATGTTTGCCCCAGCGGCGACGTTGCTCAAGACGCGATTTTCCGTGGCGCCGCTTCGAAGGCAACTGAAGCGCTCGGCCGCTATCGTTGATGACGGCGGCAAAGCGCCGGACGTGCCGCTACCGAAACGACAAAACGCTTACATGTTGCTATATCGCGATAGGCAGCGGAACTTGAACTACGCCGAGCAAAGCCGCGGGGCGTTCGCGCTGTTGGGTCACCTAATGAACGGTGACGCGCTCGTGCCCGCCTGCGGCCTGGCCGGCAAGGACGTACCTAGCGAGGCGAAGGACATTCCCGGCAAGGTGGGCGACTGGTTCGCCCACTGGGGCAAGCTGGGCGTTATTGTCGACGTGGTTGGTCGCTAATCGTGCCCAACGACACTTCTGCGTCACGGGAGGGCCAACGGACTAAGGCACACGACGAAATTCAGCGTCGCGCTCCCTGACAACTCGCGACGGAAGTTACGCTGAGCCAACGATAATGCCGCGTTCGGCGAAGTCCGCGAGTAAGCCAGCCGTGTGCTGTAGTTTTTCGGCAGTTCTTAGCTGCTCGTGCTTTTCGAAGGCTTGCTTAAGCGCAGACTCGAGCGCCACTCCCTCGCGCAGTAGTGCGACGAGGCTCGCCACCAGCGGGCTGACGGAGAGGTAGCGGATCTCATGCTTAGGATCGCGATAGACGAGCAATGTGGTCGGACGGTGTTCGGGAGCCGAGTGGTCGTCGATGTCGTCGCTGAGTTCGTGAATGGCGTGATCGAAATGCAGCAAGCGGACAGCGCGCGCAAACACTACCCCTCGCTCCAGCGCGAGCTCCTGGCTCACGATGGCCGGCGAGCCGTCCTGCTCGCCACTGAGTTCAATGTGCGTAAGTTCGTAGCGAGCGAGCTCTGCGATGTAGTTGGGAACACGGGACGTGGATGCCACCGACCAGCCGCCTTCTGCGTGGCGAACGAAATCTCCGGCAACATCCCTCAAGAACGCAGTGGACGGAGGATATCTCTCCAGTACAGCCCCAAATTCCGGTTCGAAGTCATCCCCCAGCCGAGCCGTGGCACGCGGCAATATTCTTTGCACAGCTCCACTCAGCGTCTGACGAGCCAGCTGTCGGTATCGGAGCAGCGCTTGCGGCCCTTGGTCTTCGAGGGCAACGCGGCCTGCCGGCGGCACCGACCTAGCTACCAACCAGCGCGATAGCTCTTCGGCGCTCTCGAAGGGGGGTTCGGCATCGAGCAGCAACTGCTCGAAACATTGTTCGATGACTCGAGACATCAGCTCGGGGCTCCCTCGCCCAGCACGTGGTCGCCCAACACGCGGTCGTACAATTTCTGCAGCGAGGCTGTCTCCGCTAGCAGCACGTCGAGGGGCGGAATATTGTTGTCCCGCTCGAGCAATACCGGGACGGGCCCCGTTTCTGCCAATGTGAGGGCCAGTAAATCGAGCACGGGATCGCACACCGCCGCCCCGTGGTTGTCGACAACCCAGTCCGGCTCGAAACGAGTGTGACCGGCGACGTGAATTTGCAGTACGCGACTCAAAGGCAATGAGCGGATGAATGATTCGGCGTCGAAGCCGTAATTCAAGCTGTTCACGTAGACGTTGTTGACGTCCAACAGCAAACCGGCGCCACTCTTGTCCAGTACACGATGAATGAATTCAGCTTCCGGCATCGTGTTGACGCCGCCACAAGCATAATAAGAAATGTTTTCCATTGCGACGGGGCGTTGGAAAAGGTCCGTGTAGGAGCGGAGACGATCGCTGACTCGATCTACAGTCAATTCGTCGAAGGGGATGGGTAGTAGCTCGTGCAAAAATGTATCGCCAGATCGGCTAAAACAGAGGTGCTCGGAATGGTGCGCGGGATCTAGGCGGCCCAGTTCTGCGCGCACGGCCTGGAGGTGTGAACTATCGGCGTCCTCTGTTGCGCCCAGGCCCAGACTCAAGCCGTGAGTCAAGATGGGGAGACGGTCGCCGATTTGCTCCAACAACTCTGGAAAACGACCGCCACGACCCATGTAGTTCTCCGGCGAGACTTCGATGAAGGGTAACAGCGGCTGCTGCTCCGCGAATTGTTCGAGGAACTCCCAGCGCAGACCCAGGCCGACGCCGACGGACGCGACTCGGAGCTTCGTGGACGACACCCGTGCTTAGATAATACGCCTGGCGCACGCTGCCAACGGTTGGGGGTAACAAGGCCCCCAGCACGCGATCAGCGACGGTCCGGCAGCTTAAAACAACAACGCGAGACTCAGGCCGCCACCGGCCAGAATTCCAGTACTGGCAAAGGACGGAAAACCCGGGTTGTTGGTCTGCAGACCGTTCGACTCGGGCAACAAGGGGCTGCCTCGGGCCGTGCTGGCTGCACCATCCGGGAACTCATCGATGACCAAGGTCTCATCCACAACACCGGGGTCCGCTGTTTCCTGCACGATTTTGGTGTTCGTCCGGCGATAAAAAACTGTCCCCCGGACGTTCGCTGCGGCCCGGAACAACAATCCGCCGATGTCGAAGGAGTGAGCCATGCCGCCGACCATGTCCACCCGATCGTTGTCGACGTAGTTGGTGCGACCCGTCTGCTCCGGGACAGGCGACTTTACGTATCGAAGGTCCGAAAAATAGGTCGTGTACAGGGTCCCGTAGCGTAGGCCCACGGTCGGCGTCACAGTGTTCGCCCAAATGTATGCACCGGATGGAGTAACGCCCTGACGATCCACGTACTGGGACCACTTGGACCACTTGAGCCCCGCGCGGACGCCGATCCCTTCATCCCCACCCCAGTCCGCGCCGAATTCCCAACGCGTCGGCATCCAGTCATTCGCCTGGCTGCGACTCACCGGCGTGCGCTCACCGTCGGAGGTATCGTTTAGGATCTCAGTCTGTAAGCCGAAGGACGTCGAGGAGTGCACCACCGCGCTGAGGGCGAAAGTGTCGCTGGGAGTGAATGTGACGCCGAAGTGAGGCGACATGCCCGTCTTGGTATCAACGTTGGTGGACAGCACCAGGCCCTCGTCTTGGTTGGCTCCGTCGATGATGAAAGAATTGGCGGTAGCTTGGCTTTGCACGTCAAGGCTGAAGCTGAGCCCGAAGGAAAACATGTCTCCGAGTTGACTAGCGAATCCGAAGGAAATCGCCTGAGCCGTCATGCGGTCGCCGTAGAGCTCCGGGTGCAGGCTGTTCGTAAAGAACTGTTCGTACTCGTCGACGTGGGTTCCCTGGAGGTTAAAGTCGTCGGTCGACATGATTCCGTAGAATCCAAACACTAGGTCGTCGTCGATAAGCGGGACGACCAGGCCCACCGGTGTGTACACTAAGGTGCGATCGCCCGTCCCCGCCCCCTGACGCGGCATCGGTGGACGACCGCCACCGTTACATACTAACGGCGTGTCCTGCACCGGCGTTGCTGACTCGGCACCCGAGGAACAACCTTCTCTGAGGATCGCCGTTGGTATGGTGCCGAGACTCGCGCTGTAATTGGGCGCATCCGTATGGGTCTGCCCCGGACCTGGCTTCGCGGTCAGCACGGACCACTCGACGTCATTCTGAGCGACTCTCGCGCCTAGCTCAACCGCGATCCGTTGTTTGATCACCAGCACGCCCCCCCCGACCTCTCCGTGCCGTAGCCGGGGAAGCATGGCCGGGTTGAAGTAAGTGGAGGCGGCGCCCGGGGTCGAGTACCCGGCGCTGAAGCCAGCAGTGCCAATGGCATCGCCGAATTGCTCAAATACAGGCGAAGCGTGAGCGGTCGTGAGATGAAGTAACGCGAACAGGCCAAACAATAGGCCAGAGTTCGAAGGGTTGATGGGACAATTGGAATGATTGATCTTCATGGTTCGATAGTTCGGAGGGGGCCGACGCGGGCCCTGAATGAACTCGCGGCGTAAATTTCGAGGTGACAGCGTGGACGCTAAACCCCAACTCACCTCACAGGGCGGGAGGGGCGACCTACAACGAGTCGTAGTTATGAGGCATGTCACCCGCGATGTTCGCGCAGGTGCCGGCGTCTGTGGACCCAACGCTAGAAGCTGGGAGTCGTTTGAATCTGGCAGAGTTGTCGGAATTGGGCTGCATGATCGCGCCCGCTTTCAGCGCTTCTTTTGTCGCAGAGGTCACGTACTCAGCGATGTCCATGTCCATGCGAACGTCGAAGTCTGAAGAATTCTGGCCCGGGACGTGATCGTATTCGTCGTGACTGCGGAACGAATTCCATGACAGCTCAATCGCGTGGCGGATACCACTGACCAAACCCTCGGTGATGTAGGCGATGCCCGGAGTGCCGTCGTTATCCCAATCGAGCGCATCACTGACATGACCGGACATGTCCAGCGGTAGAACGAAACCTGGATCGGCCTGCGCGTCACTCGCGAGGGATGCGGGCAGCGACGTCACCGAGTACCACTTTTCTAAGGAGAACTCGCAGCCGCCTGCACCATCGTCCGCGAAGGTGCCGGTTCTGCCGATCTGGGAGTTCATGGTTTCCGCCAAGATGGCGTCGAGGGTCGCGTCACTGAAGGTCACCATGGCGCTCTTTAACCGTTCCGGAATGCCAGACTCCGCGCCGCAGTTCATGGATTTAGTGACCTCGAAAGAATCGCCCGACTGGGTGAATTCGTAATAAACCCAACTGGACGAGTACTGAATCGCAGACGATAGATTGGAGTCCGGCAAAGGGTGCGCCACGGAG
>SPKZ01004133.1_pt1 | contig 14838 bp, 12 predicted proteins | sample 2456571 | NCBI WGS metagenome assembly SPKZ01 (sample SAMN11192286, study PRJNA482655) | marine metagenome | biome: ENVO:00000447; feature: ENVO:00000244|ENVO:00000211|ENVO:00000569|ENVO:00002023; material: ENVO:00002151; isolation source: ocean water from marine abyssalpelagic zone ...
CCTGTACCCGCGAGTGCTGGCCGCAGTCGCCGTCAGCGGCCTGCCGATGCTCGCGATCGTCACACAGCTCGTGCTCGACCTGCCGCGCTGGTTCGAGCCGAGCTTCGTGGTGCCCCTGGCGGGCATGATCTTCGCGAACACGATGAATACCGTGAGCCTCGCCGCCGAGCGCTTCGAGTCCGAACGGGAGCGGGGCGTCGATTTCGCGGCCGCCCGGCGCACCGCGCTCGACGCGGCGCTGATCCCCCAGATCAACGGCCTGTTGGCCGTGGGTCTCGTCTCGTTGCCGGGCATGATGACGGGACAGATCCTGTCGGGCGTCGAGCCGCTGGTAGCCGTCCGCTACCAGATCATGGTGATGTGCATGGTGTTCGGCTCGGGCGGCCTGGGGGCGGCGATGTATCTCGCGCTTGGCTCTACAGCAGCCGACCCTGCCCCGACCTGAGCCCCCGCCCCCGCTCCATTGCGAGCAGCTTCGCCTTCAGGTCGAGCCCGCCGCCGTAACCGTGCAGGTGGCCGCTCGTCGCGATGACCCGGTGGCAGGGGACGACGAGAGAGACGGGATTCGCGCCGTTGGCGGCCCCCACGGCGCGGGTCGCGGTCGGGCGGCCGATGGCGGCCGCAATCTGCTTGTAGCTGCGCGTCTCTCCGAACGGGATGCGCGCCACTTCCTCGTAGACCGCCACCTGGAAGTCGGTGCCGCGGAGATCGAGCGGCAGGTCGAAGGCCTCGCGCTTGCCCTCGAGGAACTCGACGATCTGCGTCCCGTACACCTGGTTCGGCTCGAAACCCTGTTTGACGACGGCTGCGGGCGCGTGGCGCGTGCGCCATCCGTCGAAGCCGCGCCCGTTCGCGTGGGGAAGCTGGATGTAGGCGAGGCCGATGGATGTGCTGGCGATTCGAAGCGAGCCGATCGGGCTATCGAACTCGGCCGTATGGATGACATCCATCGCGCGCATCCTAACGCAAGTCAGGCGTCGTCGGTGCCGTCGATCTCTTCTTTGCTGATCTCGAGCCGCTTGATCATCTTCTGTAGCGACTGCCGCGGAACTCCGAGCCGCTCCGCGGCCCGCGTCTTGTTGCCCGTATCGCGCAGCGCCCGGAGGATCATGTGCCGCTTCAGGGCATCGACGGCCCGTGCCACGTTCGGCTCCGAGGTCGCCTCCGGCACCCCCTCGCCTGCCTCCGGGGGACGTCCGCCGCCGCGTACGTGCTCGGACAGCATCTCGACCCCGATCACCTTCTCGTCTCCGGCGAGGGCCGCGATGCGTTCGATCTCGTTCTCGAGCTCGCGCACGTTGCCCGGCCACTGACAGGCCATGAACCGCTCCATCGCCGCGTTGGTGATCCCCGACAGCGGCCGCTTCATCCGCTTGGCGACACGATCCAGGAAGTGGTGGGCGAGTGCCGGGATATCCGATCGGCGCGTCCGCAGCGGGGGCAGCTCGATCTCGACGACGCGTAGGCGGTAGAAGAGATCCTCCCGGAAGCGCCCCTCCTCGACCGCCTTGTCGAGGTCACTGTTCGTAGCGGCAATCACCCGGACATCGACCTTGCGGGTCGCGGAGGAGCCCAGCGGACGGATCTCGCCGTCTTGGAGGACCCGCAGCAGGCGAACTTGCATGCCGGGCTCGGTCTCACCGATCTCGTCGAGGAAGATCGTGCCCCCGTGGGCGAGTTCGAACAGACCCTGCTTGTCGGCGTGGGCGCCCGTGAAGGCGCCGCGCTTGTGGCCGAAGAGCTCGCTCTCGAGCAGGGTGTCGGGCAGGGCGCCGCAGTTCTGTGCCACGAAGCGCTTCCCGTGGCGGGGGCCGACGTAGTGGATCGTCTTGGCGATGACGTCCTTGCCGGTTCCGGTCTCGCCCGTGAGGAGCACGGTCGCGTCCGTTTCCGCCACCTTCTCCATCACGTCGAAGACTCGCTGCATCGCCGAACTGTCGCCGATGATGCCCTCGAACGAGTAGCGGCCCTCGACCTCGCGTCGCAAGACGATGTTCTCGGCCCGCAGCTTCTCGTTCGCTTCCGCGAGTTTTTCGGTGAGCCGCGCGTTCTCTCGCTCGAGCTGGTAGACCTCGAGGGCCCGCTTCACGTTCATGCGCAGCTCGTCGGGCTCCCAGGGCTTCGGCAGGTAGCGGTAGATGCGGCCAGCGTTGATCGCACGCACGAGGGAATCCATGTCGGCATAGCCGGTGAGGAGCATGCGGATCGTGCGCGGGCTGCGCTCGCTCACGTGCTCGAGGATGTCGACACCGCTCATCCCCGGCATCACCTGGTCGACGATGATCAACGCAATTTCTTCGCGCTCGAGGATCTCTAGACCTTCCTCGCCGGTCGATGCCGTGAAGACGTCGTACTCGGGGGTGAGGGTCATCTCGAGCGAATCGAGGATCGCTTCCTCGTCGTCGACGAGCAGGATCCCGTAGCGCGGAAGCTCCCCGGCGCGTCGCGCAGTCTCGATCTCACTCACGAGCCGAGCTTCTCCTCTACCCGTTCGATCACCTGGGTTTCGAGACACACCCCGTCGAGCCGGTCGATCTCCTGCATGCCCGTGGGGCTCGTCACGTTGATCTCCGTGAGCTTGCCCCCGATCACGTCGATGCCGACGAAGAAGAGACCCTGCGCCTTCAGATCGGGTCCCAGCCGTTCGACGATCTGCTGGTCGGCGGAGGTGATCTCGGTCTTCACCGCGCGGGCGCCGACGTGGAGGTTCGCTCGCAGGTCACCGTCCGCGGGCACGCGCAGCAGCGCGCCCAACACCTCGCCTTCGAGGAGCAGGATGCGCTTGTCGCCCTCGCTCACTTCCGGCATGAACTGCTGGCCCATCGCCCAGCGCGTATCGAAGGACGTGGCCTGCTCGAGGATCGAGCCGAGATTCGGATCCCCGTCGAGCAGTTGGAAGATGCCTTCGCCGCCCTTGCCGTCCAGGGGCTTCACGACGATGCGGCCGCCCATCTTGGCCTGGAAGTCGCGCAACTCTGCGGCCCGTCGCGTCACGATCGTCTCGGGCATCAGGTCGGCGTAGCGCAATGCGAAGAGCTTCTCGTTGAAGGCCAGGACCGCCCGGGGCGCGTTCAGCACGATCGTCTGCCGGCAGAGATCCAGGATCTGGGTGGCCGCGATGTAGTCTGCATCGACGGGCGGATCGACCCGCTGGAACGCGACATCGACCTCCTCGTCGAGCACGGCCAGCCGCGAGGGCCGCTTGTCGACGTGATTGCCGTGCTCCCGTCGCAGGCTGACCGGGGTCACCCGGGCCACCGGTCTGCCCTCGGATACCGACAGCTCGGCAGGATCGATGTAGAGCACCTCGTGACCGCGATTCTGGGCTTCCAGCATCAAGACGAAGCTGGTGTCCTCGTCGATCGAGACGGATTCGATCGGGTCCATCACGAACGCGAAGGTGCTCATGCGAGGGAACCGCCTCTGCTGTTGCGGGGACGAAAACCCGCAGTTTGCGACCTCGCCGGGCAGGCTGCCACCCGACGCGCTGGGGCTCCGAGACGCGGCGCTGGGAGCGGATGAAACCGGCAGGGGCTCGCTAGCTCGGCCGATTGATGCGGGCTAGGGTTCGGTAAGTACTGGAGTTCACATGGCTTTCATCCGGCCCGGGGGGTCCCGGATCGTACCGCTGAGTGTGGCGCTGCTGGGGCTCGCCCTGGTGGCCGGTGGCTATTGGTTCTACGCGAGCTTCCTACGTGACCTCCCCAACCTGAACAACATCGCGGACTTCCGCCCCCCGCTCGCGAGCCGGGTTCTCGACCGCAACGGCACGATAGTCGGCGAGTTCTACAACGAGCGCCGCACCGTCGCGCCACTCCTGACGATCCCCGAACACACTCGGCTGGCCTTCGTTGCAGCCGAGGATCAGAACTTCTTCGACCACTCGGGCATCGACTACCGGGCGATCCTGCGAGCCGCCCTGGTGGATCTGCGCGCCGGCGAGATCAAGGAGGGGGCGAGCACCATCACGATGCAACTCGTCAAGCAGCTTTTGCTCAGTCCCGAGAGGCGGTTCCGGCGCAAGATCCGCGAGATGATCCTCGCCCGCCGGATCGAGGCACGCTTCAGCAAGAACGAGATCCTCTACCTGTACCTGAACCAGATCTACTTCGGACACGGAGCCTGGGGAATCGGCGAGGCTGCGCGCTCCTACTTCGGAAAGAACGTCAGCGAGTTGACGGTGAGCGAGTCCGCGTTGCTCGCTGGCCTGCCCCAACGTCCTTCCGAGTACTCGCCCTACCGAGACCCTGTCGCGGCCGAGAAGCGACGGAAGTCGGTGGTGCGCCGGATGCTCAACATGCGGGTGATCGACCGGGCGGGCGCAGACGAGGCGCTCGCGGACCTCCCGATCCTCGTGCCGGCCGAGCCCAACCCGAATTTCGTGGCCGCTCGGCACTTCACCGAGGAGATCCGCCGGTATCTGTATGACCGCCTCGGGGGCGACGCGGTTCTCGAAGGGGGGCTCATGATCGAGACGACGCTCGATCTCGAGTTGCAGCGGGTGGCGATGACAGCCATCGAGAGCGGACTCGCCGCTCACGATCACCGCTACGGGTACCGCGGGCACGTACGGCACGTGGAGCCCGAAAGCCTCGAGGCGGAGATCTCGATCCTCGCGGAGGCGAACGGGCTGCTCCCCGAGGTCGGAGAAGAAGAGATCGAACCGGGCTTCGACAGCGAGAACGAGCAGGAAGTCCCGGCGGAGGCAACGACAAACCTCGAAGAGGAAACGGTCGCCGACGTTGCGGAAGAGCTCCAGCAACTCGAGATCGGCCCGGTCCTGCCGATCGACGAGCCCCTGCTCGGCGTCGTGACGTCCGTCGACGAGATGACGGAGATGGCCCGGGTGTCGTTCGCGCCCGGTCTCGAGGCCGAGATCTACCTGGCGGATGTCGCCTGGGCGAGGGAGCCGGATCCGAAGAAGCGTCCGCGACCCGTCGATCGGATCGGCCGCGTCTTCACCCCGGGCGACGTCGGCCAGTTTACGCTGCTCGCGGAGGGAACCTCGAAGGCGGCCTATCCCGAAGAACCCGAGCCGCCAGTCGATGAGGGCGAATATGAAGTCGTGCCCCCGCTGCCGCGCGGCACGCTCTACCAGATCCCGAAGGTCGAAGGGGCGCTCCTCTCGATCGAGACGGCGACCGGCGACGTCCTCGCCATGGTCGGAGGCCGCGACTACCACAAGAGCGAGTTCAACCGGGCCACCCAGGCCTTGCGTCAGCCGGGCTCGGCGTTCAAGCCGTTCATCTACGGCGCAGCGCTGTCCCGCGGCTACACGCCCGTTTCCATCATCCACGATCGCCCGGTCGTCATCGAGGACCGCGACTCGGGCTTCGTCTGGCGACCGCGTAACTACAGCCGCCACTTCTACGGCCCGCTGCCCGTTCGCAAGGCGCTCGCGAAGTCGGTCAACAACGCCACCGTGCACCTCTTCCGGGACGTCGGTGTCGACTATGTGATCGATTACGCGCGCCGACTCGGGATCTCGTCCCCGCTGAGTCGCGATCTCACCCTGGCCCTCGGATCGAGCGACGTGACCCTGCTCGAACTCACCAGCGCGTACGGGGTCTTCCCGAACGGAGGACGGCGGGTGGTACCGCGCTTCATCAGGAAGGTGACGGACCGGGACGGCCAGGTGCTGCTCGAGGACATCGCCCTCGGCAATCCGCCGCCGCCGGTCCTGAAGCCCCTCGAAGACCCGAACCAGGCCGAGGAGGAGAAAGCGCTCGTCTACCCGGACGGCGAGATCCTCCCGACGGATCGGATCATCTCCGAGGCAGAGGCCTTCCTGATGTGCGACCTCCTCAAGGCGGTCGTGCAGGAGGGCACCGGCCGCGGTGTGAGGCGACTCGCTGGTTACCTCGGCGGCAAGACGGGCACCACCAACGACCAGGCGGATGCGTGGTTCATGGGCTTCTCGCCGGACGTCACGACGGGCGTGTGGGTCGGCTACGACTCGGTCAAGCTTCTCGGGTGGGGCGAGACGGGCGCCAAGACAGCACTCCCGATCTGGCGCGATTACATGCGGGCCGCACTCCGGGGCAAGCGGGTTCGCGACTTCGAGGCACCGGACGGCATCGTCTACGAACGCGTCGATCCGGAGACTGGTCTTCTCGCGGACGCCGGCACCTCTGGCGCATACTTCCAAGCCTTCCTCGAGGCGACGGCGCCGACCGAGTCCTCGAGCAAGCGATCCCGCGTGAGCGACACGCGACGATCGCTTCGCGAAGACGCGTTCCAATAGGCGAACTGGGGGAATCCTTGACCAGGAGCGGAGTCGAGGACACGACGGCATCCGAACATCTCGGAGACGACGATCCCGTCGTCGACTTGTTGCGAGAACCTGCGTCGGCTGCCGCGCGCCTGGATCGGGTAGAACACGAGATGTTGCGGCTCGCACGTCTCGCCACGATGGGCGACCTGCTGGCGGAGGCCGTCCACGAAATTCGCAATCCGCTCGTCTCGGTCAAGACCTTCCTGCAGTTGCTGCCGGACAACCTCGACGACCGCGACTTCACTGAAAATTTCCGGCGAAGCACGCTGGAAGAGGTGAGACGTATCGAGCGGCTGCTCGATTCGATCCTCCAGCAAGCACGGCCGAGGCCCGCACAGGACGAGAAGCACCAGGCGGAGATCGGGGGTGTCGTGGAGTCCGTCGGCCGGCTGCTCGAGAAGCGAGCCCAAGAGAAGCATCTGCGTCTCGTCGTCGATGTCGGAGCCGACCTGCCCAACGCGGCAATCGACGAAGACCCGCTTCGACAGATCATCCTCAACCTGATGCTGAACGCTCTCGAGGCGACGCCCGAGCGCGGACGCGTTGCCCTGAGCATATCCCGGGATTCGGACTCGCTCGTCCTCACGGTCGATGACGAAGGGCCGGGCGTCCCGGAAGCCGAGCGGTCTCAGCTCTTCGAGCCGTTCTTCTCGACCCGCAGCGAGCGACCCGTCGGCCTCGGCTTGACGGTGTGTCGGCGACTCATCGATGCGGCGGCGGGAACGATCCACGTCGAGGATGTACCGGGTGAAACGGGAGCACGTTTCCGCGTGCGACTTCCCATCGCGTGAAACCAGTCCGGGCCCTGCTGCTCGTCGTTGCGTCACTCGCGTGCGGTGACCCCTCACTTCAGCCGGTCGCGCCGGGTCCCAATGTCATCCTGATCGTCGTCGACACCCTGCGTGCCGATCATCTCAGCCAGTACGGCCACAGCCGGGATACGAGTTCGGCTCTCTCTCAATTGAGCGACGCCTCGGTCCGCTTCGAAGACTGCAGCAGCCCGGCTCCCTGGACCGCGCCCTCGGTGGCTTCACTCTTCACCGGACTCTCGCCGGCGCGCCACCAGGTGGATCGCGTCGGCTCCGCGCTGAGCCCCGGGATCGAGACACTGGCGGAATCACTGCAGCGCGCCGGTTGGAATACGGCCGCCTTCACCTTCAACCCGCATATCACGAGGCGCGCGCACTTCGATCAGGGCTTCGACGAGTTCGTGAGCTATCGCGGACGGGCGCAACGAGCGCCCGACATTCGGGACATGCTGCGGGAGGCGTGGCGCTGGATCGCAACCGAGGCGCGCCGGCCCTTCTTTCTCTACCTGCAGCCGATGAACGCGCACGGACCCTACCGGGTGCCCGAAGACGCCCGCTCGCTGCTGCTCGGTCGCCCACCCGTGGAGGGTTTCGAGTTCTTCGGCCCCCTGATGAAAGGGCTCCTCCACGAGGGGCGGATCGAACTCCGAAAGGAGGTATCTGCCCAGACCCGCCAGAGCCTCGAGGAGCAATACGACACGGCCGTCCGACACACCGCGGGGGAGCTGGCGGCCTTCTTCCATTCACTCGAGTCGTCGGGCCTGTGGGACTCGAGCCTGGTCGTCCTGACGGCCGACCACGGCGAAGAACTGTTCGACCACGGCGGCTTCTCACACCGCTACTCGCTCCACCGAGAGGTCGTGCACGTCCCGCTCTTCGTGAAGTTGCCGAGCCCGGGCAGGACGGGCGTGATCCACGAGCCGGTGTCGCTGACCGACCTGCATCCCACGATCCTCGAACTCCTCGGCCTGGCCGCGGGCGATACGGACGGCCGCTCGCTGGCGCCGTTCCTGACCGACGCACCCGTACCCGAGCCCCTCAGAAACCGACCCCTCGTCTCGAGTGTGCACAACCCCGGCCGCTGCCAGGCGCGCGCCTTGCGACACGGACGACATCGCCTGCTCGTCATCGAGCGCAACTACGAGGGCCTCGAGAACGCGAGCTTCCTGTATGACCTCGAGGCGGATCCGGGCGAGACCCGAGATCTCCGCAACCAACGACCCGAGATCTTCGCCCAGCTGCTGAGCGAGTTGCACGCGATCGAGGACGCGCGTGCCAACCGACCCGAGCCGCGCGTGCGCTACCGCGTGAACCCGGACGAGCGCGCAGCCCTCGAAGCCCTCGGCTATTTCTAGACCCGTTGCGCCACTCGCATCCAAGAACTGCAGCGGCCCATCAGTGGCCCTTCGTCAGCCCCTGGACGGATATCTTGTTGCGCTCGTCCTTGCTGCTCGACGGAGTGGAAGCGGCGTTCCAGGACTCGCGCCGCCATCCCGCCCGCTCGGAGATGTTCGCGAAGGCCGCGCCGACGGGGTCGATCACGCGAACGGCGCGCTCGTCGTCGTCGGGCCAGCGAGCGTAGTCATCGCGGTCTTCGCTGAAGCGGCCGACGTACATGCCCACGTCTACGGTCTCACCCCGCTTGTCCCAACTCTGGTAGTAGAGAGGCGCCAGGGTCTGCACGTCGAAGTGCATCACCGTGCGAGCGAGTCGTTCTCGCTCCTCGTCCGGCGCCTTGTACTTGGCCTCCAGGACGACGGCGCGGCGCAGGTCCCAGCGATCGCTCGCGAACGAAACGCCCCACACGCCGAAGTCACGCCCCTTCTCTTGCGGGTACATCGGGTTCGTGGCGTTGATCGGCGTGAGCACATCCTGGACACCAATGACCTTCCACGCGGCGCGCAGGGGCCGAATCTCGAGCCCCTCCCAGCCGCTCCGCTTCGGCGTGACAGCGTCGGGACGGCTGGAGGCGGCACCGCCGGCGTCTGCACCGTCCGCGAAACCGCCGATGGTGCTGACCCCGACGCTGAACGACGGCAGATACAGACCCTCGACATAGGCGGCCGACATGCGACGCACCCGGCGAGCGGCAGCGAGGTAGGCGTGGAGATCGTCGGTGCGGCCTTCGTTCGTCGCGCTCTCCACATCGCGGAACTGTCGCCAGGCATGACCGCGCGCGTTGAACGGCTCGGTCATCTTGCCACCGGCGACCCACCAGATCGACTTCTTACCCTTCGCCCGATACCCCTGGCTGGCACGATCCGCGCGGTACGCGATCTGCGCCTTGTAGATGTGTCCGATGAAGGGTTCGGCCCGGCCGTACGCGCCCACGATGTCGGAGACACGGAAGTCCGCCTCGAAGCCCGCGCCCTGGTAGCGGTGCTCGTAGTTCCACGCCCACCTGAGTCCCGCCAGCGCATCGCCGCGATCGATCGTGGACGGCGGAAACGGAAGTCCCGCCGTGTAGTTCTCGATTCCGCCATTCGGGAGCAGCTTCGCCTGCCCTGCGAACTTCTCCGTCGCTTCCGCGAAAAACGCAGGCGGCGAGTAGTCGGCGAAGCAAGCCCCCACCTCGAGCCGCATGCCCTCGAAGAAGAACTGGTCGCGGTTCTCCCACAGAAGAGAGGGGATGAACTCACGCAGCAACGAGAGCTGCTCGGCACCGATCACGTCGCCGGTCTTGAACGGGAACGGCGGCGCATCGATGAGCGCCGTCTCAGAGCTCGGATCGGGCTGGCAGGCATTGGGCGCCGGGAGCGCCCAGGTGTCGTCCGCCGAGCCGGCGGGCGCGCTGAAAGCAGTCGCAGCGACGCAGGCGGCGGCCGCGCAGGCGAGACAACTCGGCATCGCGAGGGGGCTTCTCACGGCGATTCTCCCCGTACCAGAAAGGACCGAGCAATTCGCCCCACGTCTGGGCATGCGGTCATGAAGAAGTGGTCGCATTCGGGGAGGACCTCGAGCCGACCGCTCGGCAGCGCATCGAGGAGCGTTTCGACGTCGCCCCGAGGCGCAAACTCGTCCCGGTCGCCAACCATCACGTCGACGGCTCCAGGAAAACTCCCGAGCATCTCCGGATCGATCATGACAGGCGGCGGGGCCACGAGCAGCAAGCGCTGCACGCGTGGGCGTCCAATGGACGCACTTACCGCAGCCGCAGCACCGAACGAGTAGCCGCACGCAATGATCGGTCCCTCGACAGTCTCCTCGATCCAGTCGAGAGCCGCCGCATAGTCGGCCACTCCGGCGGCGAGATCCCCGCTCACCTCGCCAGCACTGGCACCGACCCCGCGCCAGTTGAAGCGCAGTGATTCGAGATGGGCGTGCTCGCAAGCATGGGCGAGCTCGGTGACGACCGGAGAGTCCATGCTGCCTCCGTAGAGCGGGTGCGGAGGAGCGATCACCGCCCCGCCCAGCGGGTCCTCCCGGGCCGGGACGTGGAGCCCCTCGAGTGCCAGGCTCGGATCGGGGCCTTCGGGCAGCGCGATCGTGGCGGGTCGTTCGAACACTCGCGGGGCCATCGGGAGACGTTAGCCTGCTACCCTGCCGCCCCCTAACCGGGAGACATCTTGTCCGAACGACACTGGCGTGGGGCCTGGCTCGAGGTGGTCACCGAGGCCGTCGAGCTTCCCAACGGCAATACCATCGATCTCGACATCGTCCGCCACCCGGGGGCCTCGGCGGTCGTGCCCTTCGTTTCGGACGACGAGGTGCTGCTCATCCGACAGTACCGCTACGCCACTGGGGGCGAGCTGTGGGAGATCCCTGCCGGCAAGCTCGAAGCCGGCGAGGAGCCGATCGCCTGCGCGCGCCGGGAGTTGGAGGAAGAGGCGGGGTGTCGGGCGGGGCGTCTCGAATCCCTCGGGCCCATGTGGGCCAGTCCGGGTTTTACCGACGAGAAGATCCACCTGTTCGCCGCCTTCGACCTCGAGGAGGTCCCTCAACGCCTCGAGGCCGATGAGGTGATCGAACTCGAACGGATGCCCTTCCAGCGCGCGCTCGAGATGGTCTGGTCGGGCGAGGTCAGTGACGCCAAGAGCCAGCTCGCCCTCCTGAAGGCCGCGCATCTCGTCCGGAAGCTGGAGTAGCCGGAGGCGGGATTCGCGTCACGCTGAAACTCGCCGGGCAAGCCCCTGACCCTGGGGCCCCAGGCGGGAGCGGTCGGACCGTGGAACGGCCGGCCATGCCTGCCTGCAGCCCCCTGCGTTGACGGAAGTCCCTGGGATCCGTAGGCTTTTCGAGATTCTGCGCCTTCGCGCGCCGCCCACCCATCGGTCGATCATGGAGTTTCCCGCTTGAATCGCGGCTACAGGACGAGCTTCGGTCCTCCCGTCACCCCGCAGATCGTCAAGAACCTGATGATCGCCAATGCGGTGGTGTTTGTGGTGCAGGCCCTGGTGCCCGCCGCCTCTTACTACGGGACCGTCATTCCTGCGCTGGTCTGGCCGCCTGCACTCGAGGTCTGGCGCCCCTTCACGTACATGTGGCTTCACGGCGGCGTCATGCACCTGGCGCTCAACATGTTCGCGCTGTGGATGTTCGGCTCGGCACTCGCCCTCCACTGGGGAGAGCAACGCTTCCTCCGCTACTACCTCACGTGCGGAATCGGCGCTGGCGCCCTGATCGCCACGGTCCCGATGCTTCCCTTGATCGGCGGCTGGGGCGAGCTGTTCGGCCCGATCGGGATCCCGACCCTCGGCGCATCGGGCGCGGTCTTCGGTGTTCTGCTCGCCTTCTCGTTCACGTGGCCGGACCGCACGATCCAGCTCCTCTTCCCGCCAATTCCCTTGAAGGCGATCTGGCTGATCCCGATGCTGCTCTTCTTCGAGATCTTCGGCCAGCCTTCGAACGTGAGCCATCTCGGACACCTGGGGGGTGCCGTCGTGGGCTGGATGTATCTCCTCAACGAGGGCAAGACGCCAGGTGCCCCGACGTTGAAGACACTCAAGCTCCGCTATCAGCGTTACACGATGCGCAAGAAGCTTCGTTCCGTTCACGACGAAGCGCGCCGGGACCGCAACCGAAGAGACAACGACCGGACCTTCCACTAGCCGGTCCTCCGTCTCTAGCGCGCCCGCCGGAGAGACGACATGGACAAGCGAACCGACGAAGACCGCGACGGCTCGAAAGACCCGCGCGGGTTCGGTGGTTTTCTCCGCAACCTGCTGCAGGGCATTCCGTGGAGCGAGAGCGCTCACACCGAATACAGCTTCGGCCTCGATCCACCCGAGGCTCGGCACATGACGATCCACAACGCCAACGGCAAGACCCGGGTGATCGGCGAGGAACGCGATGACATCGAGGTCTTCGTCGAGAAGCGTGCCCGGGCTGAAACGAGCGAAGCCGCGAACCAGCTGCTCGACGAAATCGAGTTGCTCTGCGAGGAGGTGGCCGGGGGTCTCGAGATCGATGTAGATGCGCCGCGCCGCTGGAAGCGTCACGGAAGCACCAATCTCATCATCCACGTGCCCCAGGACATCGAGGTGGCGGTCGTCTCCGCGAACGGCCGCATCTGGATCGAGGGCCTGCGGAGCGCTGCCCACGCTCGCTCGAGCAATGGCCCCATTACGATCTCGGACATCGTCGGCGACGTGGAGGTATTCACGTCGAACGCCAAGGTGAGCTGCAACTGCACCTGCGGTCGGCTGAAGGCGCGTTCCAGCAACGGCAAGATCCTCCTCGAGCAGCACAGCGGGTCCATCGATGCCTCGACTTCCAACGGCGTCATCCATGCGCTGTTGAGTGAGGTCGGAACGGACGGCGTCGCCCTCGCCACCAGCAATGGGCGCGTCATATTGGAGCTACCGGAGGACGTCGACGGCGACATCGACGTCCGGGTCGATAACGGCGTAATTCGGAACTCCCTCGAGATCGAGCAGACGGCCGCGGACGAACGCAACGGCCGGCTGCAGGGGCGCCTCGGTCGAGGTGGCATCCCGATCAAGCTCCGAACGTCCAACGGAACTATTTCTCTGCGTTAGCTGCGAGCGCGAACGGCACTCGGCAGACAGCCTCGGAGCGGGCCACCTGCCCGGCGTTCGGGGTCAGTTCGACCCGATGCGCCGCTTGAGGGCAATGCCGTCGCGGACGAGTTCGACGTCCGAGAGGCCGATCTCGCCGATCGTAAAGCCGGCGATCTCATCGCCTTCGCCGGCCCGTTGCGGCCGGGCACCGTCGATTTCGAAGACGGCGACGCGACGGACGGGCGTCGGGTGCCAGAAGATCTCCTTCACAGAGATCCCCGACGTGCGCGCCTGCTGGATCACCGCGACGGGCGGCTCCGGGACAGCTGCAGGTCGGGGGACCTTCACGGCAACGGGCGGCGAGTGGGCCGGGGCGGGCGTCTCGACGACCTCTGCTGGCTCCGCGGTGTCCCACGGTGCAAGCTCCGGCTCCTCCACGCGCACGCTCGGTCGGCCGGCTCCACGCTGCAGCTCGCGCCGGGTCTCATCCGGATCCTCCAAGATCTCGACGGGCGCAGAAGTGTCCGCGGGCTTGTACGGAAATGCCTTCAGGATCGGCGGCTTCTTCGCCCTCGCCAGGGCTCCGGTGATCGTGCGAGGCCTCCCTTCCTCCCGGTAGACAACTGCCTTCTCCGGCTCGGGAGCTGCCTTCTCCGGCTCGGGAGCGGCTGACTCGAGCGTGTCGACGGTGTTCGCGGGCGCAGCCGGCGTCGGTGCGGGCGTGCTCTCAGGCGGCGCCAGCTGGAACCCCGAGAGCGCCCAAGCGATCGCGATCACCCCGGCGGCCGCCATCACGCCGGCCGCCGCGCGCGTTCGAATCCCGCGTGCTGAGCGAACCGGCGCTGCGGGTTCGAGCACGGCCTGGTCGAGGCTCCTCGTCTCCTCGGCGCGCTTGTCGTCTTCGAGGCGCCGAAGGGCCTTGAGGATCGTACTCATCCGTCGTCTTCCCGTGCTTCGCTGAGCTGCGGCACCGGATACTGCTCGAGCGAGCCGTAGAGGGCCATGCGCGTGAGTGGGCCGGCCATGCCGTCGGCCCCCAGCGCTTGGCTGCGCTGGAAGCTCTGCAGCGCCTCGCGGGTGGCACGATCGAAGAGCCCGGTGACGGTGCTGTCGTAGTAGCCGAGCTGAGCGAGGGCCTCCTGCAGCCAGATGACCGCGTGGCCCTGCTCGCCGAACGCGAGGATCGGGCGGATCGACTCGAAGTCGCTCCACACCACCCAGGCCTCGCCGTTCCACTGCTGGACCAGCTCATCGACGGGAATCCACAGGGGCCCGGCGGCGATGACGCCATGGATCAAGGCGAGGTCTCCGTCGAGACCGAGCAGCGCAACGAGCCGCGTCTCGGATTCATCGAGACCGCGAACTCGCATCAGGGCGGGATGATCGAGAGCCCGCAGAGTTTCGAAGTCGGCGTCCGACAGAGCGAGGCTGTCGAGGCCCCGCTCGCCCAGCTCGGCCAAAGCCAGGGCGTCGGTCCGTGGAGCCGTGTCGAGCTCCCCCAGCCCGAACGCAGCGACGATCGCGTTCACGGCAGCTCGCCGCGTAACATCCTCATCCTCGGCAGCGAGGATGGCGTCCAAGTAGTCGCCGGCAGCCACGCCTCGGTCGACGACCTCGGGTGCGAAGGATCGCAGTTGTGGGTTCCCGATGGCGACCGTGACGGAGGGCGGCGGACTCGAGACCGGCGGCGCAGGCAGAGCGGCGACCTCGATCTCCCCGTCTGCGCCGCTCGCCAGCAACGGCTGCGGACGCTCCCGCACGAACTCAGTCAATCCGACGAGCAGCCCGCCGGTAA
>SPKZ01002509.1_pt1 | contig 14813 bp, 15 predicted proteins | sample 2456571 | NCBI WGS metagenome assembly SPKZ01 (sample SAMN11192286, study PRJNA482655) | marine metagenome | biome: ENVO:00000447; feature: ENVO:00000244|ENVO:00000211|ENVO:00000569|ENVO:00002023; material: ENVO:00002151; isolation source: ocean water from marine abyssalpelagic zone ...
AAAAAGCCAGTATAGCCGCTAAAAAGAAAATGGCAGGGCTAGACGATGAATATCGCTCAACCCTGCTGGAATCTGGGATTAAAATGCGCTAGCCGTGCTCTGACCCGATTAAAATCTACATAAGCCATACACATATAAATGCTCCTTACCATCAGAATAATGTGCTCAGGATAATTGCTCCTGCATTATCTAATAAGGTACTTCCTGTACCGTTTGCATTATCTAATAATCCACACGCCATGTGGCGTCATGGCATTACCGTTTATCCTGAACATAAAAAAGCCCATCTTGAAGATGGGCTTGGTATGTTAGCTGAGTAACAGCTTTATCTATTAACCTTTAACTTCTGCGTTGTGATAAATATTTTGCACATCATCACAATCATCTAGCATGGCGATAAATTTTTCAAAATTAGCGAGATCATCTTCGCCTTCTATATCGATATAAGTTTGTGGTACCCAGGTGATTTCTTCAACTTCTAGGTCAAACTCAGGCATAGAGTTAGCAAATTCTGTTTTGATTTTAAAGAATTCAGTATGCGGCGCGTAAACGGTAATAATGCCGTCTTCTAATTCTACATCACTAATATCAATATCAGCCATCATTAAATTTTCTAAAACGGTTTCGTCATCTTCACCTTTAAAAGCAAACACTGCTTGGTGATCAAACATGTGTGAAACTGTGCCAGATGAGCCGATTTTAGCATGAGTTTTGCTGAAACATTGGCGTATATCTTTAATCGTTCGGTTACCGTTATCGGTTAAACAGTCAATAATTACCATGCAATTACCAGGGCCAAAACCTTCATAACGTGCTTCAACAAAATCTTCACCACCTGCACCAGAGGCTTTTTTAAGAGCATTATCAATTACATGAGTAGGTACTTGGTCTTTTTTTGCTTTATCAATTAAGCTACGCAACGATAAATTACCATCGGGATCTGTTCCGCCATTTTTAGCACAAACGTAAATTGCTTTACCGTACTTTGAATAAACTTTGGTTTTTGCACCGGCGGTTTTGGCCATGGATAATTTGCGGTTTTGGTAAGCTCTGCCCATCTTAAATGCTTCTTCTATTGGCTAAATAATAATGTCATAGATTCTACAGTTTGAATGTGCTGTTGACTAGCCCATACGATTAACTATTGTGGGGTTTTTTCAGCAATGGCCTTCGTTAGTCGCTTGCTAATTATAATTTTGTCTCCTATTTTTAATACGTTATACGAAATGAAGGATTTATTACTTCAATTGTTATTAATCTTTATGGAAGAGAGGATATAAGGTTAAATTTTTAGCGGGATACGGTCGCGGCAACGCGGGGTCACTTGATTTTAATCCTGATACTTATTCCAGGCTAGTGGTATGGTTTTTGAACATGGCACGCTAAGTTGCTCTGTAAAATTGTAGATGATCAAGGTAAAACTACCAATTAGGCCGTATGGCATCAGTAGTTTGGATTAGTTAACTAATTTGCTTGCTAGTAGTTTAGCATTGTGAAATTGCTTGGTATAATAATTATTCATTCACGTATCGTTTTTGGAAAATTATTATTTTATGAATAACTCTCTCTCTAAGCAAAATAAAGTTCCTGATATTTCTATCGTTATTGAGTTTTTAAAACAATTACAAGATCAAATTTGCCAAGCATTAGCACAAGCTGATGGCAGCGGTAAGTTTATTGAAGATAACTGGCAGCGTAAAGAAGGCGGTGGTGGTCGTACACGCGTTATGACCAATGGTGATATCATAGAGCAAGGAGGCGTTAATTTTTCAGTTGTTTCAGGTGAGCAATTACCGCCGTCAGCAACAGCACATCGACCTGAATTAGCCGGCAGAACATGGCAGGCTTGTGGCGTGTCTTTAGTTATTCATCCAAAAAATCCTCATATTCCTACTTCACACGCTAATGTACGCTTTTTTATTGCAGAAAAAGAAGGTGAAGAGCCTGTGTGGTGGTTTGGTGGCGGTTTTGATTTAACGCCTTTTTATCCGGTAGATGAAGATGTTGTTCATTGGCATCAAGTGGCAGATGATTTATGCACGCCTTTTGGCGAGCAAGTTTACAGTGATTATAAAAAATGGTGTGATGAATATTTTTACTTAAAGCATCGAGATGAAACCCGTGGTGTTGGGGGCTTATTTTTTGATGATTTGAATAAGTGGGATTTTGACACTTGTTTAAATTACATTAAAGCCGTGGGCCAAGGTTTTATTGATGCTTATGTTCCGATAATGAATCGCCGTAAAAATGATGAATACACCGAGCAACAGCGACAATTTCAATTATATCGTCGTGGTCGGTATGTTGAGTTTAATTTGGTATTTGACCGTGGTACTTTATTTGGCTTACAGTCAGGCGGTAGAACTGAGTCTATTTTAATGTCGATGCCACCATTAGCGCGATGGGAATATAACTATCAACCAGAAGAAAATAGTGATGAAGCTAAACTAAGTCACTATTTGGTACCGCGTGATTGGTTGTAAATGCTGAATTCACTTCAATTTTTTACTTATCTATAGGGAGCTTTAAGGTAAAACAAGCACCAGGTAAGCGTTCATTATTACTGGTGGTAATAGTACCATGATGCCAATCGACTACTTTAGCGCAAATAGCTAAGCCTAAGCCAAAGTGGCCTTGCTCACGTGAACGGTCGGGGTCTAGTTTTACAAAAGGGGTAAAGATGACATCAAGTTTATCACTGGCTATGCCTTTGCCGTCATCTTCAATAGTAATAATTAAGTGGTTATTGGTTATCGCAACACTCAATAAAATTTGCTTGTTAGCATAACCAATAGCGTTACTTATCAAGTTAACTAATGCACGGTAGCACCAGTGATAGTCAAGTGAATAGTGAATGTTTGGGCCTGTAGATGTTAGTTCAAGGTTGATTTTTTTTTGGATTGCCAATATTTGGCAATCATTAATTGCTGAGTTTATTAGGGCATTAACGTCTGTTGTTTGTTTTTTTAGATGTAACGCTTGCCGCTCCATTGAAGCATATTCGAGAAAGGCACTAGTCATTTCTTCCATATTGGTTAGTTCACTATCCATACGAATAAGGTAACTATTTTTTTTCTCTAAGGTTTTACTATCAAGGGCCGCTTCTAAGCCAAAACGAAGACAGGCGATAGGCGTGCGTATATCATGAGATAAACTGCGCGCTAAAATTTTGTTATCGGCTACTAACTTTTCAATTTGACTAGCCATATTGTTAAAACTTTTTTCTAACATTTTAATGTAAGAGAATCGGCTCGGGGCAATACGGACATTAATCTGACCTTCACCAATTTTTTCTGCCGCATTATTTAATAAAAATAACCGTCGACTTAATGGCAATACCCATAAAATAAGTATGCCGCAAATACTCAGGTATAAGGCTGCTGTTAAAATAAAATTAAAAGGGTGACTTTCTTCTTGCTCTAAGGGAAAGTGAATTTGCAATAAGTAACTGGGATGTTGCTCTAGTTTTTTTAGTAAATATTGGTCACTTTTCGACGCCAGTAATAGTCCCCCGTTATCAGCGAGTTGCGCCAACAATGCTGCTGGTAAAGCAACATCATCACTTAAGACTAGTTGACTATTAATTTTATATTGCTGCTGAAATTGACGTACTGAGTCGGTAAGTGATTTTTCTGGCTGCTTATTTAATTGTTGAGTTAAGCCTTGCGCCAATTGGCGATATAATAAAGTACGCTGATTTTCTTGATGGGGCTGCTGGTCAGACTCTGCATGTTCGGCAAGCTTATCTAACCCCCAACCAATGAAAAACAATGAGCCAAGTACCGTGAAAATAATGCTTAAATAAAGGCCACGCATTGCTAGTGGTTGTCCTTGGTATTACTTTCCTTAGCATTAGCTTGCCTATTTTCATCTTGATGGTCGCCACCCCAGGCATCACTGACAAACAAATAGCCTTTTCCCCATACGGTTTTAAATTTTTTCGGCTTTTGCGGATCATCATTAAATATTTTTCTCAAACTGGATAACATCACATCAAAGCGTCTATCTTGGCCATCATATTCACGTTTTTTTAAGGCGATAAAAACAGAGTCTCTATCAACAACATTACCAGCATGCTCTGCTAGAAAAGTTAAAAAATTAAATAAACTTGAAGAAAGTTGTATTTCTTCACCTTGGTAGATGACTCGCTTAGCTTCTTTGTTGATGGTTAATCCACCGAAGGTTAAGGTGTTTTTCACTGGGGAATTATGCTGTAAGTTTGATAATTGCCTATTGATCCTAGCGAGTAAGGCTCTTGGCCTAACGGGTTTAATCACATAATCATTAGCACCAGCTTCAAGACCGATGACTTCATCAAATTCATCGGCTCTGGCTGTCAGCATAATAATAGGTACCTGACAGTGTTGACGAATAAGTCGACAAACCTCAATGCCATTTAATCCAGGTAGCATCACATCGAGCAGCACTAAATCAATAACATCCGTTTTTATTTTGTCCAAAACTAGATCGCCACGTTCAACATGAACAACATTAAAACTTTGCTCGGTTAAATATTCACTTACCCAGTCAGCTAAGCTGATATCATCTTCAACTAATAAAATAGTACTCATACAGTTACCCTTGATTTAACATTTACCTTTGACTCAGTACAACTAAAATAAGCGCCAACGACGCCTTACCGTTGTGTTTTTATGTACCCAACTGACCACTATTTCTGCTTCAGCAACTAATTGTTTATCTTGCAATGTGCGCAATTGATAAGTGAGGTTATCGCTAGACTCAAAAGCCACACTAGCTTGTCCTTTATTGCTTTTTGGCCAACATATTAACTGTTTTTGACTAGCAGTTTGCTTGGTATTTATTTGGTACAAGCATAGTGATTGCTCTGTCAATTTTTGCCAGTGTACGGTTATAGTTGCAAAGCAATCACGCCCCTGTCGTAATGTTACGCACTGTTGAGGTTGCACACTAAAGGCTACCTTAGTCGATACAGTTGTATTATCGTCAGCTTTTACCGCTGAGATAAAGCCGATATATAAACTATAAACAAGCAGAGAAATTCCTTTGCTAACGCTAGAATACATAAAGTACCCCAATCATAAGTTGCGTTAGCTTATTTTTATCAACCAAAGGACTTTGTTTGATATTGTTCGAATAAAAGGTTTGGGTTAAGCCGGCATTAAAAGACCAACTTTGAGATAAAGGGTATTGTGCGTAGACTTCAAGTTGTGCCCTAAAACCGCTATCAGCATCATGTAAAGGTCTATTAATTGTTACTTCGTCAGCATCAATGCCAATATAGTAATCAACCAGCGCTTGATCATAATAAGTGAGACCTGCGCCTAGATAAATATCCCAATTGCGATAGGGCACCAAGTGGCTATAAAAACTGTCTATGATCAGGCCATAGGCATAATCTTTTTGGTCATTTTTACCTGTGCGTGCATTAGCGAAATCTATATAAAAAATAGCGTTATCAAAAAAGTGTGAATAGCGTAGCGCAATGCCACCGGTATATTCACGTTCATTAAGACCTGCTAATTGTGGAATGTTTTGCTTTTGATTATTGATAATTTCAGCAGGATCAAATCCTTCAATATAGGCTTTTAAAATAATATCAAGCTGCCAATTTTCTTGAACAGTAATTTGATAGCCTAACTCTCCACTGCCTATTGCAGTCAAAGACCGTCTAGAGTTACTTTGTAAGAAAAAACCTTTATAAGAGATGTCTAACAAAAGCCCTAATTGAAAATAATCCCATGGCTCTGTTTGCTCTACGTCGGCTAATATTATCTGAGTGCTAGCCAGTGATAAGTCCACCATAAACTGCCATTCAAAAGCATCTTTTACTACAGGGGCACTAGCATTGCTTGTTATACCGTTGTTTGTTTGCGCAGCATAACTTGCTGAGGCTGTGGTAAAACAAAAAATGACAAATAAGCGGGTTAACCATTGCTGTAATGTCAGCAGGTTAAATATTTTAATAAGCATAGTTAGCGTCAATATTCGTTACATAAGAGTTACAAAAGTGTGAGTATGTTACCACAGTGCTAACGCTTATTTACTCACTCAGCGGTTTGAAATGTTTAAAAAATGTAAGAAAACTAATGAGCGATTGAACGTTATCAAATCACTCATCATATTAATGCCCTAAGTTCCTTTCCTCTTTAAGTGTATAAACAGCCGTTAAAAGCTCATTTTTAAACCAATATAGGGGAAGATACCGATATCTTCTTCGCCACTAACGGTAAATTTAGTAGGACTGTCACCATCTTTAGCTTCATAGTAATAACCTGAAATGTTTTCTTGTGCCATGGCGTTGATGATTGCAAATGTCCATTGAGCATCGTACCCCCAGTAAAGGGTTTTATATTTCGCTTCTAAGTCGAGGCGATGATATACCGGTAAGTTTTTTGAGTTAACGTCACCATAGTTAGGTAAATAATGCTCTTCATAATCAGGGTTTGCTCGCAGATCAGAAATTGGTGTGTATTTAGCACCGCTACGTAGGGTGAAGCGTAAGCCAAAATCCCAGCGCTCATTTAATTGATAATTAGCCACAACATTGGCAACTAAGGGGGTATCAAGATAATAATCGCTGCTGATATTGGTTAAATCATCAGTACGGTCACTTTTAGACCAACTTAAAGATGCCCAGCCAAACCAGCCATTTTGTCGCTCTCGTCGAACTAACCATTCAACGCCGTGCGCCGTTCCTGATGTATCTGCGGTGTAATGATTATCTTCGCCTGTGATCGGGTCAATGGTAAGCTCGTCCGTTGAGCGGGGCAAATTAGACAAAGACTTATGGTAAATATCGATTGATGTGAACCATAGATCATTAACATCATATTCAAAACCAAGGGAGTAATGTGTTGCTTTTGGTGACTTTATTTTAGGATTGCCAAGCTTTTTTATCGCGGTATCAATGTCAGGAAAACGACTATAGGTACCTGCTTTAGCTTTGATGGTTAAGTTATCATTCGCCAGCCAATTAAGGGAAAACCTCGGATGAATAAAGCTTTGCTTGGTATAGTCATTACGCTCACCTCGAACACCTAATACTAACTGCCAGTTATTGTTTATATCCCATGTTTCATCAAGGTAAACCGCAATATTTTGATTGGTTAGTGAGGTATTATCTTGAATGCGTTCACCTTTATGTTGGCGGCAATCACTATCAAACTCAGTGCAATAATAAGGAATAATATCAAAACTATAATCGGCTTCGGTTTTACTGTAATCAATTCCAAAACCTAGTTTGTGATCTTCTAACCAAGCTAACTGATAGAAAAATCTGAGGTTATAGCTTTCTTCCTTAATATCAACAAACTGACCTTGACCAAACTTCTCGTTAGCTTGCTCAACATTATGCCCGAGCACTAAATGCATCATCTTGTGATCATCGCCATAGTATTGCCATGAGATGTTTTGGTTGTCAAAACGTGTGGATATTTCCAGATCACCGATACTATCGGGATCAATTCTACCTTCTTCAGATTCTGCTGAAATATTCACACCGCCAGTATCACTTGCGCCGGTCGCGCTAAAGGTAAGTTTATGGGCATCGCCTAGCAACCATTGATATTTTGCTTGATAGTCATCGCTAACGGGGGCTTTAAAAATAGTATAGCCTTCATCTTCTTCACCTTCGGATAAAAATAAATGAATTTGGCTACGGCGATAAGACAGATAAAAAGCAGTGTTTTCAGTCACAGAGCCTTCTACCATAGCGCCACTTTTTAGCATGCTCAAATCTATTGTTGTTTCAATATCTTGATGACGAGGATCACGAAGTTTTACATCAAAAACACCGCCAGTAGCATTACCATATGCACTGCCAAATGCCGCGGGATGTAAACTAAAATCACCAATAAGGTTTTCATTAAAAATGCTATCACCAAATAAATGAAAAAGGTAACTGGCAGGCATGTCATCAATATAAAAGGCATTATCATCAGGAGAAGAGCCGCGCACTGCCGGTGAGCCGGTATCGCCACCAGCATAAACAATGCCGGGTAAACTATAAATAGCACTGAGTGGATCATTACCAATCCCCGCGACACTCATTAATTGTTTAGTCTCTTCGCTCATTTCACTATTCGCTTGATTTCGTCTGCCAATAATTTGAATAACTTCTTCTTGAACGCCTTTATCTGCGGAAACATCTGGCTCAGTCAAAGTTGCAGAGATAGCTAATGGCGCATATAAGCTACAAATAACGGCACTTGCTACTGCGGTTAAAAAAGTTTTTTTACCAATTGATTGTTTTATTCCTAATGATGTCATGATGAGTCCTGTCGTTTTACTGGTTACAATTTTGTTACGCTTATTGTGCGAATTAATTGTGTTTAAATCAGTAACTGAAATGTATAAAACTGTCGGAATTTGTCAGAAAATGTAAGTTTTATTGAGACTATTTAAGAGGTGAGTTGAAGGTGCTTTGTGGACATAATAAGCTAAGCGTACTTTGGCTTTACCCCCGGTGCTAGCATTGTTCGCTTAAAAGCAGTTGTTTTGTAAGTCACTAAAAGCTTGCATAAGTTCTGTTTTAGTATTCATTACAAACGGGCCAGCACGAACAACAGGCTCATTTAATGGGGCGGCTGAAATAAGTAAAAAGCTTGTAGCGGTATTACTGCAAACATTAACGGCAGTACCGTCGGTTAGAATGCCTAACTGATTTTCACTCAATTTTTTTTTAGTATTTCCTATGCAAATACTACCAAATATCATAAAGATAAAGGCATTATCTGCTGCGCTGAGCTTTTGTGAAAAGTTTGCATTTGCTGGCAGGGTCACTTGCATAAAGGTTGGCTTGACATAGTTATTAACAATGACTCCCGTAGTGCCCTTATTAGTTTTACCGGATATTACTTTTATTTCACCGCCATCTTCGCGTTTTTCAACGGTGATTTTTTCTGCTGAAAACTCTTGATAATGAGGTGTGGTCATTTTGTGTTCTTTAGGTAAGTTAACCCAAAGTTGCAAGCCCTTTAATAAGCCAGATTCCTGCTCTGGCATCTCAGCATGCACTATACCGCGTCCGGCAGTCATCCATTGAATGCCGTTGGCTGAGATCACGCCTTCATTACCTATATTATCTTTATGACGCATATGACCTGCTAACATATAAGTGACGGTTTCAAAGCCACGATGAGGATGACTTGGAAAACCAGCAATGTACTCATGCTGCTTGTCTGATTGAAATACATCTAGTAACAAGAAAGGGTCTAACATGGTTAATTTTTTGTGACCGATGAAACGGGTTAATTGAACACCAGCGCCATCAGAGCAAGGTTGACCTGAAGTAACTAAGGCCAACTCTCTGTCATCATAATTATTCTGATGGTCGTTGTTCATAAATAAGTCCCTAACTAATCGTTAACGCTACTGCTTTATCCCTTCAATATGTAACTCTAATTGCACGTGGGTTGACGCTGGGCCTAAGTTCATTTTGATGGCAAAATCAGTTAATGCGATGGTAGTAGTGCCACTGAAACCTGCGCGATAGCCACCCCAAGGGTCTTTGCCTTCACCGATAGCTTGTGCATCGATAGTGATCGTTTTACTAACACCATGCAGGGTTAACTCACCAACTATGGCTAATTTCCCATCAGTTTTTTTTGTAACGGATGTACTAATAAACTTAGCATTTGCAAAAGCACTGACATCAAGGAAATCATCACCTTTTAAATGTTTGTCACGTTCAGCATGGTTAGAATTTATGCTGCTAGTATCGATATTAACTTCAATTTTTGAAGCTGACACATTGGCAGGATCATAGCTAAACTTACCACCGAATTTATCGAAGCGTCCAGTTAACCAACTATAACCTAAGTGCTTAATTTTAAAGTTGATTGATGTATGAGCGCCTTTGTTATCAATTACATAGTCGGCCGCATTAACTGTAGGCATAAACATTGCGCTAGTTAGTAGAGATGTTATGGCTAGTTTAGTCATCGTTTTTTTCATCGAATATTTTCCATTTTAATTGTTGGTTAATTAATTTTTTTGGCGTCTGCCAATCATTCTATTTAAGGTATTATCTTTATCAATAAAGTGATGTTTAAATGCTGCTACTGCATGTAATAGCGCAAGTGTTATTAGTAGGTAAGCTAACCATTTGTGTATCAGGCCAGCTAAGTCTTCTTGGTTTTCAATAAAAGAGCCAAAGCCAGGTATTACAAAAAGCTCAAACACGCCAATACCACGATCATCTGCGGTTGAAATTAGATAACCGGTGATCATAATTACGAATATAGTTAAGTAAAGTACTGAATGTATTAATTTGCCCGCTTTACGCTCTAAACTGCTGTGGCTAATTAAATGCGCTGGTGTTAATTGTTTATAGCGCCAAATAAGTCTAACAACCATAAAAATAAATAATAAAACACCAATACTTTTATGTAGTTCAGGTGCTGTTTTATACCATTGATGGTAATAGGTCAAATCTACCATGTAATAGCCTAAAGCGAACAAAGTAATGATGCTTAGCGCGGATAACCAATGAAAAAAAATACTGACATAGCCATAATTGCTTTGAGTGTTATTCACCGCTTTGCTCCACCATATATAAAAGTTGTACTTCATTAATTGGCAGTAGTATGACATCAAATAAATAAATAAATATTGAAGCTTTATTTATAAGTTGTTAAGTTTTACTTAATGTGTTTGTTTCTTATTGAAAATTAAATGGAGAAAGTTGATGACGCTTGAACAATTAAAAATGCTAAAGCAAGTAGCAGAGCTTGGTAGCCTTAAAAGTGCTAGTGCCAAGCTTTTTAAAACGCAACCGGCTATTAGCCAAGGTATTAAACAGCTAGAGCGGCAGTTAGGGTTACAGCTATTTAATCGCCAAGGTTATCGTTTATCATTAACCAGTAATGGCCAACAAATATATCAACACGCATTACGTTTACTTGATGAAGCTGAACATCTGCAACAATTAGCGACTTTTTTAACTGCCGGTAATGAGGCTTCTATTACCATAGCAATAGAAGCTTCTTATGACTTAAAAAAAATATTGCCCGTGCTAGAAATGACCCAAAGTGAGTTTCCGCATACGCAAATTATTTTAAGACAGGAATATATTAATGGTGCCTTAGAGGCGGTAAAATCAGCCCAAGCAGATTTAGCGCTAACCACTATTGATAATTTAGCATTACATTCTGGGCTTTTTGAAACCAATGAACTTTATCAAGGCTATTTATGTAATGTTGCCGCACCTCGTTTTGTTGAGCGTCACCCCACGCTAATGCTAGTGGCCGAATTAAAAAATGAATATCAAATAGTTGTGCAAGATTCAGGACAAAGCAGTCAAGGCATTAATTATAGTGTACAAACAGGACAACGATGTTGGTACGTGAATGACTTTAGTACTAAAAAAACCTTGATAATGAGTGGCATGGGTTGGGGACGGTTGCCTGATTACATGATTAAAGATGAGTTAGAACAGCAGACTTTATTAGCACTGAATATGGAAAATTTTGACACAAAAATAGCGTTGAATTATCAAGCGATAAAACTAAAATCTACTTTATTAGGGCCAGTAGCGGCGACATTATGGCAAAATTTAAAGTTAGTGCATTTGAATGAGTGAACATTTTAATAGTGAAAACAGATGACATTTTTATGAAATTAATTTTATTTATTGAAGCATTGTCATAAAAGTGTCATTTTTGATGTGCACAATAGCGTAATAAGAAATTACATTCAGACTATTTATTTAAGGGGTATGTATGAGTGGGTACATTTTAGTTGTTGAAGATGAAACACCTATTAGGGAAATGATCACTTTTGTGTTAGAGCAAAATGGCGTTAATTCAGTTGAAGCTATTGATATTAAACAGGCTAAGGATAAAATTGTCGAGCCATATCCTGATTTGATATTACTTGATTGGATGTTACCTGGTGGCAGTGGCGTTAAGCTTGCTAAAGAGTTAAAACAGAATGAATATAGCCGTAATATTCCTATCATTATGTTGACGGCTCGTGCCGATGAAGATGATAAAGTTAAAGGTCTTGATGCGGGTGTTGATGATTATGTGACTAAGCCTTTTTCTCCTAAAGAGCTTATTGCCCGAATCAAAGCGGTTATTCGTCGAGTGTCACCAACATCATTATCAGAAAAAGTAGAATTTCATGGCTTGAAATTAGATCCCGTTGCTCATCATGTCACTATTAATGAAGAGCCTTTGGATTTAGGACCGACAGAATTTCGTTTATTACACTTTTTTATGACTCACACTGAACGCGTTTATTCGCGCGAGCAGTTACTTGATAATGTCTGGGGCACCAATGTTTACGTAGAAGATAGAACGGTTGATGTACACATCAGACGTTTAAGAAAAGCAATTTCGGGCGCGGGACATGAAGAGTTTATTCAAACTGTCCGCGGTGCAGGTTATCGTTTCTCTGGCAAATTGTCGGGTAAAGTTAAAAAATTAGCTTAGTAGATTGTAAAAATGCCAACTCAAACTCCTAGCAAGCAAGATTTCCGTTTTCATTCTGGTATTGAAGCGTTACCCGATGCAGCGTTAATTTTATCTCCTGATCTAATTATAATGTCAGGTAATAAAAAAGCGCAGCGTTTACTCGGAGTACGTTTTCCTGAGGATGTTGGCAAACATATTGAGCAGTTACTCATAGATCCAGAGTTTTCAGCTTACCTTCAACAAGATAACTTTGAAACACCTTGTTCTATTACGTCGCCTATTAATGCTGAATTGCAGCTAGAAATATCTGTTATGTCCTTTGGCGGAGAGCGCGTTATTCTTATGTCTCGTGCGGTTGCTAAGTATCATCGCCTGAAAAAAATGCGTCGAGAATTTGTCGCTAATGTTTCCCATGAACTAAAAACCCCCTTAACTGTGGTACGCGGTTATGTGGAAATGATCCAAGAAACAGAACATGCGTTAGACCCCCATTGGAATAAAGTGTTTGCTACCATTGAAGGTCAAGTATCTCGTATGGAGCGTTTAGTTGAGCAATTGTTAAGCTTATCGAAAGTTGAAAATAATCGTGACGACGACGATATGAAGCCAGTTGATATGCCTGCATTAGTTGAAAATCTTGTTGAAGATGCTAAATGGCTTAATCAAACCAAGCAACACCAACTTCGTACTCATATTACCCAAGGGGTTGGTGTTTTTGGTATTGAAACAGAATTAAAGAGTGCTTGTGCCAATTTAATTTCGAATGCTATCGCCTATACATCAGCCAACGGTATCATTGATGTGAGCTGGCAACGTAATGGTGATAAGGTTATTTTTAGCGTTAAAGATAATGGTGACGGTATTAAAGCTGATCAGCTAAATAGACTTACTGAGCGCTTTTACCGTATTGATAAATCGCGCTCTCGTGATACGGGTGGCTCAGGCTTAGGCTTAGCGATTGTTAAACATGTGCTACTACATCATAAAGCTGAATTAGTTATCACCAGTGAATGGGGGCAGGGTAGTGAGTTTGCTATTTATTTTGATGAAGGCCTAGCTTGTTAGTGTAGTGCTAAACCTACTATGCGTATTCTGTTACTTAGCTTGATTACGATGACTTCGTTATATCTACCATTAAATCATCAGCAATATGCTCTAAGGCGCTAATTAAGTCATCTAAATTCTCGTCTTTCATTGCTACTTGTACTGTTGCCATAAACATTAGCTGCCCTGTATGTGGCGCACTGGTTTGTGAACTAACAAGTTTAATTAAATTGCCACCTTGGTGGTGAATTACCGATGATATTTCTTGCACTATACCCGCTCTATCATTTGCGGTTAATTCCAATACTAAGTTGCTAGTTACTTGCGCTAAATTCGGCTCAGCTAACTCAATTTGACAGTTTAAACCTACTATGTTGTTAAGATCATCAGTTAATGCTTGCGTGTTTTTTATCTCCACAGCTACTTCTATTACACCAGCAAAAAAACCTGATAAATGATGTAAACTGCTCACTTGCCAATTACCATTATGGCGGCTAATAATGGTAGATAAAGAGTCAACAATGCCTGTTCTATCTGGGCCAATACAAGAAATAACAAGATGGTTCATACGGTTTCCTTAAATGCGGTAATAGGGGGTTTAATAGGTGTTACTAATAGACGTTTTGGTAAAGTAAATAGAATTAAATAGTACGAGACAGTTGGCTAAGTTCTTTATTCAACTGTTCGCTATCACCTAAGTTCAGTTCAATTAGGCGACGTAAGTGAGTAACACTGTCAATATCAATAGCATTACACTGTAAACCTGTTTCATCATCTTGTTCATGTACAACGGCAATATGCATAGTGACGGCTGATTCATTATCAGACAGAAAAAAACTTAAGGTACCTATTTTTCCTTTTAGCGGTTGCTCAGATTGCACTGCTGTGATTAAGGCACCATTAAGAGAAATATCATGAATAGATACCGGATAGATATTACTTTCCACGGTGAGCTCTGCTTTGATTGAAAATAATATACGGGTGAATTGTCGTCTGTTCTCCATCCTAATACGCCTATTAAAGTTATTGATAAAACATACTATTAGCATAGACTGATTTTTGTTGAAATGGTATAGAAAAGGTTGTTAAATATTAATATTTTAATGATCTTTATATTGCTGATCTAATTAGTTAAAAACACGATTTTATAGAGGGTAGAATGAGTTATAAGTAAGGTGCATCTTTTTATTCATGGTTAATTTTTTTAAAATAGCGCTACAGATTATTTCTAGTGCGGTTGTCGCCACGATTGCTCAGCATAAACAGATATATTATACCCATGTTACCTCAAGATGCCGGATTCAGCTGGAATTAGAAACGTCTTTAGGTAAGGCATTGATTGAAGAGAATGGTTGTTCTCCTTGTCGAAAT